>Ga0181612_124122_pt1 | contig 10423 bp, 5 predicted proteins | sample HoacroProtozoa21_FD_119630 | JGI IMG/M metagenome (GOLD analysis project Ga0181612, IMG submission 119630) | Hoatzin crop microbial communities from Cojedes, Venezuel. Combined Assembly of Gp0051906, Gp0051904, Gp0051908 | reverse complement strand
TTCTACACCTCCCATCCCAAGCTGTACAGAGCAGTATGTTACAGTCTCTCAGTCCCAAGAAAAAAAGACAAAGGACACAAACAGATGTTTCTATGCCACCAGAGTAATCATCAGCTGCTGTCTTTATTAATAACTAGATCTCAGTGTTGCTGCAGAGCAGCACTGTGCTTCCCTACTAGCAAGGAGGAAGGGTGCCCAGACATGCTGTCTGGGCAAGATCAAAAGGCCTTCAATTAGCAGCCCAAGGACACCTGTGCCTGTGCACAATCTACAAAGCAAATGGCCCTCCACCTGCGCCCAGCCAGCAGCACACAGGTCCCCTTCCAAAAGCACAGTGATCCGCATTGTTCCCAAACCTGAGAACACGCCTTTGTGCTACAGCTCTAATTGCTTACACACCCAGAGCCTCTGTCTATCCTGTTTGCAGGGGCACTGTTCATCCTCCATTTATATCCCGTATGTGCATGGGAGAGCAGCCATCTTTTTCCAGCATATGACTCTAGATCTTGGAGAGAAGTAAGGGAATTAAACACATAAAAGAGTTTGTGTGTAACAGGACTTCAAATAGCAATCCTAATGCACTGGAATAAGCTCTGGGATTTATTATTCAATTGACTGGAAAGAAAGAGAGAGAAGAGGATTTCCCTGTGGCATTACTACTTCTGAAACAGAGGAGAAACTTCAGTTATGAGCCAATCTCCTGGGTGACAGATCCACAACTTCTCTTACTGACCCTGTAGCAATAGTGTCTTCAAAAGCACAGAAGACCGAAATGCATGAGCCCGCAGAATTCCTTCTTTGTTATTCTGCAAACTAGCTTGTAAAATCCCTCTGGGAACCAAAATGTGCTCAGTTTAAATGAAAACAACAAAAAAAGAAAACCCAATGTTCAAAGACACCAAACAGCAAGAACGATCCATGCAAGATGCATAGCCTGCTTATGTTAAAAATGGCATCAAAAGGACAAAGCATTTGTGATACGCCAAACCAGCTAGAATACTGAAAGGAAAAAAAGATGCAATGATTAGCAGTTGGAAACTGCATTACAGCCCAGATTTGCTGTGTTGCAAGAATGCTCTCTCCTTCCATCTCTCACCTTTGAGTGGCATTTGAATCTGACAGATGAGTAACTTCACGTTTGGGATTTCAATGCCTCTTGCTAAAGCACAGAAGCCAAGTAAGCCCTTCCTGTGTAAGCCAGCTATAGGTTTCCAGGGGAGCCTCCAGATTCTCTGAAGCCAGAAAGTGCAACATAGACAGGATGCTTAAAGGCTAGAGTGAAACAGTTCTGTGACCACCAAGTACAGCAAAAAACAGCAGGATGAAAAAACCTCAGCCAACCTTGCTGAGAACATTCGTTTCTGTAGGATGAAACAGGTAGCAGAGGAGTCAGAATATCCTGCCACTGTCCAAAGCAGCATGCTTCCAGAAATGAGGTAGGGCTTTTCACAGCAACAACAGTTTGCAGCAGAAAATGTTTATGTTCTGAAGACTGTAACAGTGCATGATCTGCCAAGCTGTTCACCACGTTGATTTACCTCCTGAGATACTGATTTACTGACCACATTCATACACAAATACCCTAACCAAAATTAGGCTGATTTTGGCCAATTAGTATACAGCAAGAAGTTGCCCTATTGTCCAAGTCATAAGACACAGTCAGACAAGAACAGTACTGTTCTCACCTTATAGCTGAGGTGGCATCGCTTGACCAAAGGCACAGGAAGTCACAACAGCTCCAGCAACCGAATGCAGGCAAGGACCTGGCCTATGAGACCACCCTCCTCTGTAAGCCTCAAGGAGCTTAGCATCCTAAACTCGACAGAATTAGCCTGCAGCTGCTGCAGCAAAATGATTGCTCAGAAGCGCTACAGTTCCGATGCTCGAGTTTACTGGGAGCTGGGCGCAATCATCCAGGCAGCAGAGACGAGATTAGGTTGCCATTGAAACACCAGACTAGAGACTTTATCCCTTCCTTCAGCCAGATAAATGGCATGCAATTGTTATAAGTACACTAGGAGCTTCAGTCAGGCTCCTGGAAAGTTGCCCGTTCACTTCATAGTGTGACAAAGCAAAGGCACATCCTATGGCGCGCAGAAGCTGAAGTCTTCCCTACACAAACGGAGAGAGTTCACGAATAGATCTGCTGAGGGAAAGTCTCCAGCCAAGACTGCTCCAAAGCAACTCGGCACCCAAGCTAAACAGAGGCTGGAGTGGAGGGCAAGAAGAGAGCAGCTCATCCCATCCCAGCCAAGATGACGACACTCCTGCAAAAGGAGTGCAGCTGCCAGCTTCCCAAAAGCAAGTGAACAGACAGCAAGGACATGACAAAACTGAAGCTGCTTGGCTGGGGATCTCACAGATACTCCTCTGTCAAAGGCTTGACCCTGAGCTGCAGTTTGTGCAATAAGGCAAAGAAACATAACACAAATGAATGGGAGACAGGAAATGGATTAAATCCTTGTCTGGCCACACTGCTGTCTGCTGGTAAGCAGAGTCTCTCTAACAGAGAGCCCCTCTCAGCTGTCTCCACAAGGCTGAGAGATGCCTTTTTTTTGGCTGGCATCCCGTTTGCTAGTGAGCAGCCCAGTAACGGGTGCTGGCAGAATGAAAGCTCTCCCAGATATGGTTGGCTTCCTGCAAACAAGGGAAAGAAAAAAGTTTAAGTTGCCACTGAGAGAAATACTATAAAGTCAAGGTAACACCAATGGCCTATTAACATTTTGCACTGCATACAGTCAAGCATAACACCACGTGAATCTGGCTGTGCCCTCCTTTCAAGTTTTGGCATCAGAAATTTCACTAGAGCAGAACAGGAGAAGGCCAGAAGGTCTTTCAGTTTGTCTTTTTAGCAAAAGGAAAGCAGATAAGTCTATATTACCTGAACAACCCTGGGGAGATAGAGAGCATGAACATTTCTAGCCACTACCAGACCTGGTAAGGCTGATGTCCCCAGAAGCTAGACTTCCAGAAAACCTGAAAAGACAGAGGTGCTGGTACAGAGCAGGTAAGCAGGAAACAGAAACAGCGTTGTTTGATGGGAATGAAGCATTAGCCCCATGAAGCATTCTTGCTGGACCTGTCATGTAGAGCAGATACAGTCAAGCAGGCAATCATTAAGGACCATAGACAAAACAGAGAAGCTCCTTCATCTTACAGGAACACACACAAGGACTGACGGACCTAGAGAAGGCATTTTGTGACACAAGAGATTCTTTGCTTCCACTTCCATGAAACTATCATAACCCCTCTCCTGTGTTCTGCGAAGTATTGGGACAGGACGCTATAACATTTGACATCAGTCACACTGCGTTTCCCTGTTGAAGGTATCTATGAAGACATCCTTACTTAGGATGTCCCCCAAGAGATGAATCCCTTGACCTCGCAAGGTATCAGGGCTTGTAGCATTTCTGGACTTCAATCTTGCAGTAGCAGGATTAGATCAAACAGGGGTAGAGGTGTCCTTTGCTGTGAGAGTGAGCCACGGTAGCAAAGTACCAATCCCGTGTGCTCAAGTTCTGCCATGCCGCATCCATCATTCTCTTTTTGGGAGAAGCTAGTTTGAAACACAAGAGGTAACATTTTCCCTCACCACAGAGTGGTTGTCTTTGCTCTGCATCACAGTGTGCTCATCACAACAAAAAACAGATTCCCAAGAAAACCAGGACAGCTCCCAGGCAAACAGCAGTATCACCCAAAGCTTCCAGACATGCTAAGATAGCTTTTGGGTTTTTTCGTTTTGTTTTGAAAAAGTAGGTATAGAATCACTCTCAAACCACTAATTAGCAGAAAGTGCGGGGGGGGGGAGGGAAGTAGGGCACCTGAGTTGACTTTTCTGCTCTGTTCATCTTCTGTAGAAATCTTCAGAGACCTGTCGAAGGAAGCTGTGCAGCATGGTGGCTAGTATAAGACTACAAGGCCCTTCAAAGCCAATTTATTCACAGAAAAATAAGGGAAACAAGCATAACTTGCAGGTTATACAGTACAACTAGCAAGTGAGGTGCTGAATAGAAGCGGGACTCCACTGCCTTGTGACTTCGGGGACTGTCTTTCTCATTGCTATCCTTGGGAGTTTTCATCTCAAAACAGGAGATGGAATCACCCGAATTAGGAGAGAGATTGGTGTTTCCTAAAGAGACAGTATTAATTTTGGTGAAACAGGGAGAAAAAAAGTGCCATTTAAAAAAAAAAAATTAAAACCTCAGCTTGACTCAGAGACAAGAGAAAGCCAGTTATTCACACAGCCCTAGGTGCTGGCAATGTACAATTGATAGGCTGCCATGTAGGCCCAGAAAATAAGACCTCAACCATACAACATGATACAGGGTACCAAATGTTGCACACAGTGGTTACACATCACAAGATCCATAATTTTCAGTGGCTGTTTTTCATTCTGTTAGCACAAGTCAGATGCACTGCTGAAAACAAGCAACCACTTACAGAAGATGTCTGGGACAGGGATAAGTTATCCAACACCGCACTCAACTCTCAGGGCCTCGGTGGCCTTGACTTCATTGCTATGCTTGCTCCTGGCGCTTTCCCTTTCATACAGTGACAGTATAGGAAACCATCAGAAACCCACACATGCCACTCCTGCTTTAGCTTTGTTGATAACTGGGTGGGCTCCAGCATTTTTCAGCAGCTTTTTGGAGATCCTTAGGAAAGAGACGTCCAGAGTCTCTCTCTACTTCATGCAAGAACGTCATACAATACATGATTTGGGGACAGACATTATACTATTTCCTTGGAAGGGTGCCATTTGCTTCATTTTTATTTCCTCCCACTTTCATGCAGAACAGAGCACTGACAACCTCCCATCTCTTCTGGTAAGTTTCTTCATGGTGATCGTCTTCCAGAAATGCAGGTCCTGTCAGTTGAGCTTTCACCAGCTGAGATCTTAAGTACCAATAACCTCAACTTCTTTCCGTGATATTTTCACATAGAAAGAAAAATTGAGAAGTCTGCTGCCATTCTGCATTGTCTGCAAACAATTGGACTCGTCAGGCAAATGAACCAAACCACATTCGAAACTGAAAATGTTCCATGAATAACAACGTCACAACAGTAAATACTACTCCTAAAGTCTCTGGGTTAACAATGTAAGAATCAATGTACATGAGTAACTGCAGGAGCCCACAAAAAGGATTTTTACTTGTAACATGATCAATTGTTTGGTACTTATGAAACTACAGTTACGTTAACAAGGAAAAATAAGCAAGATTTTTGGCAAGTTTAGGAGACAAGGTGAAAACTCACAAGTTTCTAATGACAATTATGTGCATAAAAAGTCTGGGAAATTAAAAAGTTTCACCAGAAGTTTGGCCATGACAGGGTAAAATATTAAGTGTTTCAACCACAGCCTCGCATTAAAACAAGACCAAAGAGACACCAAAGCAGATATATTACAAGTGAAAAAACTTAGACTGACCACTGGCCAAGTAGAAACTAGAGAACCAACTGTGGTAACTGCCACATGGAAAATGTGAATTCCAGATGAAGAGTTGCAAGAACAGATTGGGAAGGTAGATCTCTGGATGTTTAAGTGGGTAGTTCAACCACATTCTGGTGAGGTTATCAACTACAAGAGAACCTCAGTGAGCACCATGTGGGTGAATCGCTAACAACAATAAAATGACTAAGCTTTGTGTGCTAAATTATGGGCTTGTCTACATGGGAAATTGTTATAGAAGCTAGGTGCAAATTTAGAGCACAATGGCTTTCTTGCACCAATTCCCAGATGGGTGGATAACACTACTCTGCTCTGACAATGTCTTTCAGAGAAGGCAAAGCTCAACAATACAAAGACGCTTTGCGTACTGAAAGGTGGTAGCTGGGGACAGCTATTTCACACGTGGTTTTTTTTTTCTTAAACATAGGTGAGTCCCACGACTGTAAATGATCAAAAGGCAAAGCAGGCGCAGGGCACCTTTGTGACAAGTCACTGTCTCTAAGTTTTGTTTCTCATCTGGGGAGAGGGGACATGATGCTTTCACACATATCTCTAAAGGATATTGAGATGCAGGAGTAAGAGGTGCCGTAAGGAAATTCTACTCTGAAAGGTACAGGGCACATTACTTTTGTGCATCATCAGCTGCAAGGAATTTGACCAAAGTTTTGCAGCGTGTGTGATCAATATTACCCTTAAAGACTCAAGTATGAGGACTCGATACCAACAAGCCACTTAGTGCCATTGGTCCAGCATCCCTGCTAACCCTGCTCAGTCACACTGCACTTTGTTGGACTTCACATTTATTTAGCTTCACGCCTGACTAGCAGCAGCCTCCTGTGTGGAGAAGTACAAACTGACACTACAATCTAAGGTAAACTGCTTTGCATCGTTTGTCCTTAATACTACACTTACCTTCATGTGTAGTTACTCTGCAGTTAACACCAGTGGTATTCTTTAGTTACACCACCACAAAGCAAGATACCTCATCTGACCCATTAACCTCAACCCTCTATGCAGTACTTAAAAGCTAACTAAACTGAGAAGTGCAGGAAAATTTGGGCAACACAAGACATGAAGATTTTTACCTCACTAAGTTAGCGCAAGGTCCTGGCCACCGGCAGCTCTGATAAACTCGCTGGATCACCGTTTCGGACCCATTCTGCACTTGGCAGGAAACTGTCCGTGTAACTGTATAGTGACACCAATGCCTGCAGAGAGAAAGAACACTGTTAGCCCCAGTAAGACAGCAAGCTGAACCAACATATATCAGATTGCAATAAAAACACACCAAGTATCTGGGGGTGGGGTTGTTTCTTCTGCCAGCCATAGCCAGCCTAACTTGCAGTCTTCATTTCTCACCCCACCCTCTCCTCCCAATAGCTGCAAAAAGATTCCCTGCCTCTGCCAACCTGAGCCACAAGAGATCCAGTAATGCCTCTTGCTTGGTCCTCAGAGGCCAGAGTTTTATAGCACGATTTAGTTCTGTTAGTATCACAAACAATAGGATTTTAGAAAAAAAAAAAAAAAAAAAGTGTTCCAAATCTCCTGATAGTCAGTTCCCATTGTACTGGTCTTAATTTCATCCTGCTCATTATGGTATCATTCCCCAGCCTCCTACCATTCTGCACAACACCCGAGTTGGAAAATGCAGCTTTTTGGTGTGGTGGAGCTCATTGTCAGCTGGGTGATAAACAAGTTGTATTGCTGTCCTGTTGAGATTACGGTCTAAAAATGGGCAAGAGAAAATGTAAGGGAGGGAGGGACTAGTGTTGTATGCTGTCTCATAAGAAAACAAGCGTGAGAGAGACCCCTTCACTGTAAGGTGTATGAGAAGGCAGGAACTGCAGTGGCAGCCTTGGGAATCAGGGCCTCTAGACCCTTTTTCATCTTTTCTGAACATACATTTTTAGGTTCCAGTGTCATGCTTGACAGGGGAAAAAAAAAAAAAGGATACTTTCATTTTCCCCTTGTAAGCATCGCTCATATTTGCCAAATACTGGTCCACATTTTTGCTTTTGTACCTCAGCACAGTTAACAGGTTTGAGACCCACTTTCCTACTGATTGGGGATCAGAACTGGGGTCACTAACAGGAAGCAGAGACAGCAGCTTGTGTTCCAAAACACACAAAGTGCTTGTGTAAGCATTCCCTGCACACACAGAAGAGTCCTGGCTCCTCACCCATCTTAAAGCAAGAGCCCCGAGTACAGTTGATCTCCTCTTCTCCAAGTATCAAGTGGCTCCCCAACCTTGCATACCAAAAATCAAACTGCTTGCACAGTGGAAACAGGAACTTGTACATCCCCTCCTCCTCCCCTAACCCACCTTCCCCATGGCAGTTTAGTTTTTCCAGTTTTTGCCATTTCCAGCATTTGTTGCATTTTGTTTCCTTTTTGGATTCCCCTCCTATCTCTGCAGGAGGCTCCCTGCTCTCTGAATAACTCTCCTTCCCATGAATAGGAGGTACACATGCCAGCGGCTGAGCCGAGTGCTGCAGACCACAACGGGCAAGCCAGGGCCAGCAGGCTGCCCACTGAACCTTCGGCTAGAGCCAGACGGGCGAGCTGGGACACCCTGAGAGAGGGTGGCTTTTTGCCCAATGCCATTGAGCCCGTCAGCAGCCTCAAGGCAGAGCCGTGCAGCTTTTCCTGCAGACACCACTCCTGCTCACTGCAAACCCACTTGCGATTTCTCATCGGGAAGCGCGGGCTACAGTCACATCTTGGGTGACTCCAGGCTGGCGAGGACCACTTCCCTCAGATTTGTTGAGAATCTGTGGTGTATATATAGAGATCAGACCCCCAAATGTCTCTACTAACACCTACATCATAGAACCAAAAGGGCAATACAGAGGGGGGGAAAGATAGGATTAATGAAGCTCCAGATCTTGTGATGTCAGCAGATCCTTTAACAGGCTCAACACAACTTCTGTACAGAGTTCAGGGAGGAAAACCAGAAGAAACAAAAGACAGGAGCTGAAGACTGGAAGTTTGATCATTCAGTAAACGTTTCTTTTTAGCTTCACATGTACGCACAATGCAATCATCCATTTTGTCTCTCGAAGCCTTAGTCATTGGGTTTGTTCAGACCAGTATTGCTGGGTAAGATCTCCTCATGCCATGGGAACAACCATTTTAGCATGGAAGGGAAAGCAGCCAGGAGAAAGCGTGAGTACAAGTAGGGCTGGGGAAAACACAGCTCTGGATAATTTACCTTGAGCGTGTTTTTAGCACAGCACTTACAGCTGTCAGAAGGACAATACAACACTTCTGCTCAAGTCTTGGGCAAAAGCATTTCATGTCAGACAAAAGAAACTGCACATATACAGAATCTGACAGGATAATGGCAGAAGCAAATGTCCTAAAATTGTGAAAAACAAAACTGCTCATTAACATGTAATGAGGAAAGGAATTGGTCCAACCACAGGAGAGGAAGGAAGCAGTGGTATGCACACTAGCAACATGTAACAGAGCATGAAGAGGCATGAATACTAACAAATTCAGAATAAAGTTACTGAACATTTTAGAACAGAGCATAATTATCAAGGATTCCAGTGCCTCCCCTCATGTTAAGGCCATTTTACTGGCTTCTCAATGAAATCCAAACAAATCAAATAGTTGTTTACAGATGTTATGCTTTAACTTTTACATAGCTTTCTATGCGTCCCTCTGGCCTTCTCCCATCACAGAGTCATCTGGGAAGAAATACTGTTTCCGTGGTGTGGAGCTGGATTATCCTACACTGATTATTTCACTCTAAGACTTGTTTTGTGGGCTTCTGAGACAACCTGCCTCACCTTCTTGAGTACAAACAAAGCACTTGTGTCAGATAAAACAAATTCAACTGCACTCTTAGCAAAACCCTCTATGTCTAATGCTGAAACTAGAAAGTTTAATAGTCGTGAAGGCAAATGAGGTGGGAAGGTGAACAAAGACAAACACCACTACACATGCCAGCACAATGCAGAAGAGAAAGGCAGGTGCTGGAGGCAGACTGTGATTGCCAGAGGGAATCTGGCAGCATATCTGTTCTGCTTAATGCATAATGGCAGCTCCAAATTGCAACTCTAACCATTATTAGCTTTAGCTTTCTCTTGCACAGACTGAGATTTAACATCATCTTCCTCCTTCAACCAGTTTGGGAGTCTAGCACTACAGCTGTGGATCTGGAGCTAAACAAGTGGCACTGTGCAGGCTGCCTATGTCAAAAACTGCCAGACAGGTTGATTATTTTAAGCTACCTACAAAGCTGGTTTTGCCAGGGCTATTGTTCAGTGGATGCTGCTGGGATGGACACTGCTTTTCTTTCCAAACTGAGTCCAAAACTGCTGTTGTCCAGGTTGGTGTCTCACACCTTTGCTCTACCTGGTCCTTGGAATAAGCTGTTCAGGTACACATATCCCCTCACACGTCTGAGGAATTTGACAGTCAAGTTGTGATTTCTGCCTTGGAAAAGCCTTCTTAGAAGCAATATGTGCTGGACAGACCTTGTTACAATCTAGTGACAGACCCTTAGGCAGCAGTTGGAGGTAAAGGCTGCTCCCATGCTACAGTGCATGGGACAGTAGCCTGCATGTCGGTGGTGGGAGAAACCCAACACTTTCCCAGGTTCATTTCTTCACATGACCTGCTCAGGGACCTGTTATGAAAGGCAGCAATCATTACAGGAAGCAAGAAGCTTCCCCGAGGCTCTCCATTCACTGCTTTCCTCGCCTGAAGCTATTGCGTGGGTTTGCCAGGCTGAACGAGACTGCTAGCCCATGGCAAAATAACTGATGCTTTGCTCAAAGTTAGGGACAACCTTCCTCAGCAGAAGCACCCAGAGTGTAGTGACAAAGTACCACAACACTTGTCACTTCAGCACTCAGTCTCCTCTAAAGCAGAACCACAACGGGGGGGGGGGGGGGGCGAGGGGGTGAGACAAGCCGAACAGATAGGCAGAGCATCGGGACGGGAAAGAGCGGCGCTCTAGGTCCT
>Ga0181612_119038_pt1 | contig 10423 bp, 17 predicted proteins | sample HoacroProtozoa21_FD_119630 | JGI IMG/M metagenome (GOLD analysis project Ga0181612, IMG submission 119630) | Hoatzin crop microbial communities from Cojedes, Venezuel. Combined Assembly of Gp0051906, Gp0051904, Gp0051908 | reverse complement strand
AAATGGGCCGGTAACTAGGATTCACATCAGGAAACACGTGCCTCCAGATGTTAGTCCTTCACTCTGCTGTCATCTGTCCCTGCTTTTCCTGTTCTTTTCACTCCCCATTCATGCAGTGTCCCATCACCGTATGCACGCTGCCTAACTCAGAGCCTTGTGCAGGCTTTGGTCGCCTCCAGCATTCAGGAACACTTCAGCTCGGGGAACGCCTGCTGCCCGCCCACAAGGTACGTGTGCCCAGCCGCGCTCTGCCTCTCTGTTACATTCACCCCACAGGTATCAAATTGTAGCGCTTGGTTTGCAATGACTGGAAACTGCAGCTGGCTTTTAAAACTCTGAAAGAAAGACTCCAGAGGGAAGTCACGTAACAAAGTAAGCTGGGGAAGCTCACAAAGGTGACAGACTCTCTCCACCTTTGGAAGAATCCTCTCATTTTTACTGGGCAGTCAGCGATTTTAGTGACAGGCCAGTATGATTCTGGACAGTGAGCGCACACAAGTATGGAGAACAGTGACTGGAGACTATCGGTGTAAGAGATCCAATTAGCAGTGTGGCTCCCCTGCCCAACAAGCCCCTTCCATAACCGCTCTGCCCAGCACCCACCAACCCTGAACAATCTGTGTGTATTGCCCACCTATAAACACCTCTCTAGTATTCTGTTTTCATCCTCTTTCCCCTTCTCCTATGCTCGCTTCTCACCCCTCGTACACATCAGTACAGGCCTTTCTTTGGTAGCCTTACTTGATGCAGAAGAACAAAAACTAAACTAAAGCTAAATTGAATGTTTGATGATAGTACACTGGTTTCCTACCGGGCCATTTCCTTGGTCTCCTGCCGTGCTGAGGCCATTTTAATCATGTCCTTCAGAAGGGGAATCCCACCTTCTTTGATCAGCAGTGGGCAGTACTTGTCAGCTGGAGAGAAAAAAATGAAACAGATCCTTGTGAACCTTCAAGGAGTGGTATAAAGGGTGGCAGGAGTGCAAAGACAAGCCTGTGGCCCGAGAAGCCACAAAACTTTTCTTTTCTATGAAGCCAGCCTGCAACCGACACAAAATGGCTGAGAACGTAAGAGCACGGCCAGAACAATCACAACGTTGGAGGAATTTCCTACGCACTGTCTCATTGTTTCTTGTTTGGCTGTGCTGCCCGGACATTCCTGCATCATTCAGAGAAGGTTCTCTCTACCTATACAGCTAAACTGGGAAGGCTTCTTCAGCTAACAAGGGCAGATCCACCCCCTTGACTCTTACAGCGCAGCGGATGTGATTTTGAAAAGCGAACTTACGGTACACAGAGACCAGGTTGTACAGTGCCCAGGTAGCCCAGTGCTGGCTAACTGGGGAGATCCCTTGTGGAAGAAGTCGAAGGATTGGTTCAAATGACCTGCACAGAAACATTGCAGACGTTGTTAAAAATCCAAGAGCTGCTTCTTTCAGCACCTTTGCCACTCAAAGCGATACAAACTCTGCTCACAGACACCACAGCAGTAAATCCGTTGGCATGTCAAAGATTCTGGCATCCAGACTAAGGCTGTGTCACACGGCAATACTGGCAGGCTCACAGCCCCCCCCACGCTGGCAGAAGCAGGGTGCCCAGATAAATAGCTGCAACAAATGCAACTGAGAACTGATTTCCATCCTCTCTCAGTTGTTTCCTCATGCCTGCTGAAACCCAGCAGCACTGCTCTTTCTGCAGAGGGGCCAAAGCAAAATTATACCCAGCCAAAGCTGGCTGCTCACGTGCAACAGCTGCTGCGTTTTTTCTGGCAACAATAACATGTCTATTCTGTAGGACAGGCACTGGAATGCCATTCATTCTGGATCCCGGCCAGGCACTAAGGGAATACAGAGTACCTGACACCCTCTCACAGGAAGCGATTTGGAGGATTCCACCGGTTGTATTAACCCTTGAAGGGATTCCTGGGAACTGTGTCTAAATATTCCCCAGAGGAGCATGAATGCTACAGCAATCCATGTGACTTTCACAAGCAAACAGACTTGTGCAAAGGGCACCAGTCTCAGAAGAAAATGCTTAAGCAGTCCTGGATAGTCAGATCCTGGGTTTCCTGAACTAGGCAATTCCTCCAGAAACGTGCAGAAATCCTGCTGGGCTCCCACACTTCTCCCACAGAATCGCTAGGCAAAGTGTCTAACTTCAGCAGCCTGTGTAACACGTTTCAGAGGAAGATGTAAAATCCTCACTAAAGAACATGTCCCTGAGGATGTTTCTCATTCCAAGCAGAGCCTCCATGCTGGGCTACACCACTTCCCTTCTCTCAGTTGGTGCTTGCTTCCTGTGACAATCCTGGCTCGTAGGTGAGTGGGCCAAACTTTTCTATTCCTCACCTGTAATTGATATTTCTCCTGGAGTTGATATCCCAGCTCTGGATGGCTGCCCACATCCTCTTTACAACTTCCTCTCGGTGGGGCTCACATATACCCCAAGCCTCTGGACCATCAAACATGATATGGGAGAGCACACCACAGGCATTATAGGATACCTCAATCCCATCTGCTTTGCTCTCCAGCAGGTTGCTGCCGAGACAGAAGAGATCATTTAGCGGTGCTGATGCACCAAAGGTTTAAAAGCCTCCAGGTGATTCAGCAGCAGAGCTCCAGGGCATTCACCCTGCCCCAGCCCAGGTGTTCATTAGCCAGGCACTCACCTGAACACACTGATGAACTGGGAGGTCATGAGCTGCGGGCGGAGCTCCTTTACCTCTGCTACATTGCCCAGGAGGCCCAGCATATTACGATGCAGCTCCTGTTTCTCTGGGAACTCCTAAGCAAACAAATAACAGGATTGTACAAAAGCTGGGTCATAGTGATGCTAAGAACAAGTGACCAGGGAGAAAGATTGTACAGCATGTCTAGAAAGGTAGAGTATTTTTGAGTAGTCAGCAATGGCTCTTTAGCAGGTGCCAAATGGGATCTCTGGTGTTCAAGGCACGTGTGAAATGAGAGATCAAGGCCAGGGCCCAGTATTCACTGCTGCTCTACTTAAGGGAGACCGTGTACAGCATGGGGAAAGAGGAAGATGTGCTGAGTGTAAGTTTCTCTGCTCTTCTACTGGTTGGGTGGATGGATGTGAGAAAGAAAAACATGTGCATGCTTTTTATTTTCTGGTTGTGGAACACAGGAAGTATTGCTTATAGATCAGCATAGCCAGAGATCCTGCCCAGGCACCTGCACCTCCACTGCTCATGTCAGCATTCCTCTAGAGGAAAGCAGGCATACGTACTTTCAAGCACTCCAAGAAGAGTTTCATGCCGCTGTAGTTAAGGAACATCTCACAGTTATCGGGGGTCTCATCAGTGATGTTCCAGAGGGCACTCCAGGAGAACTCCATCACCTGATCGCACTACGGAGCCGAAGAGAAAGGGACAGAAACAGAGCTTGGCTAATGTGGGAGCCCAGTGCAAACCAACGACTTGCGTTTCCTCTCTGGTATCACCCTAGATGGCTCCAGAGGTAAGAAAACCTTATTAATTTTTAACTTGTCAGCAAGTGGGTTTTTTGTTTAATATTTTTGTTTCCCTGTCACATTCCCCTGCCCTCACCCTGCGATGGGAAATTCTGCAGCACTAGCTGAGATGTCTTGTGTTTGTTAGAAGCTGAGCTGGCGCTCTGGACTGATCTCCATGCCCAAGTCAGATTGAAGAGAAAATACTGTATGTGTACATTTTTTCTGGGGAAACACTCACCGTTTTATCAGCCAGCTTCTTCTGAATCAACTTTAGCATTGTCTGTGGGCAGAGGAAGGGGAAGAGTGAGAAACGGTTCAAGAATCACAGAGCTAAAACTAACTACTGTAGTACTGCAGGGCTGGCTACAGCCAACCGGCACGTGCACGCAGTTTCGATTCCTTGCAGAGAACCTACTGGGTGTCTCCTTCTCTACACCACTGGGACTGGGCTGTGTTCAATGTTGCAAGCACTCACAGAGCTGAACTATGCCACAGTCCCCAAGCTGTCAAGTTTGCAGACAAGTCAGTTTTGATCTGTATGACAAAGTCTGGAATGCGGTATAACTGCACCAAAGCAGTGCCTCCGCAGCTCTTTGAAAAGGTGAGGGGTATGGGTTTACGCGAGCTGGGAGGCTGATGCAAACTCGGGGAGATGCAGAAGCAGCTAGTCACAAGGTGGTACCAGTTTGGGAAGTGATATGGTGTGGTGAAGAGGCAAGGTCTAAGGTTACACTGCTTCCCTCACAGACAGCGTATCTCTGGGATTTGCGTCTTCCAGCGCTGGTAAGGAAGTAAAAGATGTCTCGTGGAGGGGTCGGTTCCAGGAAAGGTTACCATTGCTAGGACACCAGTTCCCTCCTGTGATGCTGTAAGGTGGGATCAGTGGCTGGATGCATTTGGTGGACTGCTGCAAGGGAATTGTGCTAGCCTGGGTTAAGGATAAGGAGACACCTTGGGACCATACCAACCATGACAAACCCCATCTTGCCCACAGCTTCTTTATGATCGTTGTCCACCTGGCAGACCAGAGCGTTACAGAGGTGTACAGCAATGCGCTGGATAGACTCATCCTGCCGGCTCTGGTTGAGGATGTTCAGCAGCAGCTCATTGACTCGCCGGTACTGGAATTCTAGCTCCTCGGGAATGCTGAAGTTGCACAGTGTCAGGCAGCAGTTTCGCTGCACCTGGGTCAAAAGGAAGCAAACGTGGAGCCAGGCTGCTAAGAAAACACAGACCCTGTCACCTCCCGTACCCTTGCTGCTTGGTACTGAAACCATCTTCTTGCTTGCCTATGGCCACTAAAATTTCTGTTACCCTCCTGTCTAGCACTCCACTTTAGCTGTGCTGTATCAATACCCTCCTCTCTCTCTCCCTGTGACTCTAATCTCACACAACCACCCAGTGCCCATCACTTCCCAAGCCAGTTCCTCTCTGCCTGTAAGCTCTCTACGCAGCAGCTGCCAACCTGCAGCCCAGTGCCATCGTAGCGTACAGTGTCAGGTAGCTTCCAGTGCAGTGTGTCAGCATAACGTTGACTCAACGCCCCCAGTGCCCACACCCTTTTCACCCCACAGTCAGCGCTGGACATCTGTGCTGTGTGTCGTATACATGCTTTGACCGCTATCATCAGATGAAAAGGAGCCTTGCTATGATCACTTTCTTCCCCTTGTTTTGGAGAACATTGTGTGGATAAGGAGCATCCTGCATGGAATCCCCATCGCTGAGTGAAGGCAAGGAGCATATCTGGGCAATAGTTTCTCTGGTGTCTGCCTTGGCTCACGTCCTGCAGGCTTGGAAGACCTAGATGCTAACACCAGGCTAAAGACTTAACAGGGGGAAGGAGGACTATGGGAGCCGAGCGAGGCTGGGCTGCTCTTACTGTGACTTCCTGGTAGGACTCCATGCCGTTCAGCACCACCTGGATGACCTGGCGCCGCAGCTTTACGCTCTGCTCCATGCGGTACTCGGAGTTGGTCAAGTAGAACAGCGCCGCGCTGCCCGTCACCTGGATGTTTTTGTCATCCTTGTGGCACTTGAGGGCTGTGATCACCAGCTGCAGAGAAGCAACATAAAGCTTCAGTGCCACTGACTTTGCTGTTGAGTCTTGGAGTGACTGTTATGGCTGTGTGGGGCAAAAACTGCTACAAGCCTGCAAGGAACGTGTGGCCCAGGCACTGCAGGAACATGCTTATGAAATGAAGGTACCCAGTTCCACTGCACTACTGAGACTTTCTGCAGAATAGCCTGCTATGGTCTCCCAGGGTGAAGGAAAGACTGGGACTGCAAAATTTCCCTTGTAAGGGTGAGGTAAACAGGGCTTACCTGAAGGGCTCGCAGCAGCTGGCTGCAGCGTTCGATACGGGCAATGTCAAAAAGGAGGTTGATGGCTCGGGAGGTGATTTCTGGCCGGTGTTCAGTGTAAGCCTCAATAGCATTCAGGACTTGCTCTTCGTTCTTGTCTCCACTCACCTGGCATGGAAGAACAAAAGAGTCAGGCAAGAAATAATGGAGGAAAACCAACATGAGAATGGAACTCTGAGGGTAGATCTGGAAAGCCAAAGGATACAACTTTCCTCTGCCCTGCTAGTAGGATTAGGCCCAAGATGACAGCAAAGACGTTCAGTCACTTCTCAGCCCAGTGGGACAAGAAATGGCACCTCTGGGGCAGGAGGATGCTATTTACAAGTAAGACTCCTAATGTCTTAAATCCTTTTCTTATAGTTACAGACATCCTGGTCCTTGAGGAAGTATGATTTTTCCATGCCCTTCTCCAAGAGCCATGTTTTTTAACCCTTGTAAAAACCATGCGGGGTACAGGTCTTGCCTTCTGGCAGCTTTCCTGCATTATCAAGTAGCTATTGAAAGGTCAGAGCTTAGTTGTCCTACCCGAGACCCTAAGAGCTCCACTCTACTAGCAGCCAGTAATTTTCATGTTCTTTCAACTTCTATCAAGTACCCAATGCCAATGTTGTTGTGGCCTCATTACCTTGTAGGCTGGAATATGTGTCAGGCGGCAGAGAGATGTTTCAAAAAGGCCCAAGAACTGGAGTGGTCGTTTCAGACCCCGGAAGGGAGCAATGCTGCTTTTGGCTGGCTCAATGCTGTGGAAAAAGAAAGAGATCACTCATGTTGGTACCGTGTTTCTTCAGGTGTCTCCTGCCACAGACAGTCATCCACTCTCCATTCACTGACTGTACTGCTCTGTAACGAGAGTAATAGCTACGCTGCAGTTGTACACCAGCCAGCTTGTCCTAAATGTAACACCAGACACTGATCCCAGGCGATCCCGAGTGAAGGGCTACATGTGTTCATCAGAAACAGCAGTAAGAAATCATGCAGACACAATGCAGCTTTCCCAGGTAGAACTGTCCTGGAAATTCACTAGCTGGGGTCAACATTTCCTCTTAGGAAAGGGATGTGGATTTGACTGATCCGAACTATTTGCGAACTGGAATGCATGTCATCTGACAGACACACTAGTCTGCTTCTGTGATCATGCAAGAACACTTGCTTTGCTGCCATGTTCCTTGTTGACCAAGAGCCAGTATTTTTTCACCAGCCTGGGTGGAAAGGAGCTGGTACTGGCCCACTTGTTTGCTTTTCTGTTCGGTAAGTGCTTGGAGAAACGGAGGGCAGAGCTCTTGGCTGATCTGGAAAACCAGACCTCTACGTCTGTCCCTGCTGAGGTGCACCAGGATTTTCAAAGGTTGATCTGCCCAGTATCCAGGTCCAGTCTGAAAATATGCCTTAGATTCTAAGTTCCTAGAACACACAGACCTCCTATGAACATTGATGTATTGACTCAGTGTAGAAATGTTCTGTCTCAGAAGAGCCTGGATTTCAGCAAGGATAAGAATGTTTGATGTACTAAACATGTAAAGGGCCTTGGAAGAAATATAAACCACCGCAAAAGACCCCTGGAAGAATGTGTGTGGAAAAGAACTGAAATACTTCTTCAGATGTGCATGGGAGGCAGATAGGATGGATTCTTTATTACTCTTGAAAGTCCTTACATGTGTCACATGCAGAAATTTGGAAACTTAGAAGAGGGAACTGCTCTTAATTCATCTTTGACTGATCTGTCCATCCAAGGAGACCTCAGAAACTGCGATTTCCTTACCTTGTCTGGCCCATCTTCTCCTCCATACTTGGGATAGTGCAGTTCTCCAGCATGGTGTGCCCTGAGATATCAAGCGAAGTGAGGTTTACCAAGTTTTCCACAAACAGGTTTAGAACCCGCCGGGTCAGCTTGAATTTGTAATAACTGGACAGATGGTCTCGGGAAATATCCAAGTGCCTGCAAATGACAGGGAGGAGCTCAGAGCATGGAAAGCATTAGCTGAGGCTTCTGCCTCTCTACCAGAGGAAGATGACAAGCCAAGTGTGATTATTATTTTTTATTTATTTATTATTATTTCCTTCACAAGATACAGGAATGTGGTTCTGCAAGATCTGGCCCTGTGTCTAACCAAAGCATGTAGGTGTCTGGTAGAGGTCTGCTTAGAATGGAGCACAGTGAATCACCTGGCCACACATCACAAGGGAAATTGCTCCAGGCTCTGGAACTGCCTTTCCCGAGCTCCACCAGAGCAGCCACCTGAGCGTTTCTGCCTGGTGATTAACATGCACTAGAGGATCTTTGCATCCCCAGAAACATATGTTCTCATCCCACAAATTAAGTTACACAAGTTTTTGTCTGCTTCCCCAGTCTTAGTTTTTTTCCACCCCAGGCTATCATGCTGCCCTGATTTCATTTATCTTCAGGTATTTAAATGCTTAAGCTTTGGGGAAACCCCTGATGCTAAGGGAGTGGTGGGACAAACTGACCAGCTATCATGTGTGGGTGGAGTCCCTTAGAGGACAGGGGCTGCTCATGCCTGCCAAGCAGTAGCCAAGACCCTTGGGAGAGACTTTTCTAAACTGCCTAAGACAGAAGCCAACGTCCCACTCACAAAAGTGTCTTCAACCTGCTGTAGACCAAGCTTCATTGCAAGTCACTGGGAGTTAAAGTACTTGGATTTAGAAAATGTTACCCAGGATGCTCCCCGAGACTCCAGGGCATGCGTTAACGTAGTACCTCCTAGTGTCTGCAGCCAGCAGAGATCATGCTAAAGCCACGGGAAAGTATCCTTCATGTGAATAGTAAGGCCTTTCTCTGGCTTGGAAAGTCCTCGATCCCTTTCCTGACGCCACTGTGCAGTCTGAATAGCAATTGTCTCAACTCTGTTTCAGGAAGTCACTTCACTGTCAACACTGTTAGGCCAGGAGTGCCTATTTATTTGCACTGCTTGTTCCCTTGGCTGCACCATCCAGGCACAGCGTGCTTCCACACAGCAGAGTGAGCAGACAGTCTGAGCTTGGAGTTATTCCTAGTTTTGCCTCAGAGCCAGGCTTAAACTTTGGACATCCCTGTTCCACAGGTGGTTTGAAGGACCGAGTTTCACAGTGTGACTATAGCTATGTTAGTGTATGTACACATCCATAGCAATTTTTTTTGCCATCTCAGGTGTTCAGCTGTTCTTTTTGTTTGGCTGGCAGGTGAGGTGGTTGGTTTGGGTTTGGCTTTTTAGTGTATGTGGTTGTGGTGTGTGAGGGTTTTTTGGGGACTGTGTGTTGTTGTTTGTTTTTCCAAGAGGGAGTATCTGCTAAGTGGTGCCCTTTTGCAAGCAAAATGCAGGCTGGCTTTAGACATGTCAGACACGTATAGCGAGTCACTGAGTGAGCCTGTTCATGGGAAGGTTTTTAACTTGAAAGCAGCAGTGGGTGGCTCTCCATTAGCAGGCAAGTAGAGCATTCCTAAAAGACCTTTCCCTATCAGTGGGAAATGGATAAACAAAGAAGAACACATCTGCTGACCTGAGCTTGCGAAGCTGTGCAATCACTTGGATGTGCTCCTCTGAAAGGTCCATGTTGTAAAGCACTAAGGAAACCAGACTGTCCTTCCACTGGGTCAGAAATCCCACATCATTCAGCTGGATCCCAGAGAGATCAAGAGCTGCAAGGGAGGCCAAAGGCCGAAGCAACGTCTCCACGTTCACCCCTTCGATCAAGCGGCCCAGGTTCAGGAAGCGTAAGCGGCTAAAGCCTTCGAAAGTAAAGTCCTTGACCAAGACCTGGCGAGTGGGGTTCACCAAACAGTCATCTTCACAGCCTCCAGGGTTCTCCTCCTCATAGAAGATATTACAGCAGCCAAAGAGGCTAAGGGAGATAAGCGTGTGGCTGAAGCTCACCAAGGTTTGCAGACTCTTGGCTGTCAGCTTCTCACAGTTAGTCAGGTAGAGCTCAACAAGATCCTGGAAGTGAAATCAAAGTTAGAAGTATTTCACAGGTAGGGTGCCCACCCTGTTTGCTACGCCACCTCCCGCTGGGAGAGCCTGAGACCACATACCACTGAACTGACCAGGGCCCCCACCCTGTTCCCTACACTGGCTCTGGAAGCTGCGAAGGGAGAAGCTGAGGTTCTCCCAAGGAGAACTGGGAGGATGCAGGATGGAGTCATGGGAATCTCGGGGTGCCTGGGATTCTAGCTGGTGCCTGTGCAGCAGTGCTGCTATGCAAAGTGGCAGCAGGAGGCTGTCAGTGCAATACCACCTGCTTCCTGATGGCCTCCAGGTCCTGGTCCTGCACGATCTGTTCCCGCAAGTGGATCCGAGCTAGCCTGGTGCTCCGGGGATCTGAGAACAGGGTGAAGAAGCTTTCATGGGGTTCAAAGATGCTGTCCGTCTTCACCAACTCCACGTACCTGTATTGGGACAATGGTGTTAGCACAGCCTGACACACAGGCTTGGCTACAGCTCTAGCACCTTCACTGGTTAAGAGAAAATGTGTCCCAGTGTCTAAGAGCAGGCAGGCTCCCTCCTGCTCACCCAGAACAACCTTTGGGGTAATGGGAGCTGGCCTATTACCTCAACTTGCATAAAACTGACAATCCTTTGGAAAATCTCAGGCAAAGATTT
>Ga0181612_143941_pt1 | contig 10424 bp, 5 predicted proteins | sample HoacroProtozoa21_FD_119630 | JGI IMG/M metagenome (GOLD analysis project Ga0181612, IMG submission 119630) | Hoatzin crop microbial communities from Cojedes, Venezuel. Combined Assembly of Gp0051906, Gp0051904, Gp0051908 | reverse complement strand
TCCAACCCAAACCATTCTATGATTCCATGAAAAAGACACCATCACAATTCTGATACCCATCAAACCTTAGTTGCCCACAGCTAACATATCTTGTGGCTTCAGCAATGGCTTGACTATAAAGAAATCCACTCCCCCACTAGTTTCAGAACAATTTTGGGTCAAATTTGGAGCCCCACTTACTCTTATTCTGTTTCTTGTGAAGTGAAGGAGAAACAATGCTGTGGTTGATCTCCCTGCGCTAATCATTGTTTGCCTAACTGGAAAACAGGTGCCCATTTTTTACAGCACTGGATTGAAAAGGGAGGGCCGCATGTGCAACAGCGGGGGTCTTTATAACAGTGTTCGTGGGGGCTGCTGAGAAGGTGGCTTGAGTCTTATCAAAAAAAAACCAAAACAAAACAAACCACAACACAAAAAAACGGTGCTCAGACTTGGGCTCAATATAACTGAAAAAGCCATAAACTCCGCTGACCTGGCTGGGCATTGGCTTTTGTCCCGCTTCGAGTGGGACACTAGACTAGGTGACCTCCCTTCCAACCAACCTCTACATGACAGACTCTGTAATTTTTAATCAGTCATTGACAGGAATTCACGTCTCTTCTATGAGATTTATTACTTGTCCTTAGATCATGTTTGGGAACCACCTCTTTTTTTTTCTTTTTTTTTAAATTACCACCTCCAGTAAACAAATTCCTAGTGCTGACAGCAAGAGAAAGCAAGGCTAACAGTGATTTCCAGAACGCTATTCTTTACCTGACTACTCTCCAACTCACTGACTCCCATGCCCCAGTCTAAACAACTACAAACAAAACAACAACAAAGACAAACCTGACCATTACCTGAACTCTCCCTTTCAAAGGAAAGGGAAAGGGAGCCTCTGGATGAAAAAGCTGAATCTACAGATGAAACTCCTGAAAGCCGCTTGTCACTGGAGGCAAGCTTGGACTCAGAAGAGCTGCGGCTGAGATCCTCAGGGCCTTCCATAGTCTGTGAAATCCCCGAATCCAGCTGGGACAACAACTCCGAGAGACTGTAATCCTTCACTGACGGTAGAGCAGGCTCCTGCTTTGGCTGGGGTACCGCAGACATCCCCTTCAAGAGAAGCACACGAGCTTTTTAGCAAGGTCAGTGAAGAAAATGGAGAACGAGGCCCTACTAAGCTCGTTAGTTTGCAGGTATCCTTTAAGCTATTATTCATATTAAATGAAACCTATGAATTTTCAGATGCAGGAGGGCAGCTTTCATCAGCACTCACACAGCCATTAAAGCCGCCTGGCTCTTCTGTCTACAGCGTTTTTTAAGATCAGTCACACCCACATAGTTCCAGCCTTTATTTCCTAACTGTCCTGCTCTCCCTCAACAGTTTGAGAGCCGCTTGCACTGTGCTGAGGTTCTCCTGAGCTGGTCCATGCATCTGCTGTCACTTTTGCATTCCAGTCCTTCACCAAGACCTGCTTCTGCCAGGCAAGCAGGTCCTCAAAAGCAGCAAAGAGAAGGTCGCCTGGGAAGTTTCGGGGGGGTTGGACTAGATGACCCACAGAGGTCCCTTCCAACCCCTACTATTCTGTGATTCTGTGATTCTGTGATTCTGTGAAGTCACAGGTCACAGAGGAGCCCGCTCCTCACTAAACCTATTGCACTTGAACAAGAGTCGGCAAGAGCAAATACCTCAGGCTGCTGCTCTGGGGAATTCTTGGTGTCCAGGTCCTGAGTTATCATCTCTTTGGTTTCATCTTCTGGTTTTTCACAAAGGGCCTCTGTTTCTGAAGTGATTTCTTTGAAGAAAGCAAGAGAAGGTTTTGAGGGTTTGTTTTTTGTTTGTTTGTTTGTTTTTATAGGAGACTTAGATCTGAGGTGCCCTGCTGCCTTTCTCTATCATTAAGCGCGTAACAGCTTCGAGATACTGTGGGAGAAAGACTCAAATTTTAAGGATTCCATCTAACACCTCCTCAGCAGGTACAAGGGTGTAGCTAAGCAAAGAGTGCACAGGGCTGCCTGAACAATTGATTTTCAAATTCAGACCAGACTGATGCTACGTGGCGGCTATGCTGCAGGACTGTGAAATGGGAACCAGTCTACTGCTGGCAGACTTCAACATATGTTTTTAAAAAGGTAGGATCCCTCTTCCCTTCAGTCCCCATACCTCATTTGGGCAGGAGGAGAGGGAGGATGCAAATCTCTCCCATTACTGCTAAACGAAGCTACCTGGACATAGCACTGGCTGCACCCTTCTGTGCATTTGAATTCATAACAGGTGCTTTGGGCAAGTTCAAACCTTTCACCAGAGTTGCCTTTTACTGGCAGAAAAATGATGGTACAAGTTGTTTTGTTACAAGAAAACAATTTCTCAGCATACAACAGTAAATGTCAAGAGCCATGGCCTTCAATGCTTTGGTATGGTGAAAGCCACACCAGCTGCAGCTTGGCATGTGCCCTGATACACACAATCAGAAATGAACATAAGGGCTCATTCCTGACGTGTTTACATAACATCGCCATGGTCAGACTTGTCCCCAGATAATCCCTTCCTCCACAAATGAATAAGCGGCCTGTATCATTGTCTCTACCATACAATGTGCTCTATTTGTTCTGTCACAGAGGCTCACAGCATTTATCCCAAGGATTAAGAGAGTCCTGAGCAATAACGTGACTCACAGAAGAATAAATGGGCAGCCAAGTTACGAGGAAATCTTACCTTGAAATGTTGGACGTTCACCAGGATCATCTTGCCAACATTTTTGCATCAGTTTGATCAAGTTATTACATGAATGAGGTCTGGATTTGGAAACAGCAGGTAGCTCTGGGCGGTGGCCTTTAACTACTTTTACCATAATATGTAAAATGTTGTTTTCCTCTGTAAAGCAAAAAGCACACAAATCAAGCTCTCCCAGCAAAAGGAATGGTTTCTTTTTTATCTAAGAGCATTAACAGTGTATTAGACTACAACTCTGTTTTCATGCATTTTTTCTAGATTTAGAGTGCTTTCTTTTTCCCTGTTGATAAAAGAAGTTGGTCTTCTGCTCCCACAATACACTCGTCAATGCAGTAACACCTACTTCCCATGCATCAGTTAAAAACAATTGTCAGAGGGTGACTGTGTTCTTTTTCCATCCATAAAAGACACAGAAGCAAAGAAAAAAACTCGAACAGTTCTTTGCTACCTCTCTTTGCATTTCCGTATCTGCTGTAAGAAAGCCGAACCACAGCTTTTCTTTAGACCAGGGACCTGAACATTGCATAAAGGTGAAGGAAGAACACAAATCAAGCGGTGCAGTAGTGTGGCTCTTGACTCTGAAGTCAACCATTGGGCGCTCTCACTTGGAGAAAAACTAATAGCAGGCTGGAACCTGTTCAGACATGTTTGCTATACATAGGCTAGTCATACACACAGGAAAAGTCTTAAAGCATAAATAGCTGCCTGCTGATCGGTACATTTACTGTGGGGTGGAACAAGGCTTATTCTCACAGACAGCTTGCCTTTTTTTTTTTTTTTTTTTAAAGAAGAAATCTGTACCCACAATCTACAAATAAACTACAGAACCCCTCTACAGAGGAGCCATTTCTGAAAACAGTGCAGCTGCCAGCCCGTTGGCTTTGCTCTGCGCTGTTCCTCGCTGGCCACACACGTGTCAGCAGTCTGCGCGGGCCACGCGCTAATCTGGGTCCGTACAGCAAACTCCAGCAGAAGCCAAACGGTGCAGAGTGGGGGTCCCTGCGGCAACATGGGTTCTGCCTTCACGACGGAGCACACAGGAGGACTCACATTTGTGCTGAGAATTTGAGAGCTTAAAAGCGTCTGCCACACCAGACTGTAGGAATTTGGAGGACATGCACGTAATCCAGGGGTGGTGCGCCAGGAAGCGTGCTTATCAATGGGAGAAAGGGCAGAAAATTCCAGCACAACCCACAATACATCAAACTTACCTGCAAAAGGCTTCTTCTGTGTAAGAACTCCCCAAACCACGATGGCAAAGCTACAAATAAATGCAAAAAAAAAGTATTTCTAGAAAAGCTATAAAAAAAACCCAGTACGAAAGCCAAAAAACCTCACAGAAGTATCATTTATTTTCCTAAGTTCTCTTTCCTTGTCCTTCATGTCTGCATCTAATTCAGCTGATGAACATGCACAGCCAGATGCAGCCAAGAACCACAATTTGAAAGTCTAGTTTCCGCAGGGAAGAACCCGAGGCAGCGAACACGGGGATTTGCTGGAGGCTGCCGAGTTCTTGGAAACATTTACCAACTACCCCACACCAACACTGACAAAATCAGAGAGCAGCAAAGCATTACCGTGGATTTCATTTACTACTTCTACCCTGCAAGGCGACTTTAAAGAAATGCATTCCATTTAGAATATGACATGTCTTTTAATCTACAGCTATGATTTCCGTTTCTTAATAACCTCACCATGAAAGAAGAACCAAAGACCTAGTGATGAAATCCACTGAAGATAACTATGAATTTTGTCACAAACTCAAAAAGTAGGTCAGGATGTACCTTTTGATGGGGAAACTGAAGGTGGGCAGAATGCCTCCCATGCCAGCTGCCAATAAATAAGTGTTACTTGGAATCGTCACACTCAAGACCCAGGATCAGCTGCAGTTTGCTAAAAGGCCTCTACCCTATAAAGACTTTGCAAAAAGCAAAGCAAACGTGACCCTTTGCAAATAAAGACTTTGCAAAAAGCAAAGCAAACGTGACCCTTTGCAAAATGAAGTTCAAACTAGATTTAGGGGTTTCATGCTCAGTTAGGTTACATAACCAGAAAAAGGTCTCATTTTACAGTATTACTTAAAGTGCTTTTACGTGTTTTCATAGCCAACTGACCTGTACACATCATGTTTGGTGTCAAAACACCTGTTTTTCTCTTTGATGCGCTCTGGAGGGAGGTACGCAATCGTGCCACACAAGCCATCCATGCTGATGTCATGGGAATGGGACAAGCCATTGCACTTTGCAAGTCCAAAGTCAGAAATCTGCAAAAAATGGAGGAGGAAGAGAAGTGTGTGCTACTTTTAGACTCTGGAGGTGTTAACAAAAAATTTTTGGTAAAGAACGACAGATGTAACCAGGGTGACCCAACAAAATAGAGAGAGCTGCCGTTCAGAAATACTAAGCTAAGAAAACATCTCTGTAAGCATTATGCGATGTTGGGCTTTTCTTTTTTTTTTTTAGCTAACCATAAAAAGGCAAGCAGTTTCTTGCAAGCAGCAGCATGTTAGCCCATTACATAGCAAAAACAACAAACAGTCAAGACAATTTATTGTAATTTTAAACTAGTCAAATTTAGCTAGTACAAACTACTTTAATATAATTATTGGTCCTGCCACCCCCTTTCCCTGTGTAACCTCAATGCTGTATGCTATGTTTTAGTGTTCTGAGCACCTGTTTTCCGACCACGAGCTCTCCAACGAGTGCAAGAGAATTGCTCTTTCAGACATCACTGTTACACTGACCATGCAACAAGCGCTAAGACCAACACCAGAGGCACCAAGGGTTAAAAACACCCAAACCCAAGCCAAAACACACACACACATATCAAAAACCCACACAGGGAATTCTTTTTGGCAACTAGAAGATATGGCAAGTTGGTGCAGTGACGCAGTGAACACAGCTGAAATGAACAAGTGACAGCAAGTTTACAAAAAGGAAAACACACCTCCACTTTAATTTGAAGTGTCAAAGAAATATGCATTCATTTGCTCTCAAAGGCATACCAATCATCAAGCAAACAGATAGGCAAGGAATTTCCTTTGTCTTCCTTATTTCCCACTGGTCAAAAATGTCTATTATGCTAAGTGGAAATTTCAAGAAAAGTCAAGTCTTTTTGGACCACTCAGCCCCCTGATTTTTGTCCGCATGTTAGATAAGGCTTCTTCCCCCTCCCCTGCCCCCCACCCAACTTATACATTCTTTTTATCTAATAAATACTCAGGTTTTTCAATGACTCATTCCCCTTTTGATCTTCACAGCTTCTCCTTTGAGAAAGTTCTCCCTCAAAACAACAAGCATAATTAAAAAAAGCTTTTACTCTTTTTTTAAATAGGCTCCAACTTCACACTTTCAGAAGTTTCTGTCTAAAGATACCACAAAGCCAGTCGTAACATGCGTCCATTACTGGGAAGGGAGAAAACTACTGCCAGCTTCAGCCTCCTGGAGAACAGGCAGGCTACACAGCCACTGGTCTTCCAGTGCTACGAATCTCCCTTTGCAATGAACCCAAACAACGCAAGCCACACAGCTTCGGGAAGACCTTCTCCCAGGGACAAAGAGCTCAGTGGCAGCATTCTCAGGAGCTGCTGAAGCGCTGCACCCTAGCACACAGGTATATCCAACCTGCTGTCCATCTGCATCTCAGATCTGTAGGGTAATGTGGGAATGACTTGAGAAGACAGAAAAAGGGGGGTGGGGGAGGAAGGGAAAAGCGCAAAGTCATCTGGAGGAATAGTTTCTTGTGTGTGTAGGGATACACTCTCGGAGGGGTCTGCTGGCTGCCTCAGCAAGCCAAGCCGTGGAGTCCAGCAAAGCAGTAAGCAGTCAAGAAACGCAGGTGCGCGAGCCAGCTGACCCTGGGAAGAGCCGAATCGACCGCCCCGGGAAGCGCTGCATGAGTTTGGGGCGCTTCGTGCTCCGCAGCAGAACAAAAGCACAACCCCAACATCACACAAGCCCGTGGTGTCAGGTTAATAAACGAACCAACCGCTGCAAGCCCGGACAGATCCGACTTGGCGAAGCACTGCTATCCTTTGATTAACGTGAAGCAGAGGCTTGTATACACCTCAAGAAATCCATATGGCATGCAGGCATAATTAAAGTAATACACCTTCCTCTTTGTCTAAACAATACCGGGTTTCCTACTGTGTAAGTTAAGACATAAAGACGAAATACAGACAGCACAGTGACACTCCTGTGTTAAGAGCCACCACGTTCGCTGCGTCAGTCTAAGCCTAGGGGCTAAGCCAGGAGGCTGAGCACACTAGACAGAAAAGCTCTCAACCTACAAACCAAGAAACAGCCAAGGTACACAGTATACTCCCCCCCCCATGAAGCTAGAAAGAACTTTACCTTATGAACCTGCCCCTACCTACTGGGGAGGACTAGGTTTTATACCAATTAATAGTAAATTCATCTGCAGGGCAGAGCTTCAGTCGTATCAAATTCTGCAGAAAGCACTGGAAATTGAAGAATTGTTATCTTGCAGGTTGCAAAAGAGTAAGATCCTGCAGACAGTTTTTGGGGCTTTTATTAGTTCCTTTAGGGTAAATTTTCCACACTCCATGGGGCACTTAGTCATGCAGTTTCTTTTAACATCACTGGGAACTGTGCAGTGGGTGGAAGACACAGCTTAACTTACCTATTTTGCCTTTAAATTGCTTGCCAGGTACCTGGTTCTGCAACGCGAGGCACCCTTTGCCAGTGAAGGCAGCAAAAACGGAGCACCCCTCCGCGCTCCTTCCTCCGCACCCCCGCTAGCCTTTGCAGCCCACCCCGGGACCTGCCCTGCCCCACCATCAGACAGAGCCCCGAATCTCCCTCCTCACATCAGCTACCTCAGGTAGATCCCGTCACGCTTCAAAAGCATACCTAATACCAGCAGAGTTAAGAGGAGACAGACTGCTTCATGCAAAACACGTGGTGAAGAGGTAGGAAGAAGAGAAAAAAACCCTTGGCCAAAGCCCACGCAGACAGTGGGATTGTTCGTGTTCAGACAGCTCACTCGGCCTCTGCTCTTTAAAGGTCTTCAGGAGAACGAACACATGAGCAGCGACTGGGGAGGAGAGCTGTGTATGTTTTCCTGCCCACTTCCCAGCAACACTCTATTTTACTGAGAGGGTCCAAGATCTGAAGACTTCCCCCTCACACACGCTTTGTTTTTTCAGTTTTGTTTGTTTTAAGTCAAGCATGAGGTGCACACAGGCCTTTCTCCGCTTCTGTCATTTGTGGATGTTTCCACTCTGGTTTGCAAAAAACACCCACTTGCAAAGTTTTAGATGCTTTGAGTTTGTCATGTTACTTTCTGGAACTTACTAGTAAATGTGCTCACGTAACTGCACTGGTTACTAAAGTCAACTATTCCCAAACGCAGCAGGGATCTAGCTCCCAGGAACAAAATTAGTGGTTGGAAAGTGCATTCACTGATGACTCCTTACAGGCCACTCTGAAGGGTGCACTTGGCTTCCGATGCTGCATGTCATTTTTCTGCAAATATGACTCAAGAACCCACTGCAATGGACTCGGGGACAGAGTTCACCAAAAGGTTTTCTTCATCAAATGCGTAACAAGGCCATCAGATTAATTTTTGATTGCTGCTGGCATAGCCAGTATTTGTCCCTGTGCACTTGGATATTGAGAATGTCACCACATTTGTATACAGGGTTTTGGGGTGTTTGGGGGGAAGCGGGGGCTTGGCCTTGCTTGTTTGTTTTTCTGAGAGTAGGGGAGAAAGGCTGGTTGCTTCAATTTTGTTCTTTAAGAAATGCCAGAAATTTTTAAAAGACTTACATGGGCCACAGATTTCGACTACTAAAAATTAGGAATAAAAATTAATTCCAAGCGTAGATACAACCAGCACCTGCACTCCAAACATACGTCGTTACCTCAGTGTTTATGAACAAACATCAGTTAGCTACTAAAAGAAGTCTTTCTGAAACAGACTGTATTTCCAGCCTGTCCTGAAACCTGAACTCCTCAAAACCCATTTCAGGTGTGATGTCTGTAATGCTGTCCTCAGAAGCGGCAGAACCCAAAGCCATGGTCAAACAGCCATTTTAATCCAGGGATGGTCTCGTTCCCTCCCCTGTGCCACCACAGTTAGATCAGTTAGAGAACTGACCAAGGTGAAAACCAGCTTTGTTAACTGGGATTGAAGAGCCACCTAGCAACAGCCCTAGGTGGAAACCTTGATCAGGAGGGGTGGGAAACAGGGTGAAGGGACACGCAAAACAGCAACGACTCTTCTGACTTCTAGTAACAGGAGAGCATTTGCAGCTGATTAAAAAAAACAAACAGTGGCTACAGCAGCTGGTCTAATAAAAAGAGACAACCGCTCTTTACCAGCCTGGCCTCTGGGTATTACTTTGGCCTACAGTTAATGACCCACATTAAGAAGCTTTCTGATAAACAACTTTGCTGTCTGGCTAGGCTTCTTCTAACTCCACGCTCAGAAATTTTGTCGCCCCTTCTCCAGCTGAACCAAATAAAGGTGAAGACCACAGAGGCAACCTATCCATGTTTAGCAAGATCACCAGTACAGCACAACACAGCAGCAAACTTCACTCTTCGCACTGGTTTAAACTGGAGCACCAGGGAAAAAAATAAAAGCAACCCCAGTGAGCTTAAAGCAGCGCACAGCTGAGACCAGCTCATCCCGATTCGAGTTCTTTAAAAACAAAATCTGGGAGATGAAAAATAACTGGTGGGATTTGCCCCTGGGTGTGCATGTATGCACACACACACACACACACGTGTGTATATATACACGACAAGATGAGGAGCTGCAAAACCACGATGAATAGGAGAAACAAGAATTTACAAATAAGGCTTTTCCCTAAAAGTATTAAGTTGCAGGCTGACTTAATTTTAAATACCTGAACAAAAAGTAGCACTCTTAACCATGAGATACTGAAGATAAGAAACCCGTGAAGTAGTAATAGAGTGAGCATGGGGGCAGGGCAGCTGGCAACAAGGTAGGGTAGAGATTACTGCATCGGGGGTGGGTGGGGGCGTGTGTATTCTCCTACCGAGGGCCCTGGAGAGAGATGACAGCGGAGCAGGGAACACCAGAGCAGAGAACGAGCAAACCAAGAGCGAGCTGACGAGGTCAGCGCTGGAATGTGGCTCTGCTTCCCCGGCGCCTGCTCCTTGCAAGCGATTGCCACATCACAGGGAGCTCAGGGGAGACATCCAGAACGGGTACGGAGGACAGGAGAGCTGAAGAACAGGCTCATAAGATGTGGTTCAGTTAAGCAAAAACTAGGTGTCAAGCAGCCCGTTAAGTATTGGAAGGCTGCATATATGGACATTGGAGAAAGGGGCAAGGAGGATCTTGATACAAATAGAAGCAACAGGTTGAAATTGAAGAAATATAATGCAGGCTGATCACGGCCAGCAAAGCCTGCCTGGGTATGGAATAATCCTCCCAAGCAAACCACACTACTTAAGGCAACCAAGACAGAGTAGCATATGGAGAGGAAGGGAGCTGCCAGCTGAGGCTCCTGTCAATATTGAGCTCCACCACTACTTGCAGGGGAGGACCTTATAAATGCTTACAAATATCTTAAGGGTGGTTGTCAGGAGGATGAGGCCAGACTCTTTTCAGTGGTGCCCAGCGACAGGACAAGGGGCAACAGGCACAAACTGAAGCAGAGGAAGTTCCGTCTGAACATGAGGAAGAACTTCTTCACTCTGAGGGTGACGGAGCACTG
>Ga0181612_121667_pt1 | contig 10424 bp, 9 predicted proteins | sample HoacroProtozoa21_FD_119630 | JGI IMG/M metagenome (GOLD analysis project Ga0181612, IMG submission 119630) | Hoatzin crop microbial communities from Cojedes, Venezuel. Combined Assembly of Gp0051906, Gp0051904, Gp0051908 | reverse complement strand
GAAACTGAGACGGGAATCCAAAAACCTCGATTTCCAAGGCAGCTTATTCGAACTGTGCGGGGGCGGCAGCGGCGCGGCCCCCTCCCTCCTCCCGCCGGCCCTGCCCCTGCGGACGGCGCCGCTGTGCGGCGCCGGGTGCCCCTGTGGCCTGGGGCAGCTCCTGCCCGGCGCCCGTGCTGCCCGGCGCGGCCGGGGAGCGCTTGCTGCCGTGCTCGCCCCGTCCGGCACCGGCTTGCTCTTCTCTCCCAGCCGGCCCCACCAGCACCGGCCAGCCCCACGCCGGCGGGCAGGGACGGGGCACACTGGTCTGCCCCGGCACCATGCACCTGAACCACAGCTCCCACCGACTGCTCGGACCCCTCCGCAAGCTGCTACACCAGCGCCGCGGGCAAAGCCGCCGTGCTGCCAATGTGCTGCTGTCCGGTGCCGTTTGCAGGACCCCTACCAGGCGTCCAGCAGGCAGCCACAGCAGCAGGACGCGTCTCTGGAATGCCAGACGGGTAGAAGGCACCCGAGGATTGCAGCCCTGCGGCGCAGGGACCTCGTAACCCTGCTTCACCCCGCGTCCTGCCTCAGCCACCTGCACACAGCAAGAAACCACAGGAAACTGCCGGGGAGCACAGCTCGGAAAGGACCAGTGCCCTGCACGCCAGCGCCCACCCCACAGTACCACTCTGACACTTGGTTGTTGTAAAAGGTCAAAGTAAACTTCAACCAACGTCCTGGCAGACAAACAGATCAGTGAGACCAGGACATCGCGGCTGCACGTGTCACAGGGAGACAGGGATGGCGACCAGGACTTCCCCGCCATGACCCACGGGCGCTCACATCCATTAACACACTACTTTTTTTTAGGACTTTCCGTGCTGATACCAAGCAGCACCAGCATCTGCCTCCGCGCGTGGAAGGTGCGTGGAGACCAGAGGGGCTGGGTGGGAGCGGCTGGTGGATCCGGAGGCAGCGATTTCGGTGCCTGTGGCCAGCACGGGGCTGAGCCGCACGGCTGCTCTGCCCCGGTGTCCCGCAGCAAAGGGGGGACATTCCCCATGGCTGGCCAGGGTCCTCGCAGCTGCATCACCAGCCGTGTCACGCTTCCTACGGGCCCGACCCATCCCTCTCCTACCCTCCTTAGAAGGACAGCCACCGATTCCCACACTCCAGGAGAACCATGACCCGCGTTTTCTATCCGCTGTTTTCCTTGTTGGCCTCCTGCAGTTTTATGGTGCCCGACCCTTTTCTAACTGGATGTTTCTGCTTACCCCACCGCTTCTCCACATTTAAGCGGGACAGCCCACAGCTGCGGGGACTGCTGCAGTTACGTGTGTTTGCAATTAGACAACAGCTTTGCTAATCAAAAGCCGGAGAGTGCCAGTCGTAGACTGCTTCTCCCTCCCCCTTTCCTCTCTGGGAGTTCTTGTCTAGGCATTGATAAATTAAACTAGGCATCTCCTTTGACAAAGATGGATGGCGAGCTTAAATGATATCCACTGAACAAATGGCTGATTTGTGTATTCTTCCATTCAGGATGAGGCTAATAAGATGTTCATTTATGGATCTATTACTCAGTCATTTAACTGCTTGAAATAAGAGGACTAGGCAAATTCCAGCATCCAGGGATTGATTTCCATCTTTTTAGGCCACATTTTAGTGGAGGGTTTGCTAAGGTAATTTAGTGGGACGTATCAAAATGTTAATTAAGCTGACACAGTACTTAAAAACATGTTAGAAGAACTCGGGGTGTTTGAAGCCTCTGGGTTTAAGGCAGCTCTGCTCCTCCTCACTCCGCTTTTCCTTCTTCACAGTTGCTGAAAGGATGCACAGTCAGGTTGTTCTAGACTGAGAAGCAAAGAGGGACACTGAAGCCAAAGCCACCACCTGAGCATGCCGTGGGGGTCCCTCTGCCCGCTGGGACGGCCGGAGAGCCACCAGCCACGGCAGCCGGGCCCGAGGCTGTCCGGGCAGAGCGGGGCACCCCGAGGCAGCTCCGGGCTGCCGCAAGGCTGAAATGCGGAATTTCAGTACCATTTTAGGGGCAAGGCTGCATCTGCTCCAGCGATGGACACGTGAGGTCACTCACATCTGATGTTTACGGAGGTGTTAGCCTTCTCTACGCCTCTCTCATCCGCAGAAGGGAGACGGTTCGTACAGAGCCCACTCACCGCTGCTCAGCCAGCGCTCCCACTGGGGAAAGGCAGCCGACCGGCCCGGGCTGCGGTGTTCGGCAGCTGCCTGCCCTCGGGTCCCTGATCCAGGGCCTGTCAGGGACAACAGCAAATTACACAGCAGATCTCCTCTCTGAGTGGAGATCTGCAGTCACTAATTATCCCCACCCGGTATATGGAGGCTTTGTGGCCTGGTAACCAAACTGGCACTCCAGCATCTGTGAGGACAGCCTGCTGGGCTAGCAGTTAATTCAGGGATGGGGCAGGCTTTCGGCTTGGAGAAAAACGAAAAGCATCGGCTGCCTCTTTCTGCTAAATTAAACCAGGAAATAACTAAAGACACTGGTGTTTAAGCTGCTGCCATTAGGCTCCAGCATTAACAGGCATTTTGGCGTGAGCCAGTTTTTGCAGTTCTCCGTCGTGCAGGACTCGTCCCGGCCGCCTGCCCCACGCCAGCCGCGCTGCCCGCGCTGCCAGACCAGTCTCCGCAGCGAGAGCAGGGCGATTGCGGCCGCGCTCAGTGCCATGACTCGAGGCGTGGAGCCGCGCTTGAGGAGAGACGGGTTTGTTCACAAGCACGAGGGCAGAGACAACCTGAACTGACGCTGCTGCTGGGCAGGCTTTTCAACCCGTGCTTCAGGATGGAGACTGCTGGTACTTAAAAGAAAATATGGGTGCATAGCTGAGCAGGGAGAGTCATGAGGCAGGAGGGCGGTCTCTTGCACGCTGCGTGTCTTGATCAGAGCAAGGGATCGCACGCGGGTGGAAGATGCAGAGATCAGGTTGCGACGAGCCCATGGGCTGAAACACCCAGAAAGGGCAGTGGTGGACGCGCGCTGGGGAGGAGCTGGAACCGGCACAGCAGACACGCTGCTCGTTCTTTCCCGGCCCCGAACCCGTGTCTCCAACGCGCTGACGAGGTGCCCGCACACCTCCCAGAGCTGAGGTTAACGGCTTTACCCCATCGCTGCCACAAGTCGACAGAAACCTCCTCACTGACTCCAGGGCACTAAAGACCAAGCTTTAACATGCTCCACTCCGGTCACTCGGGGGAAAGCTCATTACCCGAGATTTTGATAACACTGCTGAGCACTGGCGGCAGAAACACAATTATCCTCCAACAGGTATTTACCCAGCACTTTTGTCTTCTTGCCTAACTGTGAAGCATAACAAGCTCTAAAGGAGCATTTTCCTCTTTAAGATCATTGGTACCTTCTGGAGACAAAAACAGGAGGGCATAGAAGAGTTCTTAATTTATACTTCATCTACTGGGTCTTAGTTAATTTAAGAGGTCCCTACATTCATATAACAAATTATCCCTCCAGAAAACTGAGCCGGTGCCAGTACGTAACTGTTTCATTTAATACACCCGCTGTGTAATGAAAGCCTGTTTCTTTATATGTGCTGCCTTGTATTTTGCATTAACAGAAATTCTTACGCATATTAGTTCTCTGTTTCCTCTAAGTAATGTGTCATTTCAAGCAGACAGTTAAGAAGAAAATACAAACGTAGCCTCAAGAAGTGCACTTTCGTCTCGTGAAACGCTTTCTTTCCTGCCTGCTAAGGATAATAGGAGTGATCAGATTTAGCACGGGGTCAGCCGCAGAGAGCGGCAGTGCACTGCTCCTGGCCCCAGCACAGAGGAAAGCCGCTGGCAGCCCGCCGAGCAGGCAGCCGCAGCACCGTCTGCCTCTGCTCCCCGCTCTCCTGGCTCAGCTGCCCCGCAGCAGCGCCCAGGTGAACCCACGGGCTCCGCCAGGCTGACCCCGACACGCGAGCGGGACGCGGGGCGAGGTCACGGGGGAGCAGGATGCGGGGCGAGCCTCCCTCGCTGGGGAACATGCCACAGGCAGCAGGGAGCACAAGCACCTGCGCAGCACCGGGCGCCGAGCATCCTCGGCGGGGCCAGCAAAGCACAGGCAGCTGCCGTCCTGCTGCCAGCCAGGCTGGGGCTTCCCCCGAGCCGCCCGCTCGGTGCCACGCTGCCCGAGGCTCAGGGCAGAAGGCAAGGCGAGGGCAACGGGGCTGTGTGGAGCAGGACCACGACATGATGACGGCACAGGGGAACCGCAGGGCAGGAAGAGCAGCACAGAGCACACATCCCTGCCGGCGAGCCTGGCGTCCTGCTCCGGGGTGTCGAGATGTCCAGCCATCCACTCACCCATCCGTCTGTCTGTCCGTCCACCCTCCCACCGGCACCTCCCGGGGCAGCAGCCCCTCCGCAACGCAGCCCTGCAGAAAACCATTCCCATGTTGGTTTGAGTCTTTTTGATTCCACCTGCTTTCAAAAATCAGTGCAGACCACTGAGCTGTGACCAAGTAAAACGCTCGGTCCTACATTAATTTTTCTCTTTTGCATAATGCATTTAGGAGTGTATCTATTTTTTACTGCAGAATAATATGCCTGGTTCATATACTGGCATCTTTCTGATGTACTGAGATTCTGTGCAAATTCACTATTCATCATAGGGAAAGCCAAATAAATACAAGCCAATAAATACCAATACCATGGTCCTGTTTCACAGCCACAATTATGATCTTTTCCAGGTACTATTTGCTTCATTATCTGAGTGAACAGTTTTATCCTACCCATAAGGCAGACCTTCCAAATTCACAGTTGGGCAGCTACAACCTTGGTTATTTAACTCAGTCTAAATGGTACTCTAATATTGCTCTTAACTGCTGCTCTTAAACAGTTTCCTCCTATAGCTGTTAATCACATTAAAAGGTATCGGATATATAATTTCCTTTAATTATGTGAAAATATTGGTTGCTTCCTTTCTTTGGAGCATTATGTACAGAGCAGCAATGATTAATGCCAAGAGTTTCAGAAGGTAGCCAGAGAAAGCTCATAATTGTTGATTTACACCTGAACTGGAAGACACCTCCTTTTTTTTCCCCCTTTTGATTTTTACTTACTGTTTGAGTCCGAAATTATTCTGCATGTGTCATCATTACATTAATCAATACATGTTTTGTCTCCCACAAATCTGCCTAATTGCTTTTCTCATTTAGACAACCCTGGAGTCGTTTGCTAATGAACATCGTCACACACTAATATGGCATGGAGGATTTACATGTGGCACTCTAAGCAGATTTCGAAGGAGAAAAGGAAAGACACCAAGCTCTGATGCGGGATGTGGGAGCCTTCCTGAGCCATTGGCGTACGACCGCTGCATCGCAGCCTGGAAATTAAAGACCGGCTCCACTCTCCATCAGCACGGTGCTAATTGCACCAGGTGGAAGCTGCTGCCTACGCCTCCTCAGCCTGAGCACGCTCACGTTTGGCACAGACGAAGGCTCCCCGCGGAGGTCCAGCGCCCGGGGCTGTGCCCGTGCCTGCTGCCGTCCCCAGGAGGGGGAACACGCAGTAACGGGGCAGCACTGCCATACCAGAGGATGGCTGACGCTCAGGTTGCCTCTGACCCTCTCCCACCAACAGCACCGCCGCTTCCAGGGGCCCACACCAAGTGACGCTCTCGAAAGGAGGCTTTGGACACCCAGCAGCGTCCCCAGACCCCGTCTCGGAGCCATGGGTAAACACTCCCCATCTCCTGCTCATCTGCAGCCTCCGCATTTGGAGAGGCGAAGGCTTTCAGCAGGGGCTTTGCTGATCTTTACCTGGGCAAGCCCTGCTCTGAGGGCAGAGCCGGGCACTGGCGGCACGCAGGGCTGAGGCACCAGATGCCCTGGCAGCGGCTGCCAGCAGCTGAGGGAAAGCTGGTGCTGCACCAGCGGGATCTGCTCCCCCCGCTCCGTCGACGCCAGGGGAAGCAAGCGCCTTTCCTTGGGGTGTGAGCCCAACGCGAGGGCGGCTCGGTGCCGCACCGCGGGAGGACAACGAGGGGCCATGCGACACCGGGGCAAACGTCACCTCCACCACCTCCACCCCGGGGCAGGGGGCTTGTCCGGGAGGGGACGCGGCAGGCGCCTGCCCTCCTGGGCTGCCTGGTGAAGGAGGCCAAGGCAAGACAAAGAGCCACCCCTCGCAACCATCACGTCCTGCAGGCACAGCCGAGGTCTCTCCACCGCAGCCGAGCCCCCGGCGAGCCACTCCAGCCCGCACTTCTACCAGGGCAGGGGGCCGACGGGACAACGCTCTGCTTCCTCTGAACCAGCCTTCTCTGAGAGAAGATGAAAGCTGAGAATATTTTATCTCTCTGACTCTGGGCTTCTGTTCTCATATTGTCACAGCACATTTAAAACTCTGCCAATCCTCAAGAATTTGCAAATATTCCACGTCTTTCCTTCACACCAGCAGCTCCCTCCCAGTTCACTGCAACACATGTCGACCTCTACTAATATTTGGTATGAAATATACAGTATAAAAGATTTCAGACCAGAAAACCATAGCTTCTGTTGGAAACTGAAACGCGTTCAGACTCGCAGAGCGCTCGCTCTGCCCCGGCTCACAGCTAGCTGATGAGTGGAATTCAGGGGACCCTTGCCTGAGAAAATGCCACAGGCTCCAAGCCAGGGGCTCGTTCCAACCCACATCCAAAAAGGGTGACACAAGAAACTGGAGAGATGCAATGAATAACAGACTCTCTGATGCATTGCTGTAATTTCCCTACCACCCTGCAGCAAAGCTTAGAGGGAGGAAAGACCCGAGTGCCGTCCCCAGCACAGCCTAGGCTCTCACAGCCACCTTGCTGGGAGCCCTCCGGTGACACGGATCGTGTCTTCTGGGATAAACATGATGGGCAAACGCCACGTTTGCAAAGCAGTGGGAGAAAAGAAAAAAAATCAGTTCAAAAATAAATAATCCTAAATACAGTGCTGAGACTTTCTGCACCCCATGCACAAACATGCGCTCAGGTCTTCCCACCGTCGCTCCAGAGTCCTTGCTTTTTTTTGGAGGCCACAAATGATACTGAGCCTTACACGATACTGTAATAGGAAGTGCCTGAAATGACAAATTAAGAGAAAGAGTGTTTGTGACAGTGATAAAGGGAAAGTTTAAGGCTTGTATTTAGATAAATTGGCTGGAAAATTTGATCCACACAGTCTTTCAAATACGATTATACAAACATAATTTGCATAAATATTATAATTAAAATTCTGCCTGTGGCATAATAAAAAAGGGAAAATAGTATTAAATGATCAAGGCATTTGAGTGTTTGAAATATTGCTGTGTGATGTTTCATGCTATCCATTAAATAAGTAATTTATTGCAAAACCTATCAAAGCAAAAGGAAATTAAGTCAGATAAGGCTGGCTTTTTATTTTGCAGGGTTTTTTTGCAGAGAATATCGTTACTTTCAGAGCACATTTGATTTTTCCAAGGTACTAACTCAGAGTAATTATAATAAAGGATCTGCTTTAGAGCTGCGACACTCCGGGTGCAGCAACCGCAGCGCATGCTGATGAGCAGCTCATGATACTGGGGCCAGTAACTGTCGTTCTTGGGCGGGAGCCCTGTCCCGGAGCGCGTGTCCCTGCCCGGTGCCACCTCCTGTCTCCCGCACGGGCTGCACGGACCCAGCGCAGCCTTGGGTGTTACCTGCAGACAGCCCTGGCACAGGCTGGCAGCTGAGCTTGGTCACTGGTCATCGCTGGGGGAGAGGGTCCCGATCGCCCCTAAGTGCCCCTTCAAGACAAGAGCTGGGGTAGCTACACTGATTTACACCATCCCTGAGTATAACCCATTTTATACCACCACCAGCTTTCTGCAGCGGTGAAAGACCATGAAAAGGACTGTGCCTTGGAGCCAGGTCTGACTATTTTTAGTTCCTCCAAAGCCATTCAGTCATCCCTGACACTTACAGAGCAGTTTGTCATATTCATCGCCCCACTGCCTTTTGATTTACCCTGGCCATAAACGGCACTCTTCCCTTTCCAGGCTGACACATCTCCAGCCCACTGCACAGCGCGCCAGGCCCTGCCACCGGCCGGCGAGCCGTCCGTCACTTGGGCAGGACACGTCCAGCCCTTGGCGGGAGCAGAGATTTCTCAGCAGCCATACCACGGCTGGCCGCGATGCGGGCGGGTGGGCAAACAGCTACCGGCAGCTGCGGCCAGGACAAAAGTCACGGCGGCCGGAGCAGAGCAGAGCCAGGCTGGCCGGAGCAGAGCTGTTCGCAGGTCAGTCTCCGGACAGGAGCTCGCAGGACCTGCTGGGATCATGGAATTATTTCCACGGGGACGGCTCTTCCCCAGGTCCCTGCAGCAGCACAGCCGCTTGCCTGGGCACCTCTCCGCCTTCTGGGGCAAACCTTTGAGCAGCACCTGCAATTAATTAACTATGGCTTAAGCTAAGCGAAGACAGAAGCATCCCCCCAGCCTCACCAGGACTGGTTTCCGTATTCCTCTAACATTCTCCCGGGATTTGGCAGTCACACCCAGGAAGCTGCCAGATACCCTTGGTATTCTAGCAAGTTACTTATTAATCCAGCCAGCCCGTGGTAATCACTTTGCAATTTAAAATCAAATACTTGAAACAATATGTGTGATTAGAACGGATAAAACCAAAAAGTGAAGGTGTACCAAGAGCTTCAGAGCCAAGATCCTCTCCAGCAGGATCAGATTTAAATCAACAGGAGAAGATAAATCAACAGTTGTAAATGTGGACAGAGACAACGCCGCTCTCCCCCCGCTCAGCTCGGACTCCTCTTTGATTACCGCTTTGCCAGGCTGCGCTGCACGGGCAAGTTCTCAGCCTCTGAACGCCTGAGAAGATCTGCAGGGAAACCGCGATTGCCCAGACCTCCCTGGGGATTTTCTGAGAACTTCAAGAAACCCTTGGCTGGGGCAAACAAAGAGACTCAGTAGCCATATGGTCTTCAAATTTGGAATAATAGCAAAGTGGCTGATACTCAGGATTTCCAGAATGTCGCCTATATCTTTCAAGAGAGATCTGTAACAAGGAAGGAGAGGAGCGTGCCTTTGAGAAGCATCTCTCTCCACCCGCAGCCCTCCTGCACGGGGCAGCCCTTTGTATAAAAATGTGTTGGTGTAAAGCAGGGCAGGAGAGCTTGCCTGAAAAAGGCACTTGAAAAATAACAGGGCTCCCGCATGGAGAAACACCTGGTGATGAAGGGTGCTGGCACCTTGCAGGAGCCCTCCCGGGTCTGCTCGCGGCGCGCACGCTGCAGCCAGGCTGGGCCAGCGCTCTGCAACCAACACCGCTGCGTGTCGGTCTCCTGCAGAGGCTGCCTTGCCCCGTTCCTCTGAGGTCTTCTCTCTGTCTTTCTTTTCTCCAATCCAAGCACAAAGAATAGGTTGCTCAAAAAGACAGCTCGCAGTGGCACATGGCCACCTTTGTTTCAATGGAAGTGTGCCAGTGGCAGTGCTACTAGGCTTTTCTGGATTGGGAAGAAGCAGCAATAGGCTGCTGCAACCCTCTCTTCAGTTGCTGTTTTCTTCTGCCCACGTTGACTGCCACAGCCCCTGGCTACCTGCAGTCTTCTTCCCCGTTCCCCCCTCACCTCCCTGGGCACAATCCTCCCTTCGCCTTTGGCAATGGACCACTGCGGCACCATCTTCGCACTGCCACGCTTTGCCCCGCCGGTTCTCGTTACAAGGGGTTAACGAGCGATGGACAGGCGGTGTCTGACGGACACGGGTCTGATGTGGTCTAAGCAGCTACTTCGGTCACACACGGGAAGCATTAAAAATGGTTCTCAGCAGCAAATCAAGCTGGTGGACTGTGTAGCAACCGATAGGCAGTACAAGTCGCAGGGCAATCCTGTATTTCTTGTTTACTCCCCATCTGTTCCCAGCACATGACAGAAATCAGACAATGCAAGTGAGGAACACCCTCTCAGGAAAGCTGTCTGTGCTGCAGCGCTGGAGAGAGCAAGGCTGTGGGCACAGCCTGGGTCAGCAGACCCTGCCCCGGCGCCCGACCTCCCCAGGTGCCTGCTCGGGCACGCTCCTGATCACACCCCTCTTGCCACGCGTGCCCCCTCTAACGCAGCTCAAACAGCCCCCAGCAGTACCAGCAGCGTCCTGGCCCTCCGGGCTGGCTTCTGCCCCGGCGCTGCCAACACCAGCGGCAGCAGCGCTGCGGGGCTGGACTCCCGCTCGCTCCAAGTCCCCTTCCCAAGGACGGCTTCGTCTGATACAGGTCTGAGATCAAAGGTGTGACGCAGAAAGCAACGCAAAAGGACTGAAAGACAATGCAGTCTGTGGTTTCAGCACAGGAACAGGATTAAAGAATCGTGGGTTCAAAGCTGCCCCGCCGCCAAATAACGCTGCTTATTCATTCAGCCGGTGTTCTCAGCCTCAGAGGCCGAAAGATGAACGGGCAAGTAGGAAATG
>Ga0181612_172617_pt1 | contig 10425 bp, 6 predicted proteins | sample HoacroProtozoa21_FD_119630 | JGI IMG/M metagenome (GOLD analysis project Ga0181612, IMG submission 119630) | Hoatzin crop microbial communities from Cojedes, Venezuel. Combined Assembly of Gp0051906, Gp0051904, Gp0051908 | reverse complement strand
TACCCTTTCTAGTGTTATGAACATACCTATGCACACACAGTAGCCATGCTGTTCACTAGCTTGGCCCTTTCTATTCAGGACAAGCATGCCTGCCTTCTCTCTGCTTTCTCCAAAGAGCAGAATCTAGGCACGCTTGATTTTAAGGGGCAGAAAGCAGCACTGAAAGGAGGCTCAAGGAAGCAAAGTATGCACTGAAAAAACTAGCTGGCCTTTTGCTAGAAACCAAGAAGAGTATCTCAAGAATTACAGAAAATGCCAAAATGAAATTTAAGTGTACTCACATACTGTGATGCTTGACCTACAGAGAATTACTGAGTTACCATTCATCAGCAGCGCTGCTGAAAGCAACCATGTCCATGTTTCTACCCATACCAGCAATACAATAAAATACATTAGCTTAAACTGTTCCAGTAAAAAATACTTCAGATTGTGAAAACATCCAGCCTATGCAAATGAGCAGAGAGGTGGCAATTCATTCAGCTAGGAAAACGGGATCAATTCCAATTACAAGTTCATACCTTATTTATAGCAGCCTGGCCTGCCGAAACGAACACGCTCATCTCTGACAAACACCCGGCATCTCTGACCACGGCGGGATCTCAGAAGGGGAAGCAGGGCTGAGAAGGACAGGGAGGGACAAGGACTTGCTGAACGTCATTTAACGAAGCATTTAACCTCTTCGCATGCAAAGAGAAATGCAGGCCCTCACTTCGCATTCCTCAGAAGCTCAATTCAGTAGAAGCTCCTGTCCAAATGTAGCTCTGAAATCCATGAAGAACGGAATATAACCATTTGACATACTTGGTCTGGGACCACGTCTGTGAACACGTGTGGTCCTGCTGCAGGACCACTCAACTCTTACACGAGACAACGTGGCTTCTCACAGGTAGTCTGGCAGAGTGGAGTGGCAACACATGCGAAGACAAAGCTCCTACTATGAACCTTGGAAAATAAGAAGGGTAAAACTTTGTGCATAAACGCTTTACAATATGTTTACTGAAGTAATATCTGTTTAAATTTCCTCTTCATCAGATATTTCAATGCGGAATGAAGCAGTCTATTATGAAACATCTGAGCAGACTGAATGGGCAGTTTATTAGATTTGAGAGCAACGACTAGCAGTTGATCTGTCACCCTCAAGCTTAACAGGTGAAAAAAAGTCTGTTTTCCATCACCCATCATGGTGAGGAGAGCAGTAGGTCCAAACCCAAACACAATTAGTCTAAACCACAATCTTTCATGTGGCAATGGCTTCAAAGGTTACCTGCAAAATTGAAAGGCAGTAACCAACTATTTTTGCATGAAAGGACAGTCTCAGAGAAGGTAAAGGGCATCCAAGTGACTTCTCCGCTACACACCCTCCAAAGCCATGGACTTTTCTCTTCCCCCAGTGAATACCCCAGCCGCTTCCTCTGGAAAGAGCAGGCAGCAAGGTCTTCAGCAGCAACAGCAGCTGAGGCAGCCCTTGCCCTGCCTGCTCCTGCGGCAGCACCAGCCCAGCTCTGCGGCCGCACAGCCGGCTGTGAGGACAAACGACACCCACGCGGCCGAAGCACAGCCCTCCTCCCGGCTCTTTTTATGGAGGACGGGTTTTCAGCTACATAAGCCCCCTGATTTAGTTCACTGCTTCGCATACCGTAACAGCAGGGACGGCACAAGTGCAGGAGTGAAGACCGGGAATGCTTAATCAAAGTACAAGATTTTGCCACCGCCTAAGATCACAGTTCCAGGACCAAACCCGGAGAACTCGCCAGCTCAGCTCCTTCCTGCTTTGGGCTCTCACAAGCAACTGCCAGTGCAAGATGTGGTAACTTCAGTGGGTACCACCTAGGACCAACAGTTGAAAGTCTTAACCTGGCCTTTCTTACGTTTGACTGAAAACATAATTCATAGCCCTCTACCTTCGGTCTGAGTTATCCCAATCACACCGCTTGCTTGGGACCCTTATGAGCACCAAGGGAACACTGGGGTGGGCTCACCCTGCAATACATTCACTTCGTAAGCAAATTTTTTTCTGTTCCTCATAGTTGCAGAGATTCACGGGAGAGCAAGTAGAGGCTTGTGGGATTTGGGATGCTTGTCTGGCTGGAGGCAGAAGAGAATCTGATTCATTTGTGTTTGCTTCCAGAAATGCAACAGCCATCAACCAACCACAAAACAGAGCCATGATGAAACAACTGATCGCAGGCGAGCGTGGGGATGCCCACACAGAGCAAACCTGCCCTGCTTCCTGGGAAAGTCTGCAGCCTGCGCTGGGTTCTGTGCTGCTGTGTTAGACTGCTCCCTGTCCTCAAACTAGCTCATGCACAGGCTTGCTAAAAGCAAGGCAAGCCTTTTCTTTATATCTTCAATTTACATGTTTGAAGAGACAACTGTGATTTTCCAAATAATTAATTAAAAGAGCACAAAGAACCCATATAAACATCGGAATTGAACTTGGAAACCACATATCTTGTTTTAAGTTCCATATTGGTAGATCTTTTTACTGAAAAGCAAAGTAAGTGTAACTGGGAAGATGGAAATACAGTTCTAACGGACGTGTGTTATGCAGCACACGTATTCCGTAATACAAGGACATATTGTTACGTTTAACAGAACGGCACTCAAGTAGAGTTCAGAAAGAAAAAAAACCCCAAGTACTTCCAATACTTATGTGTTAGCTGAAAATTGTGAAGTTTTTGTTGCAAAAACATTATCGTTGCACTTTCAACGTTCCCCTGAGACAAGAACAAAAATACTTGAAGTGTGAAAATGATCCATTTTAGAAGCGTCAAACTATTTTTAAACCCTACTCTTCAGCCTGCTCCTCTCTGCCTAGATCATCAGTAATTTATTTGTGAAATTCCCTAAGGAAGGGAATTTTGAAAAGAAAGGTAGCTGAGAAGCAAAAAACCCCCTACACACACACATATATATATTCTGTATAGAGGAATTACTAGGTGCCAAATTCTGACACCTGACACAAAACAAGTATCACCTTACTGTTGGCATGGTCCTGTTGAGTCATTGAGATGCCCGGCACTACCACGAAACGCGGAACAAAAACCTGATGCTGAACATCCAGGACATGAAGGGAGCAACAGACCTAGCACAGTGTGGCATCTGTCCGTCCCGTGACAGAAATCACTGTAAGGTCACAGAGGAGAGTCAGACAAGGTGTAGGCAGGAGGGCACGATCACTGACTCCAGTTGAGAGGAAATGGAGCACCACTACGAAACTGGAAGGTAGAAGCAGGTAGACTGATAACGGAGATGTAGGATGGCATGAAAGAGGTTGCTTGAAACACTCCCTGAAGCTGGTACCTGATACGGACTTAGGTCTTCATTTGGGAGCAATCCAAGAGAGACTTGCTTGGAATCTTGGGTTGGGGTCCTCCTCTATCCAACAGAGCAACATCAGGTGATACTGCAAGCCTTCCTTTGCTGTCAGCAGAGGAATGACTGTCAGATTTCAAAAGCTGCGAGCCCACCAAGCTTGGCTCTTTCCGAGAACCTCTCTTTCTTTCTGGTGTACTGAGAGAGTGGGCAGCCTTGCAGCTCTTCTCCTGCTCCCTTACGGTGGGACAGTGCCGCCGGCAGTATCCTTTGTAACGAGAAATTAAACATCTCAAAAGGCACAAAACTACTACAGCATCAATGGCTTAAAGAAAACTAATAAATCTACTTTAAGTTTAATTTGTTTTTAGTGGGCGACTTCTGCAGCTATGGCACTATATCCAGGTGCAAACAAGTAAACTGCCCTTCTGAACACCCGAATGACTCCAGGTGCACCTATTACATGCACACTTGCCAAATGTGGGTGTTGCAAGACTCGTTGAGAATTCCTGCTTGCTTTAGGCATTTCCTGACACCCAGGAGGAAAATATCCTTCTAGTGCCATACAAGTCCAGGCTCATGTTTAAAGCAGGAATTGTTGATCCCAATTCAATGAAGCAGCAGATTCCACTACATGGAGCACAAAAGAAGGAAATGCTTGTCAGCTATGCCTGCAGAAAACCCACTTACAGGAACACGTCTGTGGACACACAGAGGAAGGGCCTATTTTCGGGAAAAGGGTGTCCCCTGAAGGTTTCGTACGTCGGTTTTGATGAACTGCCCTGGCGATTTTCTGTATTTGTTTTCCAGAAGAGGAGGTTGTGCAAAGCACTGCAAAGCTTGCCTTTCTGCAAGGGCTGCTACCTCTACTGGAAAAAGACAAGCACTGAACGCACATTTTAATGTTACACAAGACACAGTTTAGCCCACAGCAGCAAGAAAGGCAGAGACACAGACATTTCAGAGCCCACGCTCTCCTCTATAAAGGCAAAAACCAAACCAAAAAATTGAACAGACACCCCTGCTAGGTTCTCCTACAACGTGAACTGCAGCTCTTTCGTCGATGCCTAACAGAACGAGGCATGAAAACACAAAATCAAAGCAAACAGACCTGCTGAGAAAAGCTGGGGAGAAGAAAAGTGCTTGTGTGGCGACTCAGCCAGCTCTCCAAAAGCTGGAGAGACTTTAAGACTCCAAAGCCAGACTTAAACCATCTTCCTTCCGCCTGTGAAACTGTCAAAATCCCAGTCCAGGGTTTAAGGTCTGGCCTTTAGGGAACGCCAAGCCCAGAGCATTGCACCCACACGGTGTCTAGAGGAGCCTGGTCTCAAAACGTGAGTAAGAGCAACTTTCAGTCACGCCATCTTCATACATAATTCACTCGGGCAGTCGCCTCCCTCCCACCCACCACAGGCAGCAGTTCCAGTGCTGGCAGGAAGCACCATGCCATGCTTTCCCACTTCCCTCCTGCAACTAGCTCTCCAGCAGGCTGCTGTCTTACAATGCTCTCTTTGTGGAGACCATGTATTTTTCTTTCAGAAGATCACGAGGAAGACTGCTCCACAGTTTGCTGTAGAGACAGAGGGGAAATGGACAGTTAATGTGAGAATATCACCGGCTGTAGGAATGGGCTCAATGTGCGCCAGGATACGGAGTTCAGGCACACACTCGTGGTGGTTGCTCCCCGCACTTCAGCTCACCCACTGAAGCCCGCAGACATAAGAACATTTCCATGGATGCCCAATGCCTGCGCGCTGTGCTCCCCGCCTGCCATCTGTCCCAAAGCTGTTTTATGGGCTCCAGCAACACGCCCTTCCCAGCCAGCCACGCCAGGAAGCACGCAGGCTCCGGAATCGACTTTCACTGCTGGTTCGGCGGCTTCTGCTAATTCATACGGTTTTTAATTCCATGCCCTTTAGGTCTACAATAAATATCACCCTTGATAAGTTGGAGCAAGAATTAAGCTAATATTGAAAGAATCTGTCGGGCTACTTATTTATTGTTTTAATTTTATGACTGTCTTGATGTAAATCCTATCAGACATTGGCTACGTCTAAACAGAAATCATTAAATCATCCAACGTACTAATTCAATGGAAAAGCAGAAAAAGTAATATATTAAGTATGTTACAAATGAAGTTGTTAAATCATTCATTACTCACTGGTTTTGAAAAGCTTTTTGTTGAGTAATGAATAAAACAAAACCCCTATCCAATAATGCAACATATATTTTTCAAGACATTTGCTACGTCATACGTTGGACTTACCTTCTGCACAATGGAAGCATTCATTTATCAGCACTTAGATAAAGCTTATCGAACATTTTCCACGCTGCAATGTCTTTGTTAAACATTTAGCTGAAGAAATATAGTTGTATTCATTATCAGGAAGAATTTACTCTGTGTGAGTGTGGAATTTACTTTCATTGCGGACACCCTCTGTAAGAATCTGATCTGCAACTTGCAATCATCTCCGTCTGCCTCTGGGCTCACCAAGAGCTGCACGCACCTATCAGCTCGCAGGACCAGACCCAGAGCCGGACTTGGAAAATTGGTCAGCATTTTCATTTCGTTGTGATTTAATGCAGTAAACCTGCAATACTTTCATTTGTAAAAAAAAAAAAAATACCACTCGCTCAGGGGAAAATTTTCTTTGCAAAGATGCAATTGTGCCAATTCAAGTGGATTTATTGAATTCAATTACAGATGATATTCTGATAAGCCAGTTCACCACCCTATGAACCCAACACGGAGCAAAGGGCTAAGAAAGGAAAATAGGTAAGGCTGCAGGTTGCATTTTAAATGCTCAGCTGCTATAGCTATTGATATCGAGAATGTCCTTTTGATGAGGTCAGCATTTATGAAAACTCTGCAGTCACATTTATATGCCAGGCAAAGCTGAACTGCATTGGTAACATTTAATCTCTGGAGGAAGAGTATTTTCTCTTGAATACTTTAATGACACTGAAAAAGCACCATGTTAATACACATAAGAAAAAAAGAAATAAAGACCCTTCAAAATGCCAGAGCTTTTTTCATAAGTCTCTTTTAGCTACCTAACACAGAAACACTGGCCGACCCCTGTTCCAGCTGGACCAAGGGGAACCCCTCCACAGGAGACTCAACTTTCATCTTTTAAGAAGAAAAAGAGGAAAAAGGCACTTAGAAACTTTATCTTTGTAATCAAATGAGGAAAACTATTCTGTGATCTATTAATACCTCTGTCCTCCTGCAGAGAGGATAAAAAGTTATTGAAGATGTTTCAAAACTCTTTCGCTGTTGCACTGGGGATAACGTGCTTCAACTTCACTGGCAGTCCCTTTAGGGAACAAAGCAAAGCTCATCCTGTCACGTCCTTGATGGCACGCTGTTCTCAGAAGGAAGGGACAGCACAGGATTCCAGTCTAAAAATACAGACCCAGATTTTCTCCTTTCCAGATAACAGTGGGACACAGGCTTTCAAAAATGGATTTAATCGTGGAGAATCCTCTCACTGGGAAGCACCCTGCAGTGAAGATACTTCTAGGGCTCGGGGACAGAACATCACAGGGGTTAACAGGCACAGGCAATCTCTGCTCTCTGAATGGCCTCCACGGAGGCCAGTGAGGCACGAGCAGCAGCGTTACGTAGTGCAGCTGCCCCTGCCGGCCTCGCTAACCCCACAGCAACGTCAGCGGAGAGGAGGTGACACTGAAGAGGAGATGGCTGCAGCAGTGAGGCTGGCAAGTCCCAACTAAACACTCTCCAGGTTGCTCTAGTCTGAGCTAGCTCCCTCCCTCAGCCTCAGCCACCCCAGCCACTCACGTGTCGCACACTTGAGACCCCTGACCATCTTGGTGGCCCTTTGCGGGACTTGGTTTGTCAATGTCTTTCTTGTCCTGTCAAAAATCAAAGGATTTGACTGAGCCCACCTTCCTGTGAAAAGGTATTTTAGGTTGAAAAAAAACCCCAAATTCTGCTTTTCATTTCCATACAGTAGATGCTTCTGTATTTGAAAACCCTGTTTGGACTTTATGAGGGATTCTGTTCTTTCCTGCTGCAGTGGGGTGCCTTTAGGCTCTGGCTCTAAATTCAGAATGACATGGGAGCTGTGGCTGTGTTTCCCTCAATTTGTATCCTCACACTGTCCACTATTTTCACATCCCATTAATCTTTGGTTCCATATCACCTTAACTATGCAACACAAAGCCAGCACTGTAATTTGCTACTTGTGCAACTGCTATTCATCCAACAGCTTTTAATTCAGCATAAAACCAGCTTCTTCCTGAACAACCTCAATCTAGCTAGTGTTTCTGGTAATTTCACTGACCACTGCAAAGTTACCCAAAGATGCATCTAGCTCTCTGAGTCAAATTTCAAACAAGAATTGTGTGCTGCTTTGATCTGACGGTAGTCACCTGCAAATGAGTAAAAAAATTCATGTTTCATTATACCACAGAAAGAAATCTCAAATAGCAAGAGCTGAAAAATGGGGACTGAGCCTTAAACAATTTACAGTAACAGAAGGATTAGTGCTATAAGCTGGATCAAGAGTCCTCTGGTCCATGCAAGCATCCAGTACCAGCTGACGGAGAAGGCAGCCCTATGCCCAGTAAAGCACAGTTCTCTGACAACAAACCAATGGAGGGAGATTTTTCTCATCCGTTCATAACGGGGCTTAGGTACCAAAGCAAAAAGACTTCACTCCTGTTAGTTTGGTCTTCTAACAACCCACTGGAGCTCTTTTGCTCAAGAGACTCTTGTGTCAGTAATTATTAATGCACTTTTGTCATAAAAGATTTCCCTATAACTGTTTTGAATGTGGTGCCTTCTAATTGCATTGGATGTTCTTGTTATGTCTGCAAATCAGTAAGTACAAGCATGCAGCCAGCCTTCTCTGCACTATTCATTATTTTTATGTTCCTCCATCATGCCACCTGTCATCTGTTTCCTCCCCAGCCTAAACAGCTCTAAAACATTTCATTCTTCCCCATGCCTCTTGCATTTTCACATCTCAGACAACTTCTGCTGCCTGGATATTCTTTTCCTGATGTTTGTCAAGATGCAAGGACCAGCTATGAATATACCTCCTCATAAGGGGGACAGGCCCACAATTTATATAATAGCATTATAATATTTACAGCCGCATGCAACCACGCTTCATTTCCTTTAATGAGAAGAAGGAACAATCAAATGGATAGGAAATTAAATCAACGTGCAGGATACATGACTTAATCTTCAGCTGAGAAATAGTTCTCCTTAAGGACTGCCAGTAAGTTGAAAAGACTGCACCCTCCTACATCAGCAGAACTACCTACACGTACAAGCACTTGCAGTGTTACACAGCACCCTTCTTTATGTTAAAGTCATAAATCATGGCAATCCTCCTTCCTAGGCCATCAACAACAATTTGTTCTTAAAGTTACTCTGTATATTTAAAATCCATCAACATCTGCAAGAACTACAAAACATTCCTTCCTGATAGTCACTGATCTCTCTTTAGCCATGTTCCCCAATAGATGTTATTGTTGTCATTGCTCTTCTTCCCTGCAATGAGTTTAGCTCGTTCTAAAGTAAGGCTTAGGGGCTTGTAGGTTGCACAGGAGCTGATTTTCACAAGGGATTATATATTTTTGGCATCAGCACAGTCACTTTATTCAGTCTGAGATTCCTTCAACGATCCTGGCAACTCGCTGCAATTTACAGGCTCGTTTTGCTCCAAGCTCCTTCCTTCTCAAACAGGTTTAAGCTTTACTACCCCTCCCAGAGCTCCTGTCTGCAGGTACCTTTCTGACGGACGGCACATCAGCCCTGCAGACAGCGGAGCAGTGCAGAGGTGTCTGAGCTAGCGTTATTAGACCTGGGTGGGGAGCAGGAGCAATCCAGCTGCAACAGCACGGTGCCTGGCACGGGACACTTTACCATACTTATTCATAGGTAGATCAGCTTGCACACACTACAGTCTTCAGTGTCTAGGCTGTTTTCAGAAGAAGGCGACTCATTTAAACCAGGCTGAGGTACCCAAGTGACTCCGAAGCTGATTGAATTGGATCCCCTACAAGCAAATCAGTCAGCTATTCTGAAGTATCCAAGGCATCCTTAATGTTTCCCTGCTTTGACGGCTTACAAAATTTCAGTGGCTTTTTGTATTTTCATCAGTCATACTAACGCTGCATGTACTTATTCAGACACTCGTTCTTCAAAGCCCCTGTCACGCTCTCCCTGATACCAGCAGACCTCACAGGTGAAATGTCAACCGTGTTAAAGTTGATAGCAGACTGCTGCTGACTCTCTGGAGCCCACGTTTCATCCCATAAGGTCAGAAAGCTGTTCAGACTCGTGGTCGTACCGGTTCTCATAGCTCTCCCCCCAGAGACTAATGGGGGATATGAAGACAGGGCTACAAAGCAGGTGTGAAAACCAAGGCATCCAAGACACCTCTGAACCCTTGCAACAGGCTGATACCAGGGGCGAAATCGGAAACAAACAGCGAAGCTCCTGCAGCCCAGTGCTGGCTGCAGCCAGGCTGCCTTGGAGGAACCACCCAGCTCTGCAGACTCCTGCCCAGCGTCCTCAGCGCCCGTACCCAGCAAGAGAGAGGCATGGGGAGGGCTGATGCTCATCATGATTTCCACTGGCCCTGTGGAAATTTTACCTAGGATTTTTTAAAATAGTCAACATGGCTCAGCTTCTTCTGTAAAAGCAAGACAGATGGTGCCTCTGAAGACAGCACACGCTGCCTATTCTTAGGTGCCCTTTTCAGGTAAATTTTAAAAATGGACCAAGCTGGCACCTGCAGGTCTAACTCTGCAGTTCCTTCAAAATCCATGAAAACTCAAGCATGCCACACACACAGCTACTATCATTCCCCAGGCTGGCACTTAGTCATCAGTCAAAGCTACTCTCGCAGCACAGAAGTAGATTTCTTTCCCCTCCATTGCTCTCTAATGCTATTGAAATAAAAATAGATGGAACTATGATTTTTCACATCTAATGCTGAGCCCTTGTCTAAGCACTAAACTTTGGCTTCTTTCAGAAGATGCATCTTCTATAAAAATACACTACCTCTGTGCTGGAGCTTTCTTCACAGTTCAAGCCAAAGTCGGCAGCTGTTAACAGCCCGCTACACGCAC
>Ga0181612_164419_pt1 | contig 10425 bp, 8 predicted proteins | sample HoacroProtozoa21_FD_119630 | JGI IMG/M metagenome (GOLD analysis project Ga0181612, IMG submission 119630) | Hoatzin crop microbial communities from Cojedes, Venezuel. Combined Assembly of Gp0051906, Gp0051904, Gp0051908 | reverse complement strand
TTCCTTTTAATGCTAGCATGTGCATTCTGTGACTGAAACTTGGAAAAATAAAGGCTATTCATTACTTTAGTACCCTGTGAACAATAGAGATCATGAAAGGCATCGCAGGGAACTCCTCTCTGTGTTGGCTCTTCAAGAAGCAAGATGAGCCCTTCGAGGGTTTTCTCATAAGCTTCAAGTAATTGTTGTGTGCATGATCTGCCTGGCTAAACTCTTTGTGTCTGACTTAACTGAAACAGGACCTACTAGAGACAGGACTTTCCCACTCCATAACATGTGATGCAAAGCTTTAACCGAATCTCTGTTTACCTAGGAACAGGAATTTATTCCTCAAATTCTGGTTTGCAAATGAGCCGAAGGAAGCTGAGCCCATGTATTCCTGTGTACAGTCAGGTGTCAATGATAAATTCCCAGTTTGAGCAGTTTGGACTATGTAGTGAAGAAGCCATGCAGGTCTGTGCAGATGAGGATTCTATTCCCAGTTATGTTAGCAATTTCTGCTGTGATCTGGGACAAGTCACTGACCTTTCTGTTCTTCATTGCCCCCAAATTAAACCAGAAGTGATAATAGCAACTGCTTTACATGGTGAGCGTTATGTTACTGTGACTGTATTTCCAGTGCAGAGTATCTATATCGAACGAGTGAAATAAGAGCGGTAGTGCAGAGAGGGTGACTGCATTTTGCATGCGTGGCAGGGTATAACAGATATACTGGGGTCAGAGACTACCTTGGTGTCCTGTGTTCACAGGATTTCCCATGCAGTGAGGCTGTAGTCTGTAACTGAGCACAAGAGTCGTACTTGAAAATGAGCGATAGGACCCCGGCGATGACACGATGTAGGAAATGAGATGGTCTCTATTCCTGCCTTTCTCTCCACATGGCCAAGGCCCATGGTGCTCTGCATTGCTAAGACAAATGAGAAATTTGTTCAGCACCTGGCTCCAATGAGTGGGATTAGTCTTCAATTGATAAGAGCATGAAGGAGATTCATAAATTAAATGAAAAAGACTGTTATCTCAACACTTTGTATCCTGGAAAGACCTGTGTAGCAGGTTAGAGGCCAACTTCAGTAACGTTGCACTCGATACCTGCATGTATTGTGAATGCATGTCAGATTAGTAACGTCTCCCAGAAGACGAACACAATGTGAACGATCGTTTTTACTGGCAAATGTCATCTGTTAGATATCAGCCTAATTTTCTCCAGTGACACAAAGCAGACTTCATCCTTGCTATGTCGAGCTTTTCATTAGCCCGTGTGCAGCCTAGCACTCTGTCCCAGATACTCTTCCAGGCTGCGTGTTGACATGCACTGGGGATCTGGAGTCTCCAAAGCATTTAGGCAAGATTGTATCCTGAGGAAGACATTTCTTTCACTTCTCCACACTCAGTGATGTCCTCCTACTCCTTGGAAATACAGTAGAAATATGTTGCTTCAAGGGCTTACTCATTTTGTTATGGTTCCTTGTTGTCTAATCTTGCTGAAATTGTGCTGATAGATCAGGAATGGCTTAGAAAAGGACATTAGGAGAACGATCAGAGATCTGGAAAACCTACCCACAGAAACTCAGTCTAGTTAGTTTATCCAACACCATGACCTAATGATATCCTCAATATACTCTGAGGGAAGAGCTTTCCAACTAGTGGATGGCTTTTTCCCCTCCCAGGAAAAGGGTTGGCAAAATAAGAAATGATGCTTTTTTTTTTTTTTAATTGAAAGAGTGATTAACCACTGCTTTCCTGGATATATGATGAGGTCTTCATGACTTTTAGTCTTTAAGATTAAAGCTTTTTATTTCTAGAGTCAGGAATGAGTTTTATGGCTTGTGGTGGTAGCAGCTGATGTTCAAGCAGACTTGGTGCTTACAATTAAATATAACAGGCTGCGGTGACCTTTCTGGCCCCTTCTAGCACACAGCATCCCTCAGTCTGTATCTTCCAAAAAAACCCCATCCTTCGATTTTCAAGATGGATGAAAGCTTGAATGAAGCAAATACTGACCTAACATTTTCTGATGTAAGAGGTCAGATGGACAACAATCCTTCCACATGACTATAAAGATGTGACTCTACAAACTCAGCTCGATAAGTGGAAGCTGCTTTTCAATTGAAGAAGCTCCAAAACTCTTGCTTTACCAACAAGATTTTGCCAGGAGCTCACTTAGTGAGGCTATACTGTATGTAAGCAGGCTTTGGAAAGCTCCCAGATAATTCTGCACTGTACAGAGACTAGATAGCGGTGAAATCTCATCTAGTGTGTGCCCTGGAATTACTACTCATCCCTCTTTGTAATAAATGAGAGCTATTTGGCTACAATCTTTCTTAAGCTGTAATGCACCAGCATCCTGGAGTGCAAGAGTCCTATCTTAGATGACTACATTCAAAACATACCCTAGGGACTGTTAGAGAAATTCATAATCATCCCTTTAGAATCCCAGGATTAAATTCTAAGTGGCAAGCAAATAAATAAACAATGCTTCTCCCTAATGCCTATTTATTTACCATAGATCAATGGAACATTCAAGGATGAAATTGGTTTTCTTAGAGTATTAAAAAAATATTTAAAATAGTCTTTATTATGAGAATTGATGTTGTGGATTCTGGAGGGCTGAAGGGTTAGTGTAAGACAGGTTATCATAAACTGTTCCATTCTGAAAGAAGTATTTAGGGGTAGTAGAAGAGAAATGACATTAAAGGACATCTCGTTTTAGTTCATCGTTTGTCATTCTCCTAAAATAAGTCTGTGAAATTGCCTACTGTTGCTGGAAACTGAGCAAATGACGTGGAAATGCGCTCAGCAGAAGTGTGTTGACACACTGTGTTGTGCCAACATGTGTACTTGCAGTACCCTTTTGGGACAGATTGGTTTGTAAAACATCCTGTGGTTTCCCCTTTTCCTGGTCCAGAACAGCAGATGACATCTGCATGCATAAGGGGCAACCTCAGCAGGTACGGAGCCCAGCTGCTGGACTGCAGTTCCCCTCTTACCTCCTCTGACCAAAATGTGTGTGGGTATGAGACAGGTCTCTCCTGCTGTTGGACTAGGCTGTGACTGTTTGTCATGTTTTCCTTCTCTGGCTTTTCCCTGGACCCCTCATCTGTCTGAGTTTGGAAGGGAACAAACAAATTGTTTTGATTCCATTTTACCGAAAGGAAGAAGAGTAGCAGGAGAGGAGGGTTTAGGGCTGCCTACTGAAGTTCAGAATGGTTTGGAGTGCTGTGAATTGGGGCACTGGTTGCTGCCACCTCATAAAAAAGCAGAGTGATCTCTTTTAATGTTTGGGAAAAACAAACAAAAAACATGAAAAAACAATACTGTCTACCACAGAATGAAAGAACAGTCAGTGTAGGCTATAACACCAGAGTTGTCAGACCATAACAACAGTAAATGTCCAGGTGAAACAACGACTTGTGAAATGAAAATCTAATCCTGAAAATAAATTGTGTTTGTATAGAATGTTGTTTTCTTCTTTCTCTTTCTGTTTTTTCCTCTCTGTGGTTTCTGAGTGAGTTTTAGTGTTCTCGAAGGCTAATGGTATTGCAGCTCTGTTGACCAAGATCTAGACTTTGAATGTAATCTCTACTGATGAGAGAATGAAGAAAACACTCTGTACTGTATATATTGAATCTATATCGGCATACATAGGTTCTCTAAGAGCTCCTTTGTACACTGCATGCATTGTCTATACCCTTCTATTTTTTAAATCTTCTTGTTTTCTCTGCAGTGCCTGCTCAGGTCCTTTTTTTTTAAGTCCCATTTCTACTGCAAACTTTATCCAAGCTGCTTGTTTTGCTGCTGTGATGGGGGTATCATCTGCAAGGTTCACTTTTAAGGTTGTAAAATCCTCCTGTTGAAGCTATGTCTATGGTATTGCTTTCTAGTGCACAGGTGGTGGGATTTGCACCAGGGATTTTTGTCCTTTCAAGGTAGGAGAGAGCCAGTTACAGAATTTCACAGAGGTGATAACAACTTGTGATCATGTCAGGTCAAGAGGGAAGGTTCCTTTTGACTAAATCTTTGAGCGCAGGACTTGTTTTCTGATTTAAAACTCATATTCCATGGGAGCAGATGATCCTGCCAGGCTGCTGTGTGCCACTCTAGACAGGGTAAGAGAAGGAGTTAAATATCGTGGGACATCTGTGAATCACAGGCTCCATGTGGGAGACAGGGGATGACAGTGATGGAAGCAACTATGAAAAAGAATAACAGGAGTGTTCGGTTAATAATGACCAAAATCTTCTAAAGAGGAAGGAGGGGCAGAAATTTGAGTACTAGATAGTGAATAGGAGCCTGAAGGAATGTGGAAAATATGTTCGGTGGCAAAGAGAGAGACTGCAGGGGTCTATAAATGATGCAAGAAATTGTGAAGGCTAAGGTACAGTTAGGGGACTGATTATATATATATGGTGGACTTAAAAATCCTTACAGCCGTCTGGAAAGGTTACGTGAAAAAGAAACTTTGCATGATGGGACTAAAAGGCATTGCTAATTGATAACTATAGACTGCTTTCGAAAGCCCGTGCGTATTTTAAAAGATGGGAGGGATGATTGCAGGCTTTGCAAATGAGCTCTGTGTGTGTCAGGGGGAAGTGAAATATTTCTCTACACTTTGTTCAAGGGCTGGAGTTTTGGGGTTGTCGTCAGGGAAATGCTTATGGCTGCAAATTGCATTTTTTTAAAGTCTCTCTCTTTAATTTAGAAGTCCTTTGTCCCATTTGCTGCATTAGTCTTACAGTTCTTGCTTTAGGCTTATATTAAAAGTTGACAGTCTCGGCTGGAGGAAAACTAGGGGATAGGTCAGATACTAATTAATTTCATGCTAATTGTGCCATAATTTGAAATCCAGTGGATTAGTTTCTGTGGGAGAGCTGAAATATAAGGAAAGGCAAAAATGAGTAAGGATAATTAATCTCTGTAAAATTGCTAGGAATGCTTTAAGAAAAAGAGGTTTTATTGTTGCTTTTATTTTTTTTGCTTGAAATGTTTTAAAGGCGCCTGTGCCATGGGTTATGTGAAAGATTCGGTTCTACTGAATGACACCTCTTTGTTCCTAAGACACCTGAAAGAAACACTGGAGCAGCTGGCAGAACTCTTGGTGAGGATTCCTTCGTTGTAGGATGAGCAATTGTTTTTGGACAGATTCACTGTGGAAGGATTGAGCTGGGTGCCAGCTGGAGCTCCGTGCCAGGTGGGAATGGCACTACTCAGCCCCCTGTAGCCCAGCGAGCTGAAGGACATTCCCAGCGGTTTGAGGTGGGTTTTGCGGGCTGTACACCTGAGTCTGCTGCTGCGCTGGGTTCAGCAGAGCCCCTTGTGCCAGAGGAGTGAGTGCTGGTGGGTTTGCGAGCGGTTTCAGCTGTCGGGCTGCTGTATCAGCTTTGCATCCCGAACTCCTGAGCTCCTTCTGTGCCTGCTCAGGAGGGGGAGATACCTTACCCCAGAAGATGGTCGTTGCACTCAGTATCCTTTTTGCGCTTGAGCTGTGCTCTTGTGCAAGGGGGAAGAGCTCCCATTCCCCCACCATGGGAGGGTAGTCCAGACCTTTGAGGTGAGTACCCAGAAAGAAGAAAACATTGCTTGTCTACTTGTTTTCTTTCTAGAAGTAGATGAGGCTGGAATGGACAAGGGGCAGATGAAAACCACTTCAGTCTCCAGTGGCTGGTCAGAGAGCTTGACTCAGAGCCAGGCTGGGGGTAGTAATTTACTGGTGGCCTCTAATGGGTATAAATTACTACATGCCCTGGAGAATAGTAGTCATAAAGTTAGAGCTGTGACTCAGAGGTGGGTCCCGTGCACACCGTCTCTAAGGTCTTTCCCTTAAACACAGAGCAGCAGGCTCTGCTGGATGTGAGAAAAAACTACCTGTGTGTTTCCAGGCTGGTTCCATACAAAGTATCTCTGTGTATAGCTGATTATAAAGCCGTGTATTTTCCTTGAAGTTTTCTCCCCACCCATTGTTGGCCTACTAGAGTTCAATGACTAGTTCTGAACTGTCTGAGAGCCAGGACTTCCCGAGTAAGGGTCGCTTGCTCTGTAATCCAAGGAGTTCCAAGTCAACAAGAAGGTAGAGGAGAGCGGTGCAGTTTTCGCAACTGAACTCCTTTTGTTTTACTTTCTACTTGCGAACACCAAGCAGAAGTTCAAAATAACATTACAAAGCAGAAAGCTTTATGATTAATTACACCTGGTACAGATATAATTTAAAGATATTGACTGTCTGAAGTAAGTGCCAGACGGTGCAATAGGGGAGACAGGAAGTGGCGGGTGGAGATTGCTGAACCAAGCTGGAATCAAAAGTCAGGGAGAGGAAGCGCATCATCATTTAACTTTGCTCAGCAGCTCAGCAGAAAACTGATGCAATCGCTGATGGACACTGTTATCAAAGGGAGAAAAATCATGACAAATTCTTTGTGCTTTTAAAATTAATGTAAAGCTAATCAATAGCTTGACTTGGTGCAATATAAAAATGTAGTACTGGGACCTCCATTAAAATGATTTTTCTTTAAACCTATATTCTGGGATTGCTATTAGAGAGGCTTTAGAGATAATAATGGCAGTTAGAAGACAGCTTTCTAATTCCCATCAGGTTGTTGCATTTCACTGCAACTAGCATGTAGCTGTGCTGGGAACTAGGTAATGTCAGCCCTTGAAAGATTATGTTTTCTTTAGCTTTTTTTCTTTATGGACCAGTGGGTCCCTAGGAATACTTAAGATAGCTTTTAAATGGGGTCAGGGATGGAGAGAAGGAGAAACCATTTGACTGGACTAGACTGGCTGTGCTAAAAAAGCTCATAGCTTATTTCGACCTCTCTCTCTCCAGCAAACTGTGACCATATGGGAATCTGTGAGTCAAAGTTCAGAAACCAACCAGCTGCCTTGAGTTTCTGATAACAGATCATACTGTGGTGAGGGCTCACTTATCTTTGATAACTCATGTGTCTAAAATCGGAGTATGTATATTTTTCTCAACTTTGTGGGTGTATTTTATCACCCTGGGCACACATTCTTCACTCTCTCATTCAAGCTGGTCATAACTGTTTAACGGTTATGACTGTACCATCTGTGTAAGTGTGACATTGTTCATAGGAGTCCTTCTCAGAGATGCCTATTCATCTCAGATTGTGTCTCTGTGGGTGCCGGTCACGGAGACTCCACAACTCAGCACCCCTGGAGCCAACTGGTGATTCATGCCTCCAGAGTTTCATGATGCTGGCCGTGCAGAAGCCAGAAGCGAGTCTTCCGCCCCATGCATTTCTCCCTCCTCCTTTCCTGAGATGTGCTGGACGTCATGGGATTGCAGCTATGCAGAACGTTTGCACAAAGTGTGAATGTTCTGCAGCCAGGTAAAATTTGCCTCCTTGTGGTTTTAGGAATGTCCTTTTTCTGTCTCTGCAGGGTACTGTTCCAGGTGTAGGTGTTCTGGTTTTACTTTTCCTCTGCTGAGCAGCCTGTGCTATGAAAGCTGTAGTGTTTGCTGGACTGTGCTTATCTTTGGGGAATGCAAAATAGGTTGGTCAGGCTCGCTGCCTGTCTGTCGTCTCAAATGAGATCTCAGCTTCCTTGTCATCTCAGATTAAATCACAGCTTTCCTGTGCTAGTGTTCTGAGTCCTCTTCAGACACAAGAGCAGGACATGCCCGAGACTTCATATATTGTAACTCTGATGCTACAAAGAGATGTCCCTAAGCAAGGAGTTCAGGGTAAAGAAAAAGCATCTAACCACAAATGTTCTGTGGTTTCCCAAACCCTTCTCCAGTCAATGAGCTCTGGCCAAATGCAGAACAAGAAGTATTCTATGCCACATAGTACTTCGAAGATGTCAGCGGGAGGAGCAGAAGCCATAGAGGAAGTTTGTGAAATGAAGGGAACAAAGAAGGAGAGGGTGAAACCATGGAGACTAAGGAGAAAACACATCCATATGGAGGAACCCTGGAGGTGCTGAGTAGTGCTAGAGGAGAGATGATCATCCTGTTTTTCCTGTGAAAAGGTGCTGATAGTTTCCTCCTTCCAATAATTATGACTGTTGATGGTTTCTGCAACTGGAAGGAGAGGCAGGAGGGCGTTTGGTGAGAAGTGATAGATGCTGAGGTAAAAATAAAAAAACCCAAGAAACATCAAATGAGAAGGTAGAGGAGAAAAAAGCCAGGCCTGGAGTCAGGAATGGGTGAGGGAACCACATCTGAATGCTATATAAGACAGAGGAGATGCTGTCTCCTCTTTTCTTGAAGCATCTCATTCTTGCTCAGAGAGTTACTGCATCATTCTTGGCAGAAAGATCTGCTCTGTAGTTATTGCATGTTCTCCTTAGCTTCTTCATTTACTCTCTTTTCCTACTTTCTCTGCCAGGAAGATCACAGCGGAACAGATCTCAACTCTGGGAAACATTTTCTGCTAGACCTTCTTTGGTCTGTGCCTGAGCCCAGCTGGTATCAAGACAATGTGGTGACTCCAGTTGGTAATCTTGTATAAGCAGAGAGGGGCAAGCTGGCAGATTTGAGTCAGCAGAGTTGGAAGATACTAGTTTTCTGCAGATGTTCCTGTAGAGAACTTGCCAAGGCTGAATCATGGTTCTGCAGCAGCCTCTCGTCTTCATTTTGCAGAGGTCCTAGAGGAGATGATTTCAGGACTTGAGATTCCTCATTCTTAGCAGCTGTCTTCCATATCTGTGTGTGTGAGAGAAAATTGCAAAATGTTTTGATGTTGTATGCTGCCCTTCTTCTGAGTTGGTCCTGGGGGGTTTTTTGATGGTGAGTAACAACTTTGTCAGGAATTCTCATGGTGTGGCTTCACTAGAGTTCCTTTTTGACAGCACTGGCCACAAATATGATTTCTCCATAAATTTATTTTGTCTTTATGTGAATTATTGCATCTGCTCTGGCCATGACAATGCCATGTGGCTGAAGCAGGTTATTTAGCGAAGAACTGGAATACTCTCTTACGGCACCAGCGTGACTCTTTAATGTGGCACAGGGTTTGTGTATTGACTCCTACTAGAGACTTCATGTGGATAGATGGGGGCATGGGAATGGAGGGGACCTCCAAAGGTTAGCAATGAGCATCTGGGTAGGATGGTAATGGAGTGTCACTGTAGGGGAGATTTTGAAGGCCTGGAGATGGCATTGTGAGTTGTTTTGAAAGCTGCCAGTTGTTGTCAGTATGTTGACAATTATTTTCAATTTGTTCTGTTTTGTTTTTTAATTGTGGAAATGTTCCCAGAAGCTCAGTAAATGAGGACATGTTCTTATAAATATTCAGCTAATATGTTAAAGTTTACATGGCCTAGCTTTGGTTATGAAACCTACTCCTTTAAGTTGGTGTCATTTGTCCTCTTGAAGGCCTGTGTTTAGGAGAGGTGACACTAGGTGCAGGATGAAGCTGTTTCTCTCAACCTGCAGAGCACTAGAGCTTGGAGTATGCTTCTTTTAAAACAGACATGCAGTCTTGCAAATGGATTTAATCCCACTCCAACACATGGCTCTGTTTGTGGACATGGAATGCCAGAAAACCACAATGTATTCTGTCTGATATTTGTACAGTCCACGCAAAGCTGCTGAACCAAAAAAACTAGTCTTAAACAATTAAGATCAGGATTGTGCTTGCAGAGGTGTTAGGCAGCTAGTTTTCTTTCGTCCCTTAGAGATTTTCTTTTTCAAAGAAGGTGGAGATTGTTGAAACCTCTGGGTGTCCATTGCATTAAAAAATAGTTGGTGAAATACCATCCCGAGTGGCTCTGCGAGATTTCTTTCTCCTTTTGTGCGTGCTCGGGATCAGAATTAGGCAGCTTCCTCACAGTGAGAAATTAGTTAGTAATTTTCAGTACTGTAGTGGTGACATGGGAGCTCTGGAGAATTGTCCCAAAACCAGTATCTGAAAGCCGAGTGTGAACTGGCAAGGTCTGAAACAGACAGAAGGATTTTAGTTGCTTGCTCACATAATTGCATGAGTCCCATGGAATATGTGTGACTTGTACTCCTGTGTTCTTTAGCTGCTAATAACATCTCTGTGTGTTCTTGCCTATACAGCGAAACTTACTGGGGTGTGTGTGCATCCTGCAGTGTGGCATTGCATAAGGGGTTCTGGCAATGCAAAAAGAAAAGTAAAAAAATTAGATCTATCTGTTTTTTAACCCTTGTGCTGTCCCTCACTGGTGTCAACATGCAGATTTAAAACAGTTCTGCTCCTTCATTGGACCTTTGTTCACTTTCTTTTGCTCTAAATGAGTATTCACAGTGATTAACTGCAGCCGTCCCTTTGCTGACTTCTCGCAATGGGAGCTTTCCTGCTTTGCTTTGTGCTTAGAGCTGTGTTGCGCTTCCCAGCCCGCACTACGTGGTGAAGCCATGAGTGGAATGGGGAGTTGAATTACACGTGATTTCTTGATGGCTCCGAGAAGATGAAATGAGTACTGCTTAGAAAGTAACTTCTC
>Ga0181612_149464_pt1 | contig 10425 bp, 9 predicted proteins | sample HoacroProtozoa21_FD_119630 | JGI IMG/M metagenome (GOLD analysis project Ga0181612, IMG submission 119630) | Hoatzin crop microbial communities from Cojedes, Venezuel. Combined Assembly of Gp0051906, Gp0051904, Gp0051908 | reverse complement strand
TGCAGCCTGCTGTAGGTGACCCTGCTTCGGCAGGGGGGTTGGACTAGATGACCCACAGAGGTCCCTTCCAACCCCGACCATTCTGTGATTCTGTGATCTGAAAATCCGAAGTGTGTCTTCACACACTTGTTGGAATTCCCAGTGTATGTAAAGCATCCCCTGCTGCTCTGCCCTCCATGTTTCTGCTCAGCTGGGACGTACCTCAAGGTCCTGAAGGAGTGGGACAGGATTGAGAGGGAGAGGAGAGGCTGCAAATAGGAGCTGCTGCTCCCAGGGTAGCCTGATGGCTTATGGTGTTGGCGAGAGCTCAGGGCATTGGGAAAAACGCATGGGAAGGTGTCTAGAGTGAAGATCTGCTTAAAACTGAGAGGAAAGAAGAGCAAGAGCGTGGATGGATGGATGGATTCCAAGCAAGTTTGACCTCTGCTAAGTCTCTGCTTGACATCTGAGCCACTGGTTACCGTGTCCAGAGGGACCTCTGACTCCCGGGTAGTGAGCTGACGTCATTTTAATTAAATTGTGTCTACCTGGCTGGGTTCCTGCTGGCGTAAGGGATTATTCTGAAGAGTCAGCTGGGCTGCATAGGCACCGGTCTCACTGCTTCTTACATCCAGTCCAGGTTTTCCCGTGACACATTTTCATTCCCCTCATCAATGGCAGTAGCCCTGTCTTCTTCATGCATCCCAGCGGGTGAGGTGGGAAGCAGATCTGCAGAGAAGCAGGGTGGAATGCTGGGCTCTGGACACCCCAATAAATACCCAGCCTATGGCTGTAATGCTCTTGTGTGTCTGAGTGAGGCTGGGACCGCTGCGCGAGGGTCAACCCATGGTGGGTGAAAACTTCTAGCAAGTTAATAAATCAGTCAGATGCCTTTCCAGGAGGAATTCTTCACGGCGATGAGTCACCTGCTTGCAGCCCGTTGGCAGACGGACCATTGCACTGCCTCTGATCTGCAGCCCTCCCCTGTTCAGACACCATCGGCTGGAGAAACTGCTGATGCAGCCTGCAGTGTCTGAAACGCGCCATTGCCATCTGCCTCCCTGACGGAGTTGGAGCGGCTTCTTTTTTTAACCTGAGTTTGCTGAGTCTTAGCTAATTAGCTGCCTTTGGAATTTGTAATGTAGAAAAACGCCTGCTAAGTTTGGGATGGAGTGGGGATGCTAGGGCACTGTACAGTCACAGGTTTGGTTTTATTTTTTTGAAAAAAAGTCTAATTTGAGCTAAAACAGATATGCAGTAGTCTGATTTGCTTGATTCTAAATCTGAACTCTGATGGCTTTGCTGTTTCCAAATGCAGTGACAGCAGACGTTTCTCTTGGTTGCGACCTTACCCTGTGCAACAGTTCAGCATGGTTTTTTAGGGGAAGGAGCTGTAGGTGATGCCCCCTTGCTCGTTTGTGGGGTGATGATGAGCTGGGGGATCCCCACAGTGTGCCAGTTTGGAGCAGGTTGGCAGTGTGATGGGAATGGGTGTGAGGTGCTTGGGGATGTCTGGTGGGTTCATGGTGTGTCCCAGGTGAGACCTGACTGGAGACTGTCTCTGTTTTGGTTCGCTTTGCTGAGGAAGGAGATGGGCACTTTGAGGGTGCTCTGGCTGGAGAGGGAGGATGGATAAGCAGTCGGGACAGAGGGGTTTGCTGCTTGAGTCCAGAGGAGGACAAAATGAATCCCGAAGGAGGTGGCTCAAGGTGGTTGATCTTGGAAGACTTTTTCTATCTGAATGACTCGTGAGGGTTCAAGGACCCATCTTGGCTCCATTTTGTGATCCGACAGTAGGACTTAGTGGTTTGGAGTGCAGGAGGGATGTTTCTAGGAAGGGTAAGAAGTCCACTTGCTGTGGGAAGGGAACACCATTCACTGTGACGTTGGCCTTGGGGTCAAGCAAACAGTGTGCTCAGGTAGCCTTACTGCTTTTGGAAGGAGAGGAATGTGTGAAGTCCATCTGGCACTTCAAACAAGTACATTTATTTCAAAGTGAGCAGGCTTTTGTTGATCTTTGGGGACCCATAAGGATCCCTGGTGTTTCTATCCCATTTCTCTAGACCTGCTGCTGCCAGTGGGCAGGAGGGCACTTCAAACAGGGAAGGTGATTGAATTAGTTTTGTTCAGGTCTGGGCCTCCTGTCTGCTCTGGACACGCTGCCAAAGATTCATCCAATCTTACCTTAACACAAACCTTCAGCTCGTAAACTGGAGTGACAATTAGATGATGCCTGGGCAGCAAACCTAATAAGAAACCAAGTAGAGCTGATGTTTCACCCTTGCTAACTGAGACATATCCCTTCTCTAAACAGCTTTGGCATCCAGACGTTTCACAGCAGCCAAACTAAAAAAGCCCTTCTCCCTTTTGTCCATCAGGAGAGGTCCTTGCTGTGCCCGGGGAGGTCTCCTGGAGCTTGCTTCCCTGGGAGAGCTGCCTGTTAGTGGCTGATGCAGATCCATGCTACTTTTCTTGCTGCTACAGTGTGCAGGCAGAGGGAAGGTGCTGTGCCCCACTAAAGGCTGGAGAAAGAGAGGAACACTTAGTCTTCAGAGAACTGTCCTCCTCTGCCTTTCCTGACCGCATTTCCCAATTCTTCTCTTTCTATCTTTTTAAAAAAATCTCCTCCTAGATTCTTTGACTCATTCTGTTTAGGAATAGGCTCTCAATGTCTGTCCTTCTGTCTCTCTACCATTCAGTGTTGGTCTTTGGGTTCCCTGCTGAACCTCCCTCTTGTAATCATGACCCTGTGTTGCAAGAGCATCTGTTTTGATGTCCCTGCTTGCCTGGCATCTCAGGAGACTCGGGGAGTGGAAGAACCTGGCCATTTACTTTCCTTAGCACATGCGTGTTTGCTCCTGTGAATCTCCTGCAAGCAGCATGATGAAGAATGGAATGTTGGGATCGGTGGAGGTCTGCCCTGCCGCTCTGGGAGGGTGCCCTGCTGAAATTCATGGGGGTTATTAGGGTTTGGGGTACTGTAGAAACCAGACTCCTTTCTGATTTAATGTTCATGTGATGTTCAGATGTGTGTTATTAATTGCAGCCACCAAAGAACTGGGGGGGTGGACTTTGCCCTCCGGAGTTGGGATGCTTGTGCTGTTGGACTAATTTCTTCGCACAGACAGAGCATTGCCTCCCTGTCTGCGTCCGAGCCGTTTTATTCCCCGTCAGGTGAGTAAATAGGGTGGGAGAGACAGCCCATTCCCCACAGTCCTTAATTGATGAATTTTGCTCTGTGCCGTTGGACAAAGAAAGGGAGCCTGTGCAATTGCGAAGTGAAAAGCTTGTCTCCTGCTATTTTTGAGAACTTGCCTATGATTGTGCATCCCTGCTGTGGCATGTTAACTTCAACAAAGCCTGCACCTGGCAGGAAGATTCTAAGGCAAAAAGTTGCAAATGCCTCCAACATCAACCTTCTGCAGTACCTTTTAGCTTGGTCTGCCAGCTGTTGAGTGACAGGATATTTCAGAGGAACGCAAACATATTTTGCTGATGCTCTTGTGGCAGGGATTTAGTGTCCTTCCTTCCTTCATTTGTATTTTTGTAGTTTATCTTCTTTCCCAAATTCGTATTTCTTTCCCGCCTGCCTTCCTTTTCCATCTTTGCCATCTTTGTGTCTCTGCTCCTGTCCCAGTGACTGTGGTCTGAGGGCCTGGAGATTAGAGGATTACCCTAAACGATCTGCAGAAGTAGTCAGGCTGAGAGAACCCAGCCTGTTTTCAGGAAACTGATATTTGTGCTGTGGGATTGCATCTCCACTGGGAAAAAGCGTAGAGATCTGCAAGCAGGAAAGGGTTGAAGATGTGCTCTCATCTCTGTGGCTGCCCATGATCAAGCCAGATAGTGCAGGGAATAGCTCTGTTGCAAAATTGGAAGTGTAGCGTGAAGCAGCACAGAGGGTGAAGGTATTCAGCACGTGTGAAATGCAGCAAGGCTTTTTTCTGAAATAATTGTACTTTAACTAAATAGTGACTCCCTGGGCCAGTATATTCTGCAAGTTGAGGAGCTCAGAAGATTACAGTCTCCAGTTCTAGGGAATATCTGGATGTAAGACCTCAGCAGGGCTACAGGAGAACCTCAGCCCTGTTTTAGCTGATGGACTACGCACCTGATTTCACCCCACAATGACTAGAAGTGATCTGTACCAGTGGGACATTGCCTCCGCAGGTCTCTAGCGGAGACCAAGGGCTACGTGTTGGAAAGAGTGGAGTTCTACAGGGCAGTTTGTGGAGAGCCTCTACAGGTCCGATAGGGGCTCATGGTGGCTGCTTTGGCAAGGCCAGTGGCACAGCCCATAGCGGGAATGAAGTGGAAGTATCGCTCCTTCTTTCCAAGCATGCTGGTATCAGGTTGTTCCAGTTCTCCTCAGGATGCCAGGAGCTTGGCTTTCTGTTTGTAATGTTTAATTCTGCAGTACAAATCACATTCTTGGTCACTTGGGAGTTGTGCTGCAGAAGTGTCTCCAAAATAATAAATAGCTTTCAAACTCGCAAAAAACAAGTGTTACAGATTACACTTCTCCCCCTCTTTCTTCTTTTTGTTTAAACCAAATTCATATTGCAGAACTTTAAAAATATACAGTCTAATCTCCCTGAAACCTAAACCCATTGATCTTTCCTGTGGGGCTTCATGAATGTGTTTCATTTTTGCAGTGTAGCTGTCATCTTGAAGATCTGTGATTAAAGTAAGGCTTTTTCCACTCAAACCCCATTTTCATCTGCTGGTGAAGCTGTGGTGGAGCGTTGAATTGGTGCAAAATTCATAGAAACTTTTGTATTAGGAAGCAGAAATTAACTAGTGCTCGTTTACCACCAAGTGCCTACCTCACCATCATTGCCCTTGGTAATGTTTAGGTTATGTGACCATAATGTTCTGGGACTGGGGGAAAGAAGCACTTTTTGGGATGGAAAAAAGGCTTGGTTGCAGATAAATAATTTCTTTTTCTAAAGTCCATCTAAACAAAATCAATTTTTGAGCTATTTTGGGCTATAAGAAAGTGTGCTTTTCTCCTGTAAAGATGTAGATCATCTGTTATAATACTCAGCTAATGTCGTCTTTCCCAGTAATTTGGTCCCTTTGAGGACAAGTCCTCAAACCAATTAGATGCCGGAATGAAAAACCCCTGGAGGGAGAAGCTTTGTCAGTGTGTAATGCTAAACTTCTGTAAAATATGTAGAGGTATATTAGAAAGCAAGGAAGGATCCCACTTGAGGGCAGAGGAGCGGGTCCATGCCATTTTGCACTGTCGGGATGTCATCACACATGCACAAGTCTGCTCATATGTCATAAATTGACCTATGTGATCCTTTTTCTTTCCAGGAAACTAAACAAAAATGTGTATCCTAACTGTGAGCGAGGGAAATGTGTTTTTGCAGAGCTCTTGTTCCAGGTGGTGCCTTTTGGCAAGGTGCTGATCTCCAGCCACTCCACGGCTCCTGACATAGCTGAAGCCACGCAGGAGCTTGTTGCAGGGTGGGAGCATCAGGGACTGGCCCTGAAGCTAGCACGGAGGCGTACAGCACCGTGTCCTCATAGCATCACCAGTAGAGAGATCTTCTCCCAGATGAAGTTGTTGCTTTGAAGTCCACTTTATACCTTGGAGGCCGCCTTCTTTTGCGGGAAGGAGGTGGCACCGGTCTGCCCGCTGTCACAAGCTGCTGTAGAGGCTTCACTGGTAGGTGCAGATGAGGCCAAAGTTTGATGTGGGGTCTCTCTGGATTCTTTCTGAGTGTTTCATATGTACAGTAGACTTGATCTTAAGTTTACACATTTGACGCTTAGCATCTGTATAGCATATAGCATGGTTGTGTAAGGTGTCCTGGTTATTAACCAGTGGGGAAAATACACAATGCTAAACTCATCCTTCCAGCCTCTTGGGGAGAGGTGGGGCGTTTTGTCCCAACAACAGGCATGCTCGTGTTTGGGGGCTGCAGGGGCCCTCTTCTTGTCGGAGCCTGTGCTTTTAACCTTAGGGCAGAAATTTGCAAAACTACAGATTTACTAAAGAAGAGTTTTGCTTTATTGTACCCTCTGCTCGATCTTCAAGTAGATACCCAAATTATGTGAGTGTATGAGGATTTGCAGCACAGGACTAGAGAAGCGCTAGGCAGGGCAGATAGGAGACTGGTTACATTGATGGTAGTGATCCATAAACGTCACCTTGCCTTCCAGGTATTTACATAAACAGAAACCAGAGTAAATATTTGTATTGGGATAGGCCCTGCCATTATGCCAGCTGATGTACAGACTCAGGCAGAGGTAATGTCGCCTGCCGGTGTCATCTTGCTAATGTTAAGTGGGGGCGAATGTTCCTATTTACCTTTAGATCTTAGGGTAGATTTCTTTTTAAAATGTTGTTCAGTCAGTAGAATGTGGGGTGTCTTGTTTTGTATTTTTTTTTTTTTCTGAAATTTGAGATCAGAGTTATTTGCCCTCCAGATTAAAACCCAGCTTTCAAAGCCAGAGTGAATTTATGGAGTGTGGTGCATTTTAATTAGGATGTTTAATTAGGAGAGAATTCATGAGAGTGGGTCTTGTTTCAAAATGATCAAAGATGTTAAATGAAAACAAAAGGGAAAGAAATTATGGAGAAGCATAAAAGATCATTTATTTTGGGTATCTTCTCTACCCATCAAAGGAGATCACTTGCTGTTCTGTGCTTTTTGTTCCAAAAATAGCTAAGGTGCTGCCCGATTTCTGCAGGTCGCTGTTGATCTCTCTTTGTAATTAACTATGAAAACAAATTGCACGGTTGGGAGAGAAGTGAGTGTCAGCAGGCTGCTGAAGATAGCTCAGGTGTGTAAAATGGCTGCTCAACCTCACCACCGACTGCCATCGAAATAAAGCTGTGGATTTCTCGCTTGTGTTTCACGTCTGTGTCGTCTCCTCAGCTTCTTGCTGACAGTCATTTTGCATGAGTGGCAGATTAATCTCTTGAGACTTCTGCTCATCTCCGCTCTGAGCTGTGTTAACATCTCCTTGCTTTTGGTATCAAAGTATGAGCAGCCAATGTGGGCATCATATTTTCCTGAAGGGCAGTGAAGGAAGCAAGGAGGTAGTTTCCCTGACAAACTACTTCTGTCTTGCTGTCTCCAAGCAGCAAATCATGCTAGGTGCTGATACCGGGGTGAAGGACTAACCTGCAAGTCCATCAAAGGGTTTGCACTCCTGATTGCTGCTCGGTTACATGCCTCGCCAGAGATTTCCATGGAAGCTTAAAACCCAGCATCCCTTTGCGGACCTAAAATACAAATCCATATTTTTAGTATAGAGCAAGATCTGATGTCCTCCGGAAATGAAGTCACTGACTTCACTGCATCACCCGTTTCTGCCATGGAAACAGTTGGTGAATTAATGCAAGTTTTACACAGGTTTAACAGCCATCCTCCTCTTCAGAGAGAGGGGTGGGAGGAACATTTTCTATTAAACTCAGAATTGTTGTCTTAAGTTATTAATTCCTTGCATCCTAATGTATTTATCTCTGGCTGCAGTGAGGAGTGGGAAGCTTTGAAATCTAGCTAGCTCAAAGGATGCTTTCTGCACCAGGGAAACAAAGAAGCGTTGCTTTAGTAGGACGCTACATGGATTTAAAGACTACTTTACATACAGTGTGCGAGCAGCATAGTAGAGTCTTGCTGCAGGTTTGAGGGTGCGTAGGTCCTTGGGTCCTTCAGGAGATGCCGTGTATGATGTGGGTTCTGTGTAAATGGAGCGTGCAGCTCCTTGTACTTTATTCAGGGAGGGTCAGGACCACCACCAGTGGTCACCAAGATGTCCTGGCTGCCTGGGACTGAGACAAAATGAAGAGGCACTAGGATGGTGGCAGTGGAGGTTGTAGACCCTCTGCAGAAATGTGCTCCCTTCATCTGTCTTTCCCGGGTGTTAGAGCAGGAAGGAGAACATTTTGTCCTAAAAATCCAGACTTCGGGACCTGGTTTTACCATTAGCAGAATGAGATTTGGGATATTTGTGACCCTTAAGTGGCTTTTTGCACTTGGTTTGTCTCTCTGCCAGCTTTGCAGTATGTCTGCCTTGATAACCTTGGGCACACGGTGTGTGTGGGTGGGAGTTGCAGTGGAGGGAGGGGTGCTGCTTCGACCACGTGGCTGCGAGTGCCGTCCCCGTTGGGACCTTTTTGGGCTGGGTCCTGCGGCTGGCCGGGCTTTCTGAAGCTGTTTCCATCTCCAGTTCCTTGGGCTTGCTCTTGGCCAAGAAAACATCAAGTTGCTGAAATTATAAGCCAGGATTGTACTATTTATGTTGGAGGAATGGCGCAGTTTACACAGACGGGTTCTTTGCAAAATCAGCTTATGCTGGCTTTTAGCGAAGTGAACAGCTGTAGCAAGTTAGAGATGTTGAAAGAGAGTCCAGCTTGAGAGTGGTATTCTTCTCCATCATGACAGCGGGCTCTTGGTGAGTGGCAGATGTCTTTGACCAGGTCTTGCCAGGGTTTGAAGCAGGGAGTGGTTTGGGACTGGGCCTGAGCGCAGCGTTCCCCATGAGGGGCTGGGATCCTGGGGGTCTGCTGGGTTGTTCACCCCCATCCCGGCAGTGAATAACAGGCAGGGCCCCAATGCCTCCAAGCCATGGTGCTGGCTTGACGCTTCTGGCCTTGCTGGAGACTGAATCTCTTTGGCTTGGGTTTCTGAGCTCTGCTTTTCCCCTGTTCTGCAATGTGTGTGAGACTTGGGGTGGTCCTGCGACCACCCCAGCTTTGACCCGCCCCCCACCCCCCCCATGAATCCCCTGAACTGGGACCAAAGAGGAATTTCAGCTTGAAAATCCCTGGGAGCGAGTGGGGACTGGGAGGCGAATTTGGGGGTGACAGGAGAGCTGGAGGAGATCGGGCTCCCTTCTGGGCTTGGCTCTAGTCTGAACAGGTTCTGATGTGCTGGTCTGGTCTGCCGGCGGGGTCTGGAGGGAGTTTGGGGCATCCCTCTCTAGGCATGGCATCTGGCAATGCGTGAAAAGGTGATGGATTTCGTGGACCATGGAGCAGCTGGAAAAAAGAACAACTGGTGGGCAGATGTGTCCTCTTTGAAGTGACTTGAAGGGTTTGTTGGCCCTCAAAGAGGGAAACTGTCTCTAAATGCAGCTGCCTTGTCTCTCTGGACGTGAATAGTCCCAAAACCCAGACCCCGGATGGGCACCATCACCGCCAGTGCTTCCCATGGCCCAAGGGCTGGAGGAGGCTCTCGCTTTGCTTTCCCTTCCAGCCTCAGAGCTACTTTGGACAGGACTGACCCTCCATCTCTCGCTGGTTTTCTTTGCCCGGCATCAGTGGGTGTGTTGAGTAGGGGAATAGTTTCTCATACCTGATGGCATGTTTTCTTCGTAGAAGCTGTTTCTCTGGTGGGAGCCATACCTGTGTGTGTTGGGAGCAGGCTGGCCAGGGTCTGGAAGTAAGCATTTTTTGGGCAGTGAGGGAAGGAAGATGTTGCAAATATGATTAATGGCAGTGGGTGTGCAATTTAAAACTTCCTTTTGTTATTTGATCTTTCTCCTGCAAACTCAGCAGCTGACTTCTGCAGAAGATAAACACATGGGAGGAGAATGGAAAAGGGGCTCTTTGGTCTTCAAAAGCAATTAAACGTTGAGTGTTTGACTTGAGACATCTTGAAGAGGCCCAGACTTCAGCAGGAGGGTGTTCATCCTCTTCTATAAAGAAGGCCTCATTTAAGGGCTCTCACATGGACAGCAGCAGTTGCAAGTCACTTTGGCAAAGTATGATTTCTTATGGCGGGGGGTGCTTGGAGCCGTACTGGTCAAAGGCACCTCCCATCAGGGCTACATTCTGTCTTATAATCTGTATTTTGGATGTGTTTTGCATTCACTGCTGTTGCTTTAAAATAGTTTGAAATATAGCTGATGTTGATAGAAGTTGATGGGTGTGTTCAGAGGTTGGGGTCCAGGTGACCGTGAAGAAATGTTCTTGGTGCTGTAGGGTCTCTGAGACGATGGAAACACTGAGATGAATCAATGGGTTGTGTTTTTCTGGTACATAAGAAAGCAGATGAACCTGGCCGCCAACGTTTTTGTATCGCTGAACCAGCAGCGGTCAGCTCCCAAAGGGCAGGGGCTGCTGCTGGTGAGCTGGTGCTTGAGGTGTTCCTGGAGATGGCCCTGAATGAAATTTGGCATTCCTTTGAAGTGTGAGGTGGCTGCCACATGCTGAGGTAGCTGGCAAGAGATGAGGGCAGAGCACAGGCCAGAAGATCTCTCTACTTGGCTGTACCCAATTTCTGTCACCTTCACTCTGAGAGTGACGGAGCACTGGGAGGCTGTAGATTCTCATTCTCTGGAGATATTCAAGACCCACCTGGACAAGGTGCTGCGCAGCCTGCTGTAGGTGACCCTGCTTCAGCAGAGGGGTTGGACTAGATGACCCACAGAGGTCCCTTCCAACCCCGAACATTCTGTGATTCTGTGTGAATGGCGGGATCT
>Ga0181612_130608_pt1 | contig 10425 bp, 6 predicted proteins | sample HoacroProtozoa21_FD_119630 | JGI IMG/M metagenome (GOLD analysis project Ga0181612, IMG submission 119630) | Hoatzin crop microbial communities from Cojedes, Venezuel. Combined Assembly of Gp0051906, Gp0051904, Gp0051908 | reverse complement strand
TACACTGATAAGATCCCCCGGAGCCTTCTCTTCTCCAGGCTGAACAGTTCCAGCTCTCTTAGCCTCTCCTTGCATGACAGGTGCCTTCATCTCCTTTGTGTCCCTTTGCTGGATTCACTCCAGTATGTCCATGTCTCTCTTGTCCTGGGGAGCCCACCACTGGACACAGCACTCTAGATGTGTCTCTGCTGCTGAGCAGTGGGGAAGCTGCTGCAGTGCTCTTCGTAATGCAGCCCAGGAGACTGGTGGTGCCTTTGCCATGAGGGCACATTGCTGGCTCATGGACAACTTGGTGTCCAGCAGGACACCCAGGGCTTTTTCTTTCCAGCTAGTCAGTCCTGCTGTCTGGGCTTATTCCTCTCCAGGGGAAGACTTGGAATTTCCCTGTGTTGAGCTTCAGTGAGGTTCCTCTCAGGTCATTTCTCCAGGTTTTATGGTCCCTCTGAATGGCAGCACACTCATCTGGTCTAACAATCACTCCTCCCAGTTTTGTATCATCTGTGAATGTTCTGAGTCTGTGTTATCTCATCATCCAGGCCACTGATAAAGATCTTAGACAGTAGTGGCCCCAGTATTGGCCCCTGGGCCACACTGGTAGAGATAGGCCTCCAGCTGGACTTTATTCTGCTTATCACAACCCTGCGAGAACTGCAGTTCAACCAGTTTTCAGTCTACCTCGCTGTCCACTTATCTAGTCTACTTCATAAGTTTGCCAGTTTGTCTTTCATCTTAGATCATGCTGATGTGGAATAAAAACCTCTAGGAAATTGTGTTACTTTAGTAGCATGTTTTCTAAGTCTTCTCAGTGATACCATAGTTGGCCGGGGACTCCTTTTTCCTGAAATATAAGCAGAAGAATCTCATACTGCTTTTATCTTTTTTTATTTATTCAAGACTCTTCACAGCCTGAGTTCATAAAATAAATTGTACTTTTGGTAATCTGCGTTCTAATGAAGATGAAAAAAGAGGCCATTTTTGAAAACTGATGTCCTGCAGGAGTAGATTTGCTGTGGGGAACAGAGGGAGATTCTCCCTTCAGTCTCATTCCCACGGCTTGCTGCAGCATGCCCACTCCAGGTAAACCAACAGAGGAAATACCCTGTACTTGTACACCCTTTCCCTTGTTTAGATGGCTTTGGGACCTCTTCTGTATTTCTATAATAGATTTTGCTAAAATACTGCCCTGTTGATATTTCATCAGGAGATATTTTACTGTGGAGACATGTCTTACTCTGATACATAAAATTCCTGTGGTGGCAACAGCCTCTGTGCAGCACAGGAACAGTTCCAGCCCGTAGCTGTTGTCCTTTTTAACTCTCTTTATACAGGTTGTCTTCAAGTGAAAGCTCTCGTATTAGTCATGACGCGCGGACTTCTTCTGCAAATTCCTGTCCTTTTTTAAAAAGATCTGTTAAGATTTTCAACAACTTTGCATATATGAACTTTAAAAACCAAGGACTGTAAAGTTAAGGAATCGTCCTTATTATTTCAGACGCAATGTTTGTCTCTGCAAAGGCAAACCCACTTTTTTGCTTGAATGGTTTTCATCTGTTACTGACAGCTGATTGCTTTTTTGAACAGTCTTCCTTTTTTTCTTTTTTTTTTTCAAATACGTTTGATATACTGTTGTTTTATACATTGGAGTCCTGCCTTATCCTTAAGTGACACATTTAATAAAAAGTTTGTGGTGTTGTTTTCTTTTTTTTTCATCAGAATTAATTCTCTTCCCTTGGATATACATTCTCCAGTGGAGGTCTAAAAGCAATAGACAGTTCTTCCATGGTGTCTGTTTTTTGCAAATTTGGAGACCTAGACATCTAATTTTCAACTTGATGTATAAACTGTGCAGCTGGTAGTGAATTTATGGGCGTTGTCTCTTTTAGACAATGTATTGGACTCATCTTGCAAAGTTCTCATTTTCAGAAATAGGGCTTTTTTTCAATATCCTTCATGTTGTGAAGAAAGCTAACACTTTCCTCTGAGCAAGATGTTTAGGGAGAAATTAATCCGGTCCCTTCAGTGAAAGTACAAGCGATCAATACTTTGATATGTTGTTTTGCTTTTTGTTTGTTTGTTTCTGCACTCCTCCTCGCAGTTCTTATGCCTGAGGAAAGACCTTTTATTTGAAAGTTCTCTTACTTTTTTTTCAGGTCTACTATCAGTACGGAGTTTGTCTTCATCAAAACTAACTTTTTCATTAGGTTTTTTTGTGATTAAGTCAAGATTTTCTTTGCTTTCATAATTTATGACCTCCTTTTTATTTACCAATTTGCTAAGAAAAAGCTGGGCTTAATACTGGCCTAAAATTCTCTCTAGTTACAGTCTCTTCTGCAGTTCTTGGGGAGGCCACTGTTGATGTTTTCTTCTCTTTGATGCTGCAATATCTGCCATAAATCTGTTGGTAGATTAGTGGATATTCCCCTGTCAGTTAGAGAAGAGCATCTCTTTTTTTTTTTCAGAAACAGGAAGTTATTGCTTCCAAAAACAATCAGAACAGGTTTTTTTTATATATGAAAACTTCAGGTAAATCCCAGTAGAACTGGAGCAAATGAAGGGATTAACTATTAGGGATTAACTATTTACTAATTAGGTGTTAGTAAGTGATAAATTTTCTCTGCCAACGTATGTATCATCTACTTTCATAGTTTAGAGAGCACCGTGGAACAAGTTGTTCAACCTGAATGATGTCATTGCTGAATAGTACTTGTATTGCAGCTAAGCTAGGTGAAGATTTTCAGATGTGATGTCTTTCTTTTAACAACGCACCAGGGTCTTACAAACGTGAATCTTTTTAGTCAAAGTGAAAATTTTGAAATGTTTTGTAAGAAAAAAAAGTAGAGTTATCCAGTAAGAACCTTATGGCACAAGAATGTTTTGGTTTTTGATTTGAAATTATTGTGTTTTGTGAATTATGTAAATGCAGTTGCAATCAATAAAATGTTTTGATTTTCCTGCTAGAAAATGATTTGACCAAACTGAAGTCAGGAAGTTTTTAGGGAGAACTATAATTGCAATGTTTAGGGGTTTTTTTTTCTTCTTATCATTAAAATATGCCTGTTGCATGACATGCTGTATTGATGATCTGTGCATCTCAATCTTTGAAATAATGAAGAATGTATCAGGTCTTTTTCCTAAATAATTGAAAGAACTGGTAGGAAAGTTGCTATTATAATGATGAAGTACTATGGAAATAGACCAAGAACAAGCTTGCTTCTTAATTTAAAATCAAATATGTGCCTTTCAAACAGATTTGGGAACATTTTCAATACACTGAGACTAAACTTACACAACAATGGATTGATTTCTGTGGGATCTAGCTGTTAATGAGTGCTCAGTATAGTGTGAGAGAATGGCTAGAAATAGAAGTTGATTGCTTACTCAACCAAAGTTCCCCTGGTGGTAATGTCCTCCTAGGTACAGGGCAAATTATCTTTTAGAAGAAGTAAATTAAAAGCTATGGTATGCTTTTATCTGCCTCCTCTTAGTATGCAGATTTAATCATTTCAAATAACTTTGCCTGAGTTCAAATGGTAAGTATTGTAGGGACTGTCAATACAGCAGTTATGGAAGAACTTGGATGAAACGAAGTACAACAGTCTGTTTTTTTAAAGTTTGTACCAGTTCAGGGAGAAATGTAAGCGCACACACTGACTTAACTCTTAGTTAACCCACCCTTTCTCTATCTCCAGTTCTTCCTGCACATGAGGAAAACAAGGAAGGATGTTACACTGTCAAACTCTGTGTACACCACGGACATAGTGATCAATGCAGCTAATAATCTGATACCCAATAAACTTATTTTATCACTACAGAACCAAATTTCCTAGTCCAAGGTTCACGGTTTTCCTTTCTCATATGAATTTTGGCAGAAATTTTTCCATGTAAGGGCATATAACTTTATAAATTGAAAATTCCTCAGTCCTAGCCTGTTGTTTTGCTCTGAGCAACGGGCAGTCAAATAAATGAGCAAAGCACTGGAAAACTGATAGACACAAGATTCATAAGGGCAAGTTTAAGCACTCCTCTAGAACCAGTTTGAAAGGATCATTAATCATGCTGGGCACTGAGCCAGTATAGGCAACTACTTACAAATGTATTCCTCATTTTAACAGAAAAAGATGAACTTTTCTCTGCTGTCCTGTGTGTGGTTCTTTGCAATGGACACACCCCCAGCCTCAGCTAGAAGTCTTTCTTACTAGATTGTTAAAGGGAGAGAGCAGGAGATTTTAAAAAGATCAAATGAACACACTTCAGTTGTTCCACCCTCCTCTTCATAATCTTTGCATTACAAAGGTGTTCCTTCCTTAGAAATAGATCCCTTGCTTTGATTGTAAAACTAATGACAAGTCTTTCCTCTGCTGAGGGACACTTCACACACTATGCAAACAGGCAAAAGAAAACCTAAGTAAATCTCCAGATAATCCATTCCTATACAGTAGGTTACTAAAAGGACGCACTGCCTCTACCAAAACTAAATTTAGAAGTATTTCTGTGCACCACCGGCATTGACCCCTAATGTTACTTTACCAACGACTCAAAGATCTCACCAACTGAAATTACGCTGAACACTTTTGAAATAAAATAGCCGGTAGAAACTTTTTGTGTGGTCGCATTACTCTTCCCTTGCTCCCTGTAAAACTGGGGAGCAATACTTTTCTTCCTGCTATAATTTACTTCAGTGGTTTGGGGATTAATTATGCTAAACAAGTCCTTTGAAGATGAAAAATGCACTTCTTCAATTGTATGGATGTAGATTTCAACTGTATGGGTGTAGGTTTAAAGGCCTTCACTTCTCAAGGATTTGCACGTCACAAAATGCAGGAAGGATGTTCTTTGCCCTTTACCTAAACACTAGTTTTATGCTATTTTTCATTAAAAGTAAAGATTAATCTTGAAAATTTGTATTTCAGTGCATAAATTTAAATAAACTTGGGATTAAACCTGGGATTCTAGGAGGACCATGTATGTCAACCTAATTTCTATGGGATCTGACTCTTGCTGTTGCATGCTGGTTTGTTTAGTTCTTCAGTTACAGACAAGAACAGATGTGTTCAATTTTTGCCTTGAAATAAATATTAATCATCTCCTCAATTTAATGCAAGTTTCATTTAGTTCAAGGTGAAGTTTCACAAGCATCTGTATTAATTTTTAACCTTTGCATCAGCAAAATATGTTTCATGGAAATGAGGAAGCATATCTCCAAGTCAAGGTAAAAGGCAGAAAATGCCTTGTTTTGTACCTGGAGGTGCCTGCTGGTGCATTATGATCCCAGTAAGAAAGGCACTCAGACTCAGTAAGGTACCATTCAAAAAGCAATTTATTGGAGTTAACACTACAAGAAGAAAATAGTATAGGTAATCTTCTGTCCCTTTAGACGTTTGAAACCCCAAGTGGTGTAGCATCAAAAGGGCCTCCTACCCTTGTGCAGCACACTGTGCAGACCCCATCCATGGAGGAGATTCTCCCCTTTTGGTCCTTTGAGCAACTCCTTCTTTTCTTACAAAAAAAGAACTCTGTTCTTCATTTCTGCTGTCAGGCAGGGGGGATGTTCACATGAGAACTTGTTGCTGCGCTGTTAGACAAAAGCAAGGCCAGGCAGGTGGTGTAATTGCCAGTATGGAGTGGGAGGTGCCTGCAGGCTCCTTTGCTAAAATCAGGCAGCTGTGTTTGTCCTGCAGCCAACATTTGTGCAGCACAGGTCGGAGGGCTGTGCTGGTCATGCATGGACATGGTCATGACATGTCCAATGGTCAAGCAGTCAGGACCACTACACCACTCCATAATGATATTTTTCTAAGTTATATTTTAAAAAACACTAAAGATGTGTTGATGTCTCTGAATGTAAATTTCAAGAGGCTTTTTTTTTTCTCTGTTTCAGGGATAATAGGATAAATCAGGTTCCAAATAGGAAACCCCAGGGAAACTGCTTGAATTCCTTGTCAAGTCCACAAGCAATTCCTTAGGTAAATAAATGATAAATGCTCTTAAATAATTTATTCAAATACAAGATTATTTGTAAAGTTAAAGACTGCTAAGAAATTGGTATCACAGAGCTGGTAAAACACATCATGTATGACCAACTTTAGTATAACTCCCGTGACATGAATGCAATTACTTTATTTTACATTTCAAAAGCAAAAAGAAAGAACTGGGCAAAGAAAGCAACTAAAATGAAGTGAATGAAATATAGTTAGAGCTGATTATTGCATTTGCATTTTTTCCTGGCTTTTAAAATTGCAGCAATGGGGGCTCCTTCCTTGCCCTAGAATAGCAAAACGTCAGAAGTAAAATTATAGTAATTCATGAAAAACAGTGGGTATGAACATATAATGGAGAGTTAATGGAATATTTAGGATATAATGGGTAGAATGCAAAAGTAGTAATGCAATGAACACTTCCCATTTCAGAAAGAGTATGGGCTGAACACTATGAAGATGCACTTTAATTATGCAAAGTACGTTTCATTAGTTGTTTCTTCTCTAATAAAAATGCATACCAAAGTGTGTATCTGTCTGTCTAAAAGCACAGTCTGTCTTATGGTAAGAGACCCTCTCACCAGGCTTTCTAGTACTGTGAGATTCCCTCTTAGTTCTGTTTTGTGAATTCTCAACTGAGATTTGTTGTATGCACAAGATGTTGATCTTTATTGTATAGAAATAATTCATATCATGTTATCCCTCTCCATCATTTCACTCATGCAGAAGCAAGAGGTGTTGGGGGCTCTTTAATGCATTGTTGTTTTCCACACTACTCGCTGCAAGTAAATTACATTAACTTGTTATGTATTCTGCATGGACTTCTGTATGGTGCTCCACACACCCAATGAGAGAACAAGACGACCACTGGTAACTAGTCCAAGCACTTCTCTGCATTTCACCTGGATGTAGTGAATGTTTCTTTCCTCTTCCCTTTATTCTGTATATAGCACATAAGCAAATAATTGTTTTTCCTTTTAATTTCTATAGTGCTTTTAATAATATATTAAGCATTGATCAATAAAAAACAACCTTTCTAAAACCTCTATATACTGAAAAGAGGACTGGATAGTTCTGTATTCTTTTTCCCATAGTAAGTTACTAAACTATATTGTAATGAGACCACACTGCAGTGTGAGAAAACACGCCAAAATGAAGCTGTTCTTGCCCTTTTTCCTGGGTAGAAGACAGGAATAATAAGCCTTTCATGATTGATACAAGTGATTTTGCTCAATACTTGCTAGCATGCATGAGGAATGAAAAAAGTGTAAGCTCACAATATATTTAGGCTTTCAATATGTACAATCTGAATAATATTTTTTCACTTTAATTACATTTAGAAAAAAGATTATTTCTCTTCAATTGGACTTGATGTGAATTTCTGTATTTGTGTTGAGAGGCAGCATCAAAACCCCATTAATCCAGCTAGTTCTAATCATAATATTTAGAAGACTTCAGAGATTCACCTCAGCCAGCTTTAAATATGTGAAAGATGATGTTTAAATCTGAACTTGTCACCCTAGCTTCCTTTGCAGTTAGTGGAAACTAATAGGGAACCTCCAGAGAACATCTCATCTGATCTACCGAGACCAGAGAGGTGTCTTATGTTGTGAATCACCCTCTGGAAGTGCCTGTTTCTTTCTGTGGCCTGCAGAAGGACCCTGCAGAGGCTAGCTGTGATTTAAATCTCCAAGTTAAAGTGAATGGATTTCTTTCCATGTTACCTGTCACTGCAGGAGTATGATGTAGAAGCTTTCTGTGGAGTTCACAAGCTATTAAGAAATCTAAGAGCTGTTGACACAATGACAGAGCTTGAGTTTTTAATAGATACAGAAGGGGAAGAAGATAAACAGAGCCTTCCGCCTTCTGTATCCACTCTTCCTTCCCAAATGTACAGGACTAAAGAATATTAGTCATAGAAATTCTCTTCTGATCAAATGATTCCAGTGGCCAAGGAGGGGATAAAAGGGGAAACTTTGGTCTTCTGTCCCCTGTAAGCAGCTGGCAGCCTCAGGACACACTCTTTGTCTCCAGCGTGATATTTTGTAAAGTTTGACGTAATACATGAAGCCTACAATATGAACCAATGAGAGGTTTTTTTTTTATATATGTAACAGAGACACATCTGTTACATAAAAAACCTATTTTAAACCTTAACATTAGCTTCTTGGTATCTGGAATTTTGAATCATTTTATGCAGAACAAGACAATGTTTTATTTCTGTCAGAAGTATCGCCAACAAAACTGGATGTGTGAGAGATTTCACGAGGAAAATCCCCAAATACAGTTTTGCCTGGATAATTTTGTATTTTGGAATTGTTTGTTTGGTGATGTAAATACTATAGCCGGGACAGCTTCAGGTGTGTGTGAAGGAAGGAATAGTTTAACATTTCTGACCCTATTTACAATTTGTGTGATAAAAACTAGAAGTAGAAATAGTCATTATTTGACAGCATTTTCAAAGGTAAAATGCTTTGGAGTGTATTCTGGGTTTAAGATGCTGATGCTAGGCACAATTTCATTAGAGCTCTACAATTTTGATTCTGAAAATGTGTGTCCTTTTTTCCTTCTCTTTACATTTACCTATCTTGACAAAGAAGTCCCTCATTGCTGGCCTTAATATTCTCGGGAATTTTGTCAGTCCAAGTTTGTAGGCAATTGTAGAATTAACCTTTAATCTCAACTTTGTGTCATCTCTTACTGTATAACATTGTGTAATTACTGTTTTCATGTAGTGTGTTTAAAATCTGGCTCAGAGCAATTGCTGTTAATTGACGTTTGGTATATCAGCAATTTTTTCTGCTTTAGAAGTCATAATTAATGCTACTTGCTTTGAGTGCTAATCCTCTGGTCTTCCTGAATATTTTATGACTTTGTTTTTATACTTAAATTGCTTTTTGTCTGCTTCTGGCCATTGACATATGCTTATTACAGTGATATAAAATTACATTCATCCAATTCCTTTAGCAGCAGCATTGTGCTGTTGCAGTTATAGTTGCTGTTCCAAAATTCTGCTTTCACGGTTTGTTACAGCTTCTTTGAGCCTGGCATTCTGATCAGCAATGCTTACCAAGAAGAGTAGGTTGCTTGGTATGCATTATTTTTAAGGATAAGGAGTACCTTGTTATATTTCTATAATACTATTTTTACATTTTTTTTACATGTGGCCAGTAGCACAACTCCAATTTGGATGGCCAATGCATTATTTTTAGCTTTACCTAAAGATCTGCTTAGCCCTATAGTGAGATAGAACTCCTATAGGCAAAACTTGAAGTGTCATTAGGATACCCATCAGAGTATGACCAGAGAAGAAATGCACTATTATATTTTGAATTATTTTTGAAAGATCATGACAATTTTTTCTTTTTTTCCTACTCTTTACTGTCTTGTAATTTTGTTTGTGCTTGACATCTTAAATTTCTGAACTGATCTTCAAAACCAGTGCCCAGGGCAGCTGCTTTGCCTTTTCAACTCCCCAGCCCTGTGGCCAGCTAGGTGTCTGTTTGTTATCTAAGCTCGACTGCTCTGCATTTTGCGCTGTTATCCTCAGGGTAGTGAGGTCATGACTTCCTTGGTTTGGACTTGTCCCATACTTTTGCAGAATTCCCAGTTTCTGGGATTCCTACTACACTGAGAAAAGATAATGCAAAAATGAGGAATGGTTCTGGTGTTCTACTGTATTACAAAGCCATTGGGGGATTAAATGCCAATCTACATCTGATAGCTCTCATATGTGACTAGTTGAATGACAAGTGTTACAAGTCCATTATTTTTGTAACACAGCAAAGAAAAAGTGTGGCTGACCATGGTCATCAAATCACCTGAACCAGCACACCAACTCAGGCATTCTCTTACCAGTGTTGTCTGAGGCGATTATCTCATTCAATAAGAAAAGGCTGGAAAGGCAGGAACTGATCGAAAGCTGAAGCAATTCTGTACAAATAAGTACCTTAGCTACTATAAGTCTTATATTTTCTCATTTTGGAAAAATAAAATGGTTGTGTTACTTAGTAGTTTGGTTATAGTGGGTGTTTTAAAGTTACCTACTATTCCATACTAATTTTCATACTGAAGGCCTGGAAAACTGTTAAACAACTTATTCCCAAACTGTACTGCAGAGAGGGTCCATCTTCTGACACAGTTGTATAATAAAGTGGATGTTAATAATTCTACAATACTTTTTCACTGTTGTCTACCCAGACTTCAGCAAGGCTTTCGATACGGTCTCCCATAATATCCTCCTAGGGAAGCTGAGGAACTGTGATCTGGATGAGTGGTCGGTGAAGTGGATAGAGAACTGGCTGAATGGCAGAACCCAGAGGGTTGTTGTCAGCAGCACTGAGTCTACTTGGAGGCCTGTAAATAGTGGTGTCCCTCAGGGGTCAGTACTGGGCCAGTCTTCTTTAACTTCTTCATCAACGACCTGGAAGAAGAGTTAGAATGTACCCTC
>Ga0181612_116307_pt1 | contig 10425 bp, 4 predicted proteins | sample HoacroProtozoa21_FD_119630 | JGI IMG/M metagenome (GOLD analysis project Ga0181612, IMG submission 119630) | Hoatzin crop microbial communities from Cojedes, Venezuel. Combined Assembly of Gp0051906, Gp0051904, Gp0051908 | reverse complement strand
CGGGGGCAGCCGAGCCCGGGCTCCCCTCGCCGCCCCCGGCCCGCAGCATCCTCCTCGGCTTTGAAAGCAGCTTTTTCACAACGGTCCTCTCGCAGCCCTCGGGCTTGACAAGCAGTTGCGGATGACAACGCTTTTCAGACGGAGAGCACGTGAAGCCCTCAGACTCGTTTGCCTGATTTTGAGTTCTGACTTTGTCTGGTTCTCATGTTTTTAGGGAGTGTTTTCTAAACTTCGGGGAAGGTTCTTCTGCTGTAAAGAGGTGCTCTGGTTGTGCAGGACTGTCCTGAGGCTGGACGTCACGGGTAGCATGAGTACAGGTGGGATTTATTCCCGTACAGTAACAGAGACAGCCCCTTCCCAGATGGGGCACAGATGGGTCAGCAGATCAGCCCACAGGCAGACAAATGGGTTAAAGCCAGAGCCCTCATTTCACAGGCACGTACGAAAGACAAAAACCACTGAATTAATGTTCCATTTCCCTTTCTACAGCTCACACACTGAGAAAAGCAATTTAACATCATCTCAATCTTTTTCCTCCTATTGAGGTGGCAAATATCATTAAACATAAGTGTCTAGCAGCCAGAAAAAGTTACACAGTAGCACAGATATGTCACACTCACAGCGGGGCTATTAATCAGCGAGGCTCTCTCCACGCACACGCAGGCCTCACGGTATATCGCCTAATGGGTCAGCATCAGTAAGCTCTCAGGTGCCTTCTATACCGATATTCAGCAATACTCCAGTGACAGATCAGATCAGACTAAAATTTGGATTTTTACTTCAGAAAATATTGGTAGTTTCATTAATCCATTTTCTAAGTAAGATTCTTTTACCTTATTCATCAACCCATGCACGAAGAAAGTAAACCAGAACTAAACTGAAAAGAGCAAGAGACATTTTCTAATTGATAGAGGCAGAAAACAGTGGGTCTTTAGTGACCTTCTTTAGGTTACTGAAGCTATGCCACTAACAGCCCTCCCAAGCCCACTTCCAGTTCCTGAAGAAAAAAAATTTTGTACAAACAAAAATACATGTTACTTCTTCTACATTTAAGGAACTGCAGGAGAGTGAAGTAAGGTAAGGAGGAGAGGGAAAGCATTAATATTTCACTTTCAGATGGATCATTCAAGGCTTCTTTGCTATGGGATAACTGTCATAAATTTCATTTTATTCCTACAGGGCTGTAGAATAGCTCAAACCATTTTTTTGCTTCTTAACTTCCTTGAGACAGTAGCTGGAGTAGAAGCTTTACAAGTTCTGTGAGTGCAGAAGTGGCCCAACTAACCCCTCTACACCTGTTGGTAAACATATATCGCTCAATAGGTTCATAGTTCATACAAAGAACACAAGGGAACTTGACTATTTACAATGATTAAGAGTACCCTTGAATTTGAACTGTGACTTTTGACACATAATCCTCAACAAGATGATGCAACACAAACACGCAGAATAAAGTGTCAGGTCCATACTGTGATATCTAAAATTATATTTCATTTGGAGGTATCTTTCTACAAGCATAGAGAAAAATTTAAAATTTCAGAACTTTAACTGATTAAAGGGGTGCTGGGGACACCCTCCTCTTTTCAGAAAGATTTCATCAGGGGGTCAAGAGAGTGAATATATCAGTGTTGTCCTTGTTCAGCAGGTAGAACAAAAGATAAGAAATTAAAGTGCTGATGCATGAGTGGTACAGTGAATTACAGTGATAACACAAGGCAGAGTCCGGGCAAACTATTACTTTTTTCCTCCTGGGAAAACTGAAAAAGCTTCTATTGCTTAAGAGTAATGGTCCTAGTTACAAAACTAAAGAATATTAATCATGGTTATTCTTTCAATTATGTAGTTTTCTTTTCTCTTTTTCTTTTTGATTTCTTCAGAGCTACACAATATTTCCAAACCTCAGAATGAAAATTTTGAAACCTGAGTAGGATTAACTTTGTAACAAAACAATTTAAGTCAAACTCAAATCACCTGTTGTTACAGGGTGCCATGGACTGCTCAGGAAGCACTGGTACATCGGAGCTCTTCCTGTTAATGCTGGTTACACCCTTCTGGCCCTGCAAAAAGACAGTCAGGGATCATCAGGTGGGAACAACAACTAACTTTGGATTGAACTAAAACCAATATTCAGACTGATATTCAGTCTTCAGTGGAAAATTCTTGTCTGATGGCAAATCTACCCTATTTCCAGTTAAGTTGGTCCAAATTCTGATTTGGTGAACATCTGCATCTATTTCTAATGGAAACTGGGAAGGTAACAAAGGAAACGGAAACTTCTGATTGTTTATCTTCATCACCCTCCATAGCAAGAAGGATGTCTCACAATTGTTTGGCATCTCAGTGATTGCTTCATGAGATCAGCTTACATTTGAGGGTCTGAAAAGCCTGTCATTCTATGAGCATACATAGAAAGACCACTGGGCAGGCATATTCATATAAAATGAAGCAGAACCACACAGATGTGCTAACTTAGGCTCCAGAGTAGCATCAGCATGACTGGATAGCTCTGAGGATGCAGCACACTGAGGTCCTGAAATCAGGTGCAGTTATAGCCCACTTAGAGACCTCTGTGCAAATCCCTTCACCCTTAGCTGCACTCTACAGCTCCAGCTGAAAACCCACCATCAGCTACTTACAGTGGTTCAACACCTATCAGAAGTCTGCTGGGAAGTGCAAAGTGGGTATCAGACTGCTTTTTACAGCTGCCAACCTTTTCCACCATAGATAATAAATTTATTGCATCTTCCTCTTCTGATCTTCCTATTTATTATCCTTGATTCTGAAAAACACATAAAGCATGAAACCAAGATGTGAAGCATTCAAACTTTGCTTTGCGAAGCGCACAAGGTATTTAAGATTAGTCTCTGTAAAAATAAAAAGGATTCAACTTCTTCAGCCACACAATACAAACTAAAGACATTGCCAAGAACCCAACAGAAGTGTTAGAAGAAAGCATTCACAGAGATGCTACTATCCCTGTAGTAGCAAGCACTGCGAATTAATTAAAACACCTTCAATAAACAGACTGATAGAGGTGTTCAGACTCGCAGAAACACCCCAGCCTGTATAGCAGACTAGTCTGGAAGGCAACAAAAGCAAGTTTACTGTTCTGCAGTTTGTTGTAAATTATTAGAATTCTGCAATACTTCCAACAGCCTAGTAAAAGCATGAAGTCCTTCAGAAAAGTGTGCTGTAGTCATGCCAGTGTGGCTGACCAGCACATTAAAACTTAGACCCCCATGTTCAAATGATCATGTTATCCCAGTCACATCGTCCAATACAAGCAGTCAAAACGTAGGATAGCATCAAGGAATTTGTGTCAGCATTCTACAAGGTCAGCACTGATAAAATAGGTGTGAAACTAGAAAAACAGACATTTTGACTCCTACAGACAGAAAGATGGTCTGTGTCGTGTCCATGTCCGTCCCCCCCCAGTATTATTACTCTATGTTCTAAATAAAATGGGTAGTAGGAGACAGCACAGGACATAGGACAGCTTCTGGCAGGCTTTTTGAAGTCACCTGCAACTCTTTAGGCAATTGTCAAGAGTTGTGACCAGCTGCTGCTGCAGCCACACTCACATGGAACAGTTTTTCTGGTTAATTCCAGAGCCAAGTTCTCCTTTCTCTAAGAGGAAACAAAATGCCTTTTTTACATGAAATTTTCCGTCATAAGTACACACTAAGCAGTACCACTATTTGGTACAAATGGCACTTGCCCTGGGCTTTATACTAATACTTGCCACTGGTTTTAAATTTTCATTGTAGAAGGTTGCAAAAATCAAAATGAGGACAGAAACTATTCTCATACTGTCAGGGACTGCTGGACCAAATATTTTAGCAAGGCTTTTACAGGCATACTAACATGAAAATGGTGTTGGAGCTGGCCAGTATCAACATTTTCTAGACCTAAGGTTCATCAGTTACCAAAAGAAGCCATCATTTGTTGCTTGAACACAATAGCTGGCATTGCAACATTGCAATGTACTAGCAAAGTATTTTAAAAATAAATGCATATTCTTGAGTCATTTCAAGATATTACTAAACTACATGTATAAGCCAATACTCTAGAAGAATATTTAAATAGGTCGTAACACTTCTGGCTGCATAACGCAGACTTAAGGACATAACAAACAAACACTCTGAGCTGAAAATACTTCATGTAGTTTCCCTGCAATACATACTGAAGGTATTTTGTGTTTGAGTTTTCTATCTCTGAAAGAAATAGTCAGTTAGAATATTTCCTTACACTAAAGAAAAATTCCCTATAATATATGAATAAAATGTCAGATAGGCCTTCTAATTTTCTAATTCTTCTTTCCCTTGTCTGCTGTGTTCCAGACCTTGCAGTTTCCTTTGCAGACAGGCATAAGATGTCGGTTAAGGAGAAAGTATACAAGAGCAGGAAAAATTAGTTTCCTCATACACAAATGAAAACTTTTGCTCTCCTGGCCTTTCAGAAGATGTTTTTTTTTCCTAGAAATAAGATCAGGAACAGAGAGGTACAGGTATGTGTAATAACAAAGTTTGGGAGTAATTCAGTAAGAGTTCTTGCTTGGTTAGCCTTCAAGATGATTGGGAGATAGAAGTCGTTCCCGGAAGTTGTCCTCTCCTCAGTCTTAGCAGAGGAGAAAAAGTAATTTCGTTCGTAAAATAAGACACATTTCTGTTGAATTTACTCATCAACATTCACAGTGTAACACAGGTTTTTGCATATTTGTCGCAGCTTTGGTTCTCTGTGGTACAGACCTGCAGGTCGCAAACCTGACTGTCACAGAGGCAATAATCTGCACTAACAGCTCAGAGCAAGAGAAACGTTATATGCATGGTCAGTATTGTCCAGAGAGAGCATAACGTGCTAGGTGGAACAGATTACCTATTTGGTTACCAACCACTTTGCAAAGAGTACTTGCCACGGTATACTACACATGGAGACAGGTGTGAATGACTGAGTTTAGGCAAGGCATTTCACTGCAAGTTTAAGCCTTTCCATCACTAAAATGACAGGAGAAATTTGTCTACCATCCCAAATAGGAATGTCTGCTCATTCTTGTAATTGTGTTTGCTACACAACTATCTGTCCTCTCCAGGCAATGGCTGCAGGTTTTAACAAGCAAAACTCCAACTCAACATGTGGGGAAAAAAATCCTTCACCATGAGAACAAAGCAGAGGAAGGGGCCCCCAGAGAGACTGCAGAACCAAAGCCCTTCCCTGTGTTTCCATCAGGGTCAGACTAAGGACTTTTAAATCAACTTCTGTTCTCAGGACTACTTCGCTGCATTGGTTGACATTTAGTCAGTTATATTTTCCTTCAAATGTCAACTTATGCTCTGTTAGAACAGATGGGACCTACTACAGTAGCAACTAGCAGTTTATTTTTAGAGGCTTTTAGCAATTAACTAGACCATTTTTGCCTCAGGCTCAGCCCTTTCCCCTCCCCATGCACAGCTCACGCATACTCCCCACACCTGAGATGAACAGCATGCTTTTCTCTTTCATAATTTTGACATCAACCACCTCGAGAAATACCGAATTCAGTATTTATCCTTCTATTTTATTCAGTAGAAACATTCTGATTTGAGAAATGGAAGACATGAAAGGTGTAATATTCCAAAAACCAGTAGAAGAATTCAAGAAAACTCTTCACTCAGTTATGGTTTCACAGGCTTTATACACTTAGTTATTGTGCACATTCCCGTTGCTCCCTCTGTGTCTTCCTAGAATCTGCATTGTCTTATTTGCCATATACATTAGTGTTTTGTTTTGCTCATTCATAATGCTTAGATTTCAGTCTTGAGCAGCACTGCTCAAGTAAATGAGCATGCTCCTTGGGAAACAGGTAAGAAAGAAGTACCTGGATCCACAATTCTTACACGGTGTTCCATTTATCGAAATTGATTAAGCAACACTTAATTTCTCTAATTGAAAAACTATATGGTGAAATGAATGTGTACATGCAACAGTGCACGCAGGAAATGCAAACTGAGGGCTGACTTCAGAAAAAGCTTAAAGGCAGGAAGAAGGACTTTTTTTTCCCCAAACTTTATAACTATGTACATTTGGAGGAGGCTTCAACCAAAATCTTTGATTCCCATCCGTGAGTACCTCCATGCATAACTTCAAAAGCAATTTGATGTCCTTGAATACTACTCAAATTCACAAGGTATACATTTCCTACTACTAACATATGCTCAGAGATTTCCTGCATCAATCACATTTGAATTTGCACTATAAGCATTATTTTGGACACATTAATGTGATCAGCATACATAAGACCAGAACAATGTGCTTGCTGTGTTATCAGAGTCGGACTTCTCTTTCTGTAATAATCTGTGCACTCACTATTGGACAAGGAGAGATTGAAGTCCTAGTGGTATGAATTGATGCATGAATTGCCTGCACGCTTACCCTTCGCAGATTTCTGACAAGGCTCAAGTAGTCAGTCTGTAGACTCTGATCTCCGCAAATCCACTTCTCAGTCTCAGAGACCAAAAACAGACATAGAGGAAAGTACAGGACAAACATACACAGTATTTTTAACATAAAACTCTTCCAGTCTGCAGCACTTTTTCAGGAGATATTGCAAGCTCGTGGTTTCTGCATCTAGCAATCCTTGACCAGGCATTTCATCCAACTACGTGCCCAGTCTCCCCAAGACCCTCTGCACTACTTTGGGAAGGTGCATTATTCACTCCTGAAGATGATGCCTCCTCCTGTTCTGAACCAGTTTTCTATAAAGCTTCATTCTATGACCCTTAACCCTTGTGCTGGAAAAGACAGTGAAAGTCCCTCTCCGCCCATTCACAGTTTTGTGGACCTCTATTGTTCTCACCCTCAGTTGTCTTTTTTTCTCAGACGAGAGTCCCAGCCTACTCAGCCCTTTGCGTGCATCTTCATTTCCCTCTTCTGAGTCTTCTCAGTCCTAATGCATCCTCATTGAGATGAGTCAGTCATGTCTACGTGCAGTATCCAACGTACAGGTAAACCACAGATTTATATGGTGGCATAATGATGTTATCTGTTTTGTTCTCTGGTCCTTTCCTCATAATTCCTAAAATTTGATTTGCTTTTTAGCCTGCTGTTGAGCATGGGCTGATGTTTTCATGGAACTATCCATCATAATCCAAGGTCTCATTCCTGAGTAAGAACAGACAGTCAGAGCCAATCATTTTCTATGTGAAGCTAGGATTGTTTTTCCCCACATACATCACTTCACATTTATCTACACTGAATTTCATCCACTATTTTATTGCCCAGTCACACAGTCTCTTAAGATCCTTGTGTAATTCTTCACAGTCTGCCTTCATCTTCACTACCTTGAATAATCGTGTATCAACAGCAAACTTAGTCATCTCACTGCTCTCCCCCTTTTCAAGCCCGTTTATAAACGGCATAGAACCCATGGGACACCACTGATGAACTCCCTCTGCTGCAGTAACCAAGCACTCGCCCCTCAGCTGTCTCCTATCTTTTGAGCAATTCTCATTCTGTGCAAGGACCTTTCCCCCTTATTCCCCCCCTTATTCTATTTCCTTAACAGCCTTTAGTGAGGAAGACTGTTAAAAACCTATCAGAATTTCACTTAGAAGATATCAACTGAATCACCCCTTCCCTTAGGCTTATTGATCCCTTCAAATAAAGAACTCCAAACATTTTCTTCTATTAATATCTATCCATAGAAAAAAAAAAAAAGTACTTTTTAACAGTTTTTTTCCAAGACAGCTTACTTTTGAGATGTTAAGGACTATGTTAACCAGATGAAAGAGGAAAGAACAGAGGCAGAAAACCTGGTTTCCCCTTCAGCTCTGGGACTGAAACTATGTTCAAGTCCGACCAGGTAGCCTGACTGCTGTGATCCTCCATTTCCTAAGCTACACCAAGCAGCCCAGGGAGTGGTGGGACGACCCAGTCTGGTTTCCAAATGGTTTCTTTCCGACTGATTCTGGTGCCTCACAGGGTCCAGAGCTCTGTTGGGCTCATCTCTCCTATTCCCAGTGACCCATTGCAACACCAGCAGAAATGAACCTGGTAAAGCTGCCCAACATATGCAAAAAGCCATTCATTTGTCTGAGCAGCGCTGTTTCTCACTAGCTGAAGGAGCGACAGGAGGACACAGAGGCAGTGGTTGTATAAGCCTTCCTACCATGAGAAACAGGTTAAGCATGAAGATAAATAAACTAAATACCTTAGTAATACTAGATGTTATTCAGATATTTCTGACACACACTGGACTCATCCAAAAACACTCTATGAAGGTTCAATTATTTACTCACGTATCCCGATTTGGCTATAAAATAACAGCAATAGTATCTTACATGGGATAAACATTACATGCTTTTACAACTTAGGCTTTGGAGCTTAAATAGATTGGCAGGAGTCTTCTCCCTTGTACAATGAGCCAATTGCACTTTGGCATGGCAAAGTGGGGTTTAACCTGACTAAATGAAGCAGTGACCCATTATTAAAGGCACCTGTTTGCAATTATATTTAAGTGCAGTGGCTACACAGATTTCTCCATGTTATTCTTTTGGAAATTTTCCTTGAAGAATGAATGTTCTACTTGCTTATGAAGGAAGCTTATTATTTTGACCCAGCCACAGCACAGACAAACACAGCCATAAATTTACCCTCAGAAAGAACATTGGCAGGGAGAAGCAATACATGACCACTTAGTGTGGGCGGTTATAGATACACAGGGCTGGCTCCAATCATCTGCTCCAAACCAGTTATTTTTGAGCAGTCTTACGGTTGTCTAACTTGAGCCTTTGCCTACAGGAGTGAAGTTAATCATGGGATGCCTTGTGTTGCCTCTGCACCGTGGCTGCAGGAGCACTGTCTAACACAGCTATTCGGATCCACCACTACACAGCTGCTTTCTGCTCAGCATCTCTGAGGATGGCACAAGTAATGCAGAAGGAGGGTAGCACAGAAAAAATGGCCAGGGGTTTCTAAGTAATGTCATCTTGGGACAGAGGTGAAACAGCAGTTTTACAAGGTGAAAACCATTTTTTCGTATTTGAATCATTCAAACTTCAGAATTAAACAGAATAAAGAACTCATTTCACACACTTCAAGCAGTTTACCCAGTTTTGACACTCAATCATGGAATAACTTTAACATGTAAAATAAATCAAGGGTGATTTATGATCTGACAGGTGTCCTCAGTGGTCATAGAGCGTTATGACTCCAATTCTTTATACATAAGCAGTTTATTTTAGGGTTTGCTGCTGTATGAGGGCCACATACCTCTCCATTATTAGAAGAAAATACCTCAGTACAAACCATAAAACTGAGGTTAAAAAAATGCCAAAGCTGGCTGCTTAAACTTGTTCTTCTAATACCCCCTTGCAGGCTTCCAATATCAACCCAGTTTCACTTTTGAAAAACTGGACGCTGCTATTTAAAAGCCTGACTACAGATCTAAAAGCCTAATTTTAAGTGCTCAGATTTGAAACTTGCAGCCTTATTTACTAAAGAAAGAAAATATAGCGAGTGAAATACCTTGAAGACAATACTGGGAAAGGTATTAAGCTGCTTGCTTGTAAATCTCACAGTATGATACTGTTCAAGCAGTGAGGGAATACAGTTCTTACCTTCAAACAAGCACTTAAAACTGCAACACATGAAGGCAACAGGAAAAATGAACTTACTGACCTGGTAATTGCTAGGACCTTTTTTCAAAGAGCAGATTGAATCACAGGTAATAACTAAGCCCATTCTCTCGTATGTATGAGTAGTATTAGCGGACCAAAATTGTTCCAAATCATATAAGGACGGTTTTCTGGATAAGGAGGGGGTGGGATTTATATATTTTGAAGGCATAGGAAAATAAACTTTGTAAATGAAAATAAGAAAGGAAATACATGTTCAAAAACTGTGCCTTGTGATTTTAACCTTTAATTTTTAGGATGAAAAATATCATTCTAGAATATATATAAAGCAGTTCTGAGGTGGTATTTTGTTGCATCAGAGATCAATCAATGATGCACACTGATGGATCTGTAAGTACGGATAAGTGGGGGTTTTTTCCCCGCCCCCCAACTTCTTATTAAAATAGGGGAGTAAAACCATTGAAAATAAAATGTACAGGTGTCACTGAATTGTAAGAGTGTCACAGGGCTTATGGGTGGAATGCTATTTGAAATCTAAGTCTTCAAACATGAAATCATATTTCCAGAAAAAAAATCATGTGAGAATGCGATATTGCTTAAAGTATCGTTAGCACAACATAGTATTAAGAAGTAGAAAACAATTAGTTCAGTACTTCCAGATTGGTAGTTTACTATGAGTATAGCAATACTAATATTTCAAATATTGAAATACTATTCACAGGAAGAAACTTTATTTCATTCTTCCCACTTCTCACCCTCCCATTAATCTTCCCCCCCCCCCAAAGGCAGGAGACTGACCTGAAAATAGCCTTTT
>Ga0181612_168093_pt1 | contig 10426 bp, 16 predicted proteins | sample HoacroProtozoa21_FD_119630 | JGI IMG/M metagenome (GOLD analysis project Ga0181612, IMG submission 119630) | Hoatzin crop microbial communities from Cojedes, Venezuel. Combined Assembly of Gp0051906, Gp0051904, Gp0051908 | reverse complement strand
GCGGATCCGTGCCCGGAGGGTGTTTGGGAGGATCATCCCTGCCGGGAGTGTGGGAAGAGCAAAGCCAGCGCGGAGAGTGATGACGCAGCGTTGTTCTTGCGGTATTTCTGGCCCAGCCAGAAGTGGGAAGTATCAGAAATCTCATGAGATGCAGCTTGGCCTTGTGAGATTTCCAGCTATTTTGCAAACCCCCTGAGGCCTGGATTCATCTCTGACCCACTTTTCTCCCTCTTTTTATTGTTTATCTCCGTAAAATGCCCTTTTTCCCTAAGGGGATGCCCAGCTCTGCCTCACCACCCCAGTGCAGTACAAGGATGGGGCAGGAACGCTGACCCGGGAGCACAAGGGTTCATGTGCCATCACACCCTGCAACCTCCTGCACCAAAGAAAAGGTGAAAAAAAAAGGATGAGGAGTCCAAAGGCATTAATAATAGCAGCAAAAAGGAAATTTCTCTCTCATTCACCGGCATACTCAATATGGCAGAAGAAACCCTCCTGCCCAGCCCTGCAGCTTGTCTGGTGCAGTAATTATCGAATAAACAAAGTCTGGGAAGCAAGGCAAGCTCCTTCGTTAACTGCTAACTCCGTTAAGCACACAGATGGGTCCTGCTGTCCCTGAGCTTGTCTCCTGCACCCACGCCCGGCAAGCTGGGGCTGCGGTGACGTGGGACACAGGCACCCGCAGCATCCCAGGGTCAGGCCAAGGGATCCACGCTCCCAGCAGCAGCAGCGCGGATGGAATGCTAGCTCCCGTCCACCAAAGCACTTCTGTTTCCTTCAGGCCCAGAGATCAGCCTCTGGGCGAGTCGTCTTTTTGAGTTTTGCTGGAGATGGGCAGGGTTTGAGAACCGCAGAAGTGAAGAGAAATCAGAGGAGAAAGTTATCTTCACTTTTTCTTCCGAATTTCAAATGGATGAGGATGCGTGAAGCCTTTGCTCACCCTCAGCCTGCGTCCGACGGGAGGGTGCGTCCTGCAGCCGATGCCCCGTTTCCCTTTCCAATGCCTCAGCTTTCCTCCCACCCCACCTGCGCGGGCAGGGACGCTGCGTGTGCAGACAGACCGACAAGGCTGCAAACCCTCGATTTTCTCTCCAGCTACTTTTGTGCCTCTTCTGAGCAGCCCAGCCCTTGCAGGGGAGAGACGACGACAGCAAAGCAGCCCTAAGCCCGGCAGCGTTGAGCAGCCAGCCTGCTCGGGGTGCAATGCAATGATTTTGCAGGCGTCCCCACCGTGTGCGATGACACGGAGCGAGCCACAAGGCTCCCTCCACACTGGGAACCCACGGAGCCACCCACTAAGGAGCTCTGCAGCAAGCTGATGCGTTGCAGTCCCCATGCCCAGGCTGACCTCTCGTCTCAGAGCTCCTTCAGCTCCCCTGGGAGGAGAAGGATCTGCAGCCAGGCACCGCGACGGGTGCAGCTTGGCACGGCCGATGCATTGCACCAACCCAACTGCGCAGGGACAATTTATCCGGCCGGTACTGGAGAGGTCCCCAGAGCTGCTGGGGTTCCTCGGGGTGTCCTTATCATTGGCAATGGCCGTTGGACACCTAATCGCTGTTAAATTCTTTTGAGGTTGCCACCGGGCTGCCCCAAAACCAGGCAGGCTCCCAGGAGGAGGGAGACCTCCAGCTGACCCGCAGGGCTGAGCAAGTGAGACGGGGGTCCCTTTGGGATCCCGCGCCCGGAGCCCCGGCTGGGGACAGCGCGTGCGGGAGCCCGGTGCACACCGGGGCCGCGGGACGCTGCCGGCTTCCTGAGCAGAGGGCTCGCAGGTGCTTCCTCGCCATCACACCGCCCGCCGCACCGGGAGCCCCTCGAAGCCCGCAGTGGCTCGGCAGCCAGAAATAACAGCAGGACAGGTACGAGCTGCGAGCACCGGCACCGGGGTTGGCGACAGCCTGGGGAAAGAAGGAGGAGCTGTCTCTCTGGGCTCTGGGGGTTTGCAGCTCTGTTTCCCAAGGCAGGGGATGCATGAGATCACGTCTGTGCATCTAACTCCCCGCCTCAGCTCTACCTGACTTCAGCAGCCTCAAAAAATTCCCATTTCTGCAACCCCCCTGGAAATAACAAAAATAACAATAGAGGTGATGAAGGAGAGGCTGAGGACTTGATTTCAGCTGCCTCAAAAACGTTCAGTTCCTGCAGACCTCCTGGACACAGCAAATATAACAACAGAGGTGATGAAGAGGAGGCCGAAGCATATGCGCAAGCCCATTACTAGACACCAGAGAATCCACCCACGAGGAAAAGAGGCTCGACAGCTCGCAGAGCTTTTTGCCCTCTGAGGCCTCGCTGCCAGCCCTGAGAAAGACGAAGCGAGCAGAGGGTTTCAGGTCAAGCCGGGCGCTGACAGGAAAGCGGCTCACGCCCGACTTCTCGCTCGGCGAGATGTAAATGAGCCCCGAGCCGCCAGCCCGGCACCGACCCTGTCACCCTCAGTCACCAGGTCTCATCGAGTCACTTTTTCTGCCAGAATTTTCAGGAGGAAATTCTGATTTTTAAAGCGGGGGCACCCCCGGGCTCAGCATCCCGTGGTGGGAAAACGAAGAGCTGAAGTCTTGAGAAGAGCAGCGTGATACAGACTGGTGAGTTCCTGGCAGAGGCCGAGCCCACCTCAGACCCGAGGCTCGTTTTTTCGTCAGAGCGAACAGATCTCATCCCAGGAAGGACAAGTCCTCCTTGCCTCTTTAGGGAGCTTCAGCCGAGCAAAATAAATATTTATTTGGTGAATTTTGCATTTCTGTGCACACGGTTTTTGTGCACCATGGCTCGTTTATTTAATTTTTGTCATTTTGCTTTTCAAACTTTGGTCGTAAGCCAGAATCCCTCTTTCGGCCAAGATACAGGAGGAGGCTGGAACAACAGCACACAAGAAATAGCTACAACACGGGCAGGGCTTACAGGACGGGGAGGCATTTTCGCAGCACATTTCAGTGAAACTCCAGGTTTTGGCAGCGTACAAAACTGAGAGCAGCTCTTGGCATCAGGGGGAAGGGGCTGGGGATTCATTTTTTTGCAGTCTGTGGATTTTCAAAGCCAAAGCACTCATCTTTCATAGGCAAGAGGGTCATTTCAGAGCCAGCTGAACCAGCTGCACCTGCAGCCTCAGAAGCTGGATCAGGCTCCCCTGCATGTGATGGAAAGATGCTGGGTTTGGAAAGAATTGAGCCTGTCCCAAATCCACCCCGAGAAAATATGATTGAATATACAGGGTGCCGGGTCTGGCCAAAAGCAGCTCTGACCCCACCAGCCTCCTCTTCAGGCCAAAAAAATAATAAAACAGCCAAAATTGCAGCAAAGTAAGGAAGAGGAGAGATAGGATCGGCTCGCAAATATTTCTCATCTCAAGAAAAAACAGCGGTGTGCTAAAGCCAGCTCAGACTGGGGCCACGGGCAGAGCGAAGGGTCCACGGGCCACCATGGGCACGATTCCCAGAAAGGCAGGATTATCCTGTCGTGCCCAGCTGACAGCTCAGGCTGGATGTGAACATCTACAGCGTGCCAATCAAAGAGAAAACACCGTTACTGTTCATTCCCGTCCTCCTATTTTAAGATCTGGCCCTGCCCTGAACATCAGATCACCTCTCTAGCACGATCTCAGCATCCCTCAGTGACCGCCACGCAAATCGAGAGTCAATTATTAAATTCATCGGGCTCATTTCCAGCCTTACCTCCGCCGATGGTCCTCCGGGGATGATAGAGCGTGAGATAACCTCAGGGACCAGGTTGTGATGCATTGACTCGTGCTGAATGACTTCTGGTTGTTTGGAGATGAATGAAACCATGGCGGTGCCAGCAGATAACCGGCGCAAGCGGCAAATAAACCTTCGCGCGCAGGCAAGGCTTTCGTCGGTTTTGCACTCGGGGCTGATGTTGCTGTGCAAAAATGTCCCCTGGGCTGCAGCCGCTGTTTCTAGCATTTCTATCATTCCACATTTTAGAAAATGGCTGCTATGAACTGTATCATTTTCATACAAATTAGGGTGAAATCCTCCATTTTCCTCTATTGTGCTTAAGTGTTTAAACTACTCTAGAGTCAAAGTTAGCAGGGAGGACCAGAAAAGACGCGGCAGCCCGTGCAGCTATGAACACAGCAACCCCTTCTCCTCCAGCAGCTCGAACTGATGCTGTCACGCTACTACAAATACGAAATAATTTCTGAACAAGGCAAAAACCAAGGCAAGGTTTTGCTCTCATCCTCCTGCTTTCACGCCGAGGGCTGCAAAGCTGCAGTGTTAGACCCCTCCATCCAAAGGCAGTTTCAGACTCACACCAGTAAGAGCTCCAGGCTAGGATGGGCGCTAGCAAACCAGCCCAGAAAGACACTAGCCTGCCTGCTACTCAAAACCCTCCTGCAATGACAGCTCTTGGCTTTGTGACACGTTCTCAGGGTGAGAAGAAGCTTCAACCAGAAAGGCTGACAGGGGAAAATTAAGAAGCTGGGCTCCTCTGTTCGCAGCCACCCTGGAGCACATCTTCTAGTGCTTTTTCTAAACACCCCAAGCCGTTGTCCTCCCTGAAAACCAATTTTCCCCAAACCTTCACTACTACTTATTTCATCAGAGCCCCCAGGCAGCAAGGCTGCACAGCCAAAGGGGTTTCCAGGGGTGGCTGATAGCTGTGCTGGACGGCTCACACCGATCCTGCCCCGCTCCACGCCATGGCTCGGCTGAGGCTCGATGTTTCTCCTGGGGGAGTTGCATACCGTGACTTTGACTGCCCGGCACGGCAACCTGTACAGCCCCTTGGTTTCTCACAACCCACGGCAAGGCTATAATTATACCAGAATTTCCAGTCTCTTGTAAAGACCGAGAGTTTCCCACATCCACCCCGAGAGCAGAGCCATACAGGTTCATTTTCCCCTCCCCGTGCTTGGCCTGACGCTGGCCTCCTGCCTCATCTCACCCCCGTGAAAGGAGACCCATCACGGTTGCTTGCTGCGGCCAGGAAAGAGGAACCGAGGCAGCGCTGTGAGCAGAGATGCTCTCGAGCTCATCAGATGAGATCAGGAGATTCCTCCTTTTTCAGGAGTGACCGGTGCCGTATCCTGCCCACAGGGATATCCCCCCTCTCTTCTTTCCCCTCCCCTCTCCATATAGTCCACCTCTTGACCATCACTTCACAGGGGCTGGCCACCACAGCTGTGAGCAGGTTAAGGGCATTGAAGAAGCCCACGGAGAAAAGCTGTGATGGGGGCTATGACCCACTACATTGAAGGCATAACCTGTGGTCCAGGCTTTCCCTCAGCCACTGGTTTTTGGGTTCAGCATAGCAAGATTCAACGGCCAGGCTTGCTCCTTTCTCTCCCAGAGATCAATGGACTGTTGTTGGATGTAGGACCTGAGCTGGGTGGACATTTGGTGGGCTTTGGTATGGCAGATGTTCACCCTTCTCTGTTGACTTCCTTCCACCAGCTCTTCCTTTGCTGCATCCATGATGAATCTTTCCCTCTATGCATCCTCATCCGTTACTTTCCCCCACCTTTTCGACCTCCTGCTTGGTGGTGAACACCAGAGCCCGCCTTCCCCATCTTCCCACCCACAAGACTGTTTCCTCCAGGCTCTCCTTGCCCTTGCTGGTGACACCACAAGGAAACACTTCCCACTGCCTTTTCCTTCCTTGCATGAAGTGCAGCCAAGTCATCCCTTCCCTTCTCCACCTGAAAACTCACTGCCCAAGGAGAAAGAGCTGCAAGGCTTTGTCCATCTCTCCGTAGAGTGGGTCCACTCCAGACCTCAGCGGCACCCTGGGGAAGGACAGGTAGTCCCAGTGGTGGAGAGCATCTAGAAGCAGAGAAAACCCCAGAGCAGGAACTCAGTAGAAGCAGCAAAGCAAACCAGATATTTCTAAATATTTGGGATTTTCACAACAGAGGTGTCCAGACCCTTCTCCAAAACAAAAACAGACTATTTTTTCTGGGGCAGAAACGCAAAAACATTCCCCAGACTGACCCCTCTCTCTGTTTTCCAGCCGTGCTCGCTGGGAAGACCAACCTGCAGACGCCATGCCTTTTGCACCCTGCGGATGTGTCCATGAGCCAGATTTATCTCGGGGAGAAGTGGTTACTTCTCAAGAGAAATACAGAACAGAAAGATCCAGGCAGGGAATCACTTGTTTCGAACCTCCGTGCTGCTTCCACATACCTCTGTCCCCCCACCCCACGCCTCCGCCGGGGGCTGCAGCGCCCGGCTGACGGGGAATCGCTCTGCTATCGCTGTGCGAAAAATAGGGAAATGCTGATTTTGGTAGGAACCTCACCAGGAGCCTCAAGAAGTTTCGGGTCGCAGGGTGGATTTGCACGGCATTGTCCTAAGATGCAAAGTTAGGTGGGGAATGAGTCTGTCTGGTGGGGAAGGAGACGAGGGTTGGACGAGGAGAAGGGCACCCTTGGGTTAACCAGTGGAGGTGACTTTGCTGGCATGGAGAGACCAAGGTGATATTTGGTGGCCTCTGGACATGGCCACTGCAGCGTGACATGATGGAGACCTGGCCCCGGTGCGCCAGGGCATCTGATGTCAGGGAAATGTGTGTTTCTTTCATGGCCTCGCTGAGGAAACAGGTTCTTACTGAACTGCAGCTCCAAGCTGAGGCAGACGCAACCCCCGACGGCAGCCAGACCCAGGCACCGCGTTCAGAGCAGCTGGAGGCTGCCCGGCGGCTGCTGTTTGAGGGACATCCCCGACCTCACAGCTCTCCCCATCCAAACACCAGGCCCTGCGAGCATCCGCACCGCACAGCGGCCTCCCGCCGCGCTCGGCTTGCGGCGGAGGGCGAGCAGGAGAAGTCCCGGCCACATGCTTTGCTCTCCAGCGCAATGGCGGCTGTCGCTGCCCGCCGCTCTCCCTCAGCCTCGAGTTACGAGACACGGCCTGCGGCGCGTTTTCAAAGCAGCCGAGCTGACGGTTTGGCTCAGCAACGCCCAGTCCCCCAGCAGAAAACAGGAGACACGTGGAAGCAGAGCAGGCTTCGCGGGAGCAGCTCCCACACCCACGCACCGTCCTCCAGCAGCTTTTTTCTTGGCTCATTGCAGTGAAGATGCAGGAGATCATCTGGGGCAAAACTCCCTCTGAAGCTCACCCGGAGAAGAACCAGGACCCGTAGCAAGCTGGTGATCGATATTATCGAGATCTACAGCCTACTTGCTCAAAAATTCAGAATTATCGTTTGTGGTTCCCTGTAAATCAGCACAAATTCGGGAGCTTTACATGAGCCGTGTGAATTACACTCTCAGCGAGAACTGGAGCAACTCTTTTGACCACTCAGCTGCTCTCACAGTCTGGGGGGAAAAAAGAACAAAAAGGAATGCTTCTCCAGCTTGGAGTATTTTTTGATTGCCACATTACAAAGATCTCTTTGTGCAGCAGCCTGAAATGCCCTTTTGCTTCTTCCCATTTTCACGAGGGTTTTAGGGCTGAGCCAAAGTTCTTCCATGTTTTTCTTCCGAAGAGCGACAGAGGCCCAAGTCACCCGGTATCTGGGTGGCTTCGTACCCAGCCAAAAAGCTGTCTGGCTGCACGGTGGGTTCCAGCCACTGCGGTGCTGCAGGGTGTTTGCATTATTGCAAGCAAATCGCACGCACTGAAAATAGGATCAGAGCAGGACACAACATCTCGTCGCATGCAAACTCGGGGGGGAGGGAGGGGATTTCAACCTGGACTTTGGTTTCACAGGCTTGGTCTCATAAGAAGCCCAAAGGTCTGACAAACCAAAGCAAGTATTGCCGTATTTCTTCTCATCCCTGTGTATTTTTTGCAGCTGTGGCTTGGGTGGAGCCTGTTTTCATGACCTCGTATCTGGTGTTATGGCAAAGATTCGCAGGAGGAAGAGGTCATCTGTCAAAAATGGCTTCAGAAAAATAACTGGCTGTCATGCTTGTTGGAGTTCGGGATCTCCTTTCCTCTGCATCAGACCTTTCTGCAGCCAAGTCTAGCTTGAAGAAATCGGCAGGCTGGCTGCCTCCCCATGTTCAGGTCCTGCAACTTCAGCTTCCTCACCCTCGGCTCTTTCCAACACGTCCTCTCCCTTCTTCTTGGCCAGCACCGACGGAGTGGAGATTCCCAGAGCTGATGAGATGCCGTCACACCCTCCCTCCTCTCCCATCCCCTGCACAGGACTGACTTTATGAGCAGTGTGGTTTAATGCATGAACCAAGTCCCACCAGCCACACAGGGTGGCCATCCAACGCAAGCAGGAGTTGGAAGTGTCACATAACACCAGTTTGAGCACTGAGCAGTCACACTTCAGACAACGGTGCAAGTCCTTTGAGCTCCACCAAAGACAACTCTAGGTGGGTTGTTCTGCCAGGGTTGCCTTCACAAGGCATCACTGAGGTGTCCTTGGTGTCAAAACTGGCCAAGGGGGTACAAACCGCTTGGAGAGGGACATACGAGCCCCCGGGCAGCTCTCCTGCCTTCCCGAGGAGGTGTCCTGCCACGGGTGACCATGCGCAGGAGGGTGCTTCCCATATTACAACACGCTTGCAGGAAGAGCCCAGAGATGCTCGTGGTGGACAGGCTGCTGTGCTGAAATGGGGCATTGAGCAATCAAACCAGTTGGAAACCCTGGTGTCTAGAAATAAAAAGTGACTGTTTGTTTTCTAACGCCTATAGGGGCCGGCGGGGGCCCACGGCAAGCGGCAGCAGGTCGGAGGAAGCAGCTGTAGCTGGTTTATGTTGTATTCCTGAGCAGTTCAACTGTGAGCTGGGACCTGTGACTGAATTGTGGTTGTCTCTCTGCACAGAGCACTCGGCCTCCAGCGCTGGATGGAGATGGCTGCAGAGCTTTTCCTGTTTCTCCAGGTTGAGACAACGGGCTAAATCTCAGGGGCTTTAGCTGGACGGTAGCTCTGGACCCAAACCTCCCCTTCCTTCTCCCCAGTCCAGTGAGCCTGTTCTCCGTGCAGGAGATTTGTCACCAGGTGAGTCCTCACACCGTATTTGAAGCATGTAGTAGGGATGGGTAGAAGCTGGTTGTCCTCACAGACACGGGTTTCTGCTCCTGAAGCCACATGCAGTGGTCCTTCTTGCATCTGTTGAAGGGCACATCATGGGAAACTGCTTAAGCACATTAACACTGCAGGATACAACCAGACTCATTTTCTCCCACGGAAAATGCTTCCCAGTGGCACAACTGCCTTCCAGCCATGACAAATCTCAGGACTAAGGTTGGCTTTGAATTCAAGTAACACCTCAAGTCACCGAGCACAACATCAGGTAGGGACTGCAGTGCTTATCAAGTCCGTTGCAGCACCCAGAAATCAAAAAGTACTCCAGTGTATACCATGGAGCAGAAGTCTTTACTTTGGAAGATCTTAGAGAAGGAGTCAATAGAAAATTCACTACATTGTCTGCCCTGGTCCACCCTTCTCTGCTGGCTGGTAGGAGGACTGGGTAAGCACATGGCTCCTTCCCAAACACGCTTGAGGAGAACTGTGTTTCTCCTGCAAGTAAAGGTCTGTCTTCCTCCACAGAAACGAAGCTCCTCTCTCCTTCCCATGTGAAGCCTTCACTCAGCCCTTCTGCTCCTGAAGGAAGGAGTTTAGCATGGGCATCTCCCAGGAAGTATCTTCCCATGTCGGCAGAGATTGCAGCCCTCTCCAGAGGAGCAGTGCCTGGGCTGGTTTTCCCAGGAAGCAAGGAAATATTTCCACATCAGGTGGGAGTTTGATGGCATTACTGCTCCCATTCATACACATGCTCAAGGTGTAGGAAACAACGTTTGGACAAGCAGCAAGCATTCTGGAGAGGACACCCTTTGAGCTTCTCATTCATGCTACCCAAGACCCTGCTACACCTTTGAGGATCGTTGAGTGGAGTGGCTGCAGCCTGTGCCACAGACGCTGTACGCAGTGGGTACTGCATCCCTAGGGTCTGGGGACGGCACCCTCAGCTGAAGACACGGGCCACGGTCCGGACTTGCCAACAGCTGAGCCATTGACGAAGAAGATCCGACACCAGGCACCGAGGTTTCACTTCAGTGAGGCCATAGAGAAGAACCCAAGTGAACAGAAACCAACGAAAGTATTTGAGTCCCCGTCGCCCAAAACCACTAAGACTCGGTGCAGCTGCACCGAGCAGCTCAATGGAGCTGCCAGGGGCCAGGCGAGGTGCAGGGATGGGTGCTTGGGATGCAGGCACTGCCTTCGGGTCGGGGTGCTCCCAGACACCCCAGCACCAGCTCCCCAGCCGGGGCGGTGGGGATGGCAATGCCCTGCCTGCCTGGCCAAGAGGTTTTGAGGAAAAGTACGAGTTGTGCAGGAATTCCTCCTGGCTTTTACAAAGGGCACCACAAGTCTGGGCCAGAGCATCTCTTGGTGCAATCTGGTGCAGTTACCCCAAAAGCTGCTCCCGGCTGCTGGTCCTTTGTCCGCGAGTGAACATCAGCCTTGGAGGCTTCTCTCGTGTTGGATTTCGGGATGTGGAAG
>Ga0181612_152118_pt1 | contig 10426 bp, 9 predicted proteins | sample HoacroProtozoa21_FD_119630 | JGI IMG/M metagenome (GOLD analysis project Ga0181612, IMG submission 119630) | Hoatzin crop microbial communities from Cojedes, Venezuel. Combined Assembly of Gp0051906, Gp0051904, Gp0051908 | reverse complement strand
TTCTTCTAACCTTAAAGTTAACAGGGACTCTTAAATGGCTGCCAGATAACATCCCAGAAAGACTTTTAAAATTGTACTTCTAGGTATAGAATGCTGGCCCACAATGTGCTTAGGGATTAAGGAGAAGAAAAGGCTTCAGATCCTGTGAGCAATCCATACCATGCTGTAATTATCACCTTCGGCTTCAAATAAATAATTTCGTTAATTGCAACATTTACTATTGCAGACTAACCAACAATGTGAGGCATAACTTTACAAGATGCCTTGAAGAGAGGAATTCCATTTTCTTACTGATAGCCCATGTTTTGTACCAAAAAGTAAGAGATTTATGAAGAACTGGCTTGTGAATTTTTGTATTAGACTTCACTGAGTTTGACCCAAAAAATTTTATCCCAGGAGTAGTTCTAAAATTCATCAGTTGAATTCTCCTAATGACACATAAATGCACTACGGTCTTTAAAAACTTCCAACTAACTTTTAATTTATTGATACGCTTTAATAATTTTGATTTTATGAGCTTCATTTTTAATATGTGTTTTATCTGTAACCGATTTTTAGTGTAATTATTTTTAAGAGGAAAGGTAGGAAATTCAAAAGCCTGGAATTAAATTGCCAGGAGAAACTCAAATGCTGTGAAATATCATTAACATTGCCTAATAAAAAAGAAATAAAAAACTTCCAGTGGTGAACACAACCACTGGATCATTCAGTTCATTTTAAAACAATACATACACAGAGAATAAGTACAAGTTCACCAAGTCCTTTCTGGAAGTACAAACGAAAGGAGCAAGTAGTAGTTCAGCATCTGCGACCATTTGGTGCTTCCCTGTTCCGTGAAGGATGTAGGTAGGTTACAGATGGGTCCTTATGGGCGTGCCCATAGGGTAGCAGATATCGTAGAGGTTCACCAATTCATTTTGCCAAGCAGGTATCAGATGGCAACAAGATTTACAAATTCCCACGATAGATCTTTATTTGAACTAGTGATCTAGAAATAGGCAGCTTGTCATCTCATTGTAATTTTTCTGAATCATCCACTTTCTTGATAACACTACTTCCTATTTTAAGCCCCTCATTTTTCCTGGTGTTTTGTGTTCTTCGTGATTATAATCAGCCTCTTCCACAGCATTTCAACTAAGTCAGCTGTCTAAGCAAAGCACTTATGAAATACATGCAGTACTGCAGTATACTTAAGAAAGACAAATCAAGGTCACTGGATATTTCCATTGCGTATAAATTCCTCTGGGTAATTAGCAAACCCCTCACATGGTCAGGTGGTCTACATCACAAAATTTTTTTAGCATTATTTACCCAAAAGCACACTATTGTTTCAAACAGTCCATTTTAAATCAGCTTCGTGTTTAGCAACAAAATTAGAGGCCTAAACTACAGCTAAGCAAGTACTTGTTTTAAGAAGATAAATGTATCTTAACACACAGATTTGAATAATTCATAGCTGACTAGTACACGGACTTGCAATTACTGTTGTGTCATCTTTATGTGATGAAAACAGCAAAAAAGTTACACCACCACAGTTTACAATATTTCTAGTGAGAAAATATTTTAATGAAAAATCAGAATTTAAGCATGTGAGTGACTCATGGTGCAGACAAAATTGGAAAAGAAAAAAGTGAAATCCCTCCTGTAAAATCTAGTGGGAAAAAACCGCACGCTTCTCGTCTGTCATCCTCAGCTCTTTGATTTTGGAATAAAGAGTTACATTTTTATCAGCATGTTCTCAGAACCACAGTACACTCTTCTGTACTTATCAGTTAAAAGAAAAATCTGAAAAAACTTCAAACCATTGTATAAACATTTCTACAATACAAGCATATGTGTGAGAGACAGAGAGAGAAGGCAGAGCTATAAATATTAAGTGTTTCTATCCTTAGGCAATGCCAAAGTTTAGACAAAAAGCAATTCTCTTGACAAGTTTTATGGAAGATAAATGTTTTCTGACTCAAATACATTTTATAAGATTTACAAGACACTGGCAGGGATGTCTAATGCATTTCATTTCATAAATTTAAAGTCTGAAGCTGAACTGGGTGTCCCAGAGGAACTGGTCTTACACACTGTCTTTCTGGACACAGTGATTTTTCACTGCTCTGCCACATATGCAATTCTAGCCTGGGGTGAGATATTGCCACTTAACAGCTCTTTGGTACATACGTTGAACAAAGTGAGGCCTTGATTCAGCTGCTAGTGTACAAGAGTCCACGGAGTAATTGAAATTAATTGTCATCGTACCAGACAGACTGAGAACTATGTGGGCAAGGCAGAAAATAAAGCTATTTCAGATCAAGAAGCTGCCTCCCTAAGTCAAAGTTAAAGATACATTTCAGTGGCAGAAGAGGGTTTTCTAAACCTTCTTTTGCTGCTGTTCATGACGCACTGCTTTTTGGGCATGGTCTTTCTTCTCAAATTCATTTCAGTCAGGAGGACGAAACCTGCGGATTTTGGTGGCAGGTCTTACCAGATTTTCACCAACTCTTAAAATGCATTATGAAATGGTAAAAAATGATGCCCAAATCTAGAGTTCTACTTATGCTTGACACACATCCCTTGGGCTGAAGGGGCAAGTCGTTTGCAGTAGGGCACAAATTGGCAACAGAGGTTGCAGAAAAAAGGTCACATGGAAATTACACTCTTCTCTGTTTCAGCTTAATCTATCATAAAGCGGGTAATTTACCAGGGAAAACAGAGGCAAACTGGCAGCCCAAATGACATGTCATAATAGCCATACTATGACAAGGGGCAGATTGCCCTTCTGAGAATAGGTTATGAATAGACATTACAAGTACCAGAAAATGTTTGCAGTCAAAAGCTTTAAGTGTGCAAATGAACTTACTGTTCTATAATGTCTGTAATAAAATGGAATAAAAAAATCCAGGAATTAACTGCCATTTTAAGTCATAAGAACAACTGGGACTTGAATAGCTATTCCATGTTTTTAATGTACCTTAAGACATTAACTTATTAATATTCATTAGAGCTAGGTGAGGCAGTAACATGGAACCAGTCCTGCAGAGGGGAAAATACAGGTAGAGAAGCTCAGTAGCTTTCTCAAGGTCAAAGACAGCAAAATAACTTCAAGCTTCCAGGCCGGTACAGACAGACAGCTCATTTTGTTCTGGCAAGCTTCTGGCTCATTGGCAAAGCGCTATTTCCAGTATCGGTCTTCAGATGTTAGACTGTCCGAATTCCAGAGACCTCGTCTGTGAAAGCAAAAAATCCAGATTGCTAGAGGAAGGGGATATTTCAGTCTTTCATTCTTTGTTCCTGCCCACACTCACAGTCCTTGTGGAGAGAAGAGTTGTGAGGTCTAAGAAAAGTTTGTGAAACTGATACAAACTGGTTATGGATTCAGCGAATATCAATGGAGCTTAGAAGACCTGAGGAGCTTCCACTGCACTAGGAGTGAAGAAACTAGACACAGGGAAGAAAAAAAAATTCTCCTAAAGGAAAAAAAGGACAAAATTTAGAGCAGAATACTCATCTGCACTGTCTACCTGATCCTCCCCTATTAAAAACAAAATACTATTCTAAATAATCCCCCAAATTACCAGACTTGGCAGCCCTATTACTGCAGCATCATGACATTATTCTAGAACGTTGTAGGATTCTGTCAAGATAAAGACTGAGATCAGCAAAAATAAATGCTGCCAATGAACTTTGCATTCCCCAGAAGGTGCCTCTGAGACTTGTCAGGCTCTCTCATCTCTCAAGATTATTGACCAAACAACAGTGATCCAGTGGCACGTTATCCTGGAAGGAACAGTAAAGCTCAGGATCTCACTGCATATCCTATGCATGCAGCAGATGCGAGCACACTACCAAATATTAAATAGAGGAAAGTGGATCTCGGATCTGTGCAGTTTTAAAAGGCCCTCAAGACTTCTGGGCTGAAGTGTCCAATGAGAAATACTGCGGTATGATTTCTGTTGGGTTTAATCCAGATTTTATACAATTACAGGAAAAGAACTACAGTAAAAAATGCTAGAAAACAACGACATTTGGTGCAAATAATCCTCCCCCAAGTTAAAAACATGTATTTTAAAAATCTGCACAAATTTTCAAGAAAAGTTGGCAAATTTACTAAGATCGCAATGTGGCATGAAAAAGAAATTTAAGAATTTAATAGCAAGCGTCAGCTCCACAGACTCTTTTACCTGCAAATACTATGAAAATAACAACTGTTGTTGCAGAGGAAACAGTCATCACCCATTTTCTCTCTTGTGAATGCAAATGTTATTGATTTGTTTTAACAAGGAGAATATCTGAAGTACTCAATACTTTATTTCATGATTGAAATAATAGTTAATCAACATGAAAAGGCTATGAAAAATCAACTGTCTGCAATATTATGAACTAGGATTCATTTTCATTTGAAATGTGAAACATCAGTGCTTATTTTCTTCTACAAAGGGAGGCAATTGCATCATATCAGGAAACGAATCCTTGCTTATTCAGTTTTTAACAAGCAGTAGAGCTTCAGCTTTAAATTAATAGTTCAAACAGCATCACCTTCTTTAAATCAGTTAAACATATTTGTAGACATAAACATGACGGATGCCTAGAAATTGGAGCATTCATTGCTGTGGGGCAACAGATGCCACAATGAAGTCATACTCTGAGAGCTGTCACTGGGCTCCAGATAACTAAGTGCCTTCTGCACACAGCGTGAGCCAGACAGTAAGATATCTGACCTATGCTGGGGACAGCATGGGCAGTGCAATCCCAAAGGAGCCTTTGGGAGACACCATCTGCCCTCTGTGCTTGGTGCATCAAGCTTTGGGGTGATGCAGAGGCGTTGGACCAGCCCTGCCAGTGATGTGAGAGGTGAAGTGGGCAGTCACTGGGCACAGGGGAGAATGTGGATGTTCTTTCCAATCCTACCGCTACAGCCCTTTTACTGATGGGAGTAGGAATCTCCCTCATAGCTCTACCAGTTTTTCCCCAGAAAGGATTTCCCTCGTGCTTTAGAAACACAGCCCCCCTGATGTAATCACACAGAGGTCTCGGTATCCTGGTACTAAAATAAGCTGGCAGCGTAGGACAGCCTCTGGTCCCCTCACTGTTTTTCATGCAGTAAAGAGAACCTGCCACGTCTAATCAAATTATTTTCAACTATGCAATACAATGAAGGTAGCATTATTACAAAGAGGTATTGGGGCAAATCATCAGGCATTTTTTCTGTTAGATCAAATATTTCAGCTTCCTGTCTAACAGAAGGACAATCTGATGCTACTACCATAAGCTGGCTACAAAGCTGCTGGTACTAAATAGAACACGTCGTTTTTTGGACTACCTTCCCTATTCTGGGACTTGCTCAATTTTCCTCTACAAGACTAAATAAATTTTCCAAAACTTGCTGATCTTGCAGTCTGTGAGGACAGCTTGCATTTATACAACATGCCTCGCTTACTCAGACTATCTGGAGCAGCATTCAGAGATACTCACAATTGACAGTAATAAAAAACAGCCCCAAGGTGGGTAAGGCTTCTCTGATCAAAGGTACTACCTTCCTCCAGATGCAAATGGCTAAGGAGGTAGCTGGTGTGGAATGGATTAAATAATTATTTTAAGATCAAACATATAATTCAATTTAAATTAATTGAAATACTTTATATTAGTGTATTAAAACACCTCTGAATGACTTTTAAGAAGATCTCATAGGTTGTTTCGAGCTAATTGATAATACTAATAAGATGCCCTGGTTGAGTGGCACAACTGATTTTTAGTGCTCTTTTCTGAATCTCCCACTTCCTTTCCTTGCTTTTGGCAATCCTCCACATAACCGGAGCTCTGCAGTCATGCACTCTGCAGTACATATTGCAAGCCAGGCATGTCCTATTAACCTCTTCTCCAGTGGCTGTATTATCTGCTTCCTTGAACAGGATAACAGGGTTCAGGAAATTCGGCCTTTTTCTCCTTTCTGTCACAAACTTGTCAAACAAGCCTAGAAAGGCTCCTTCCCTGTTGCTGTTTCTCCAGCAATGACTCTGCCCTGAAGTTGCCAGACCTCAGAGGAGAAGCTTCATGCAAGTACTACCAACATAACTCAAGTGGCGATACTGAGGCTAGCAGGAAACAGTGCACATCAGTATGTAATTTTAAAAGTTGATCCATTACCTTTCTAGCCTTTGCATGGTCATGGCTAGCGTTTTGTTCAGTTCCTCTATCATCCGGCACCCTGAAGGGTGAATGGGCAACGTGCTGGACCCAGAAGGCAGGTGCTGGCTGTGGCTGCCGTACTGGAGCTGGTGCTGGTGAGCTGCTAACTGGGATGGCAGGACAGTGTGATGGTGCTGGGTCAAAGGCTGCTGGGAGCTCTTCTGCGTGGAATAGGATGAGAGAGAGAGGTCTGGCCCCCCTAAAGGCATGCAAATCATGACTTTCTTTGGAGGTAGTGGAGGTGACAGTTTAACTGGCATACAAGGCAGTTTCACAGGAGCGCCAGGATCTAAAACAGAAGAAAGAGAGGCCTGGGTGTTAATTTTCACGTCAGTAAGATGGAGATCAGAATATCTGCCTGGGTGAGCAGGTACTGATGTTGCTAGTCAACAGGGGAGTGTGCACCTCTCCCCTGCTGCAACAGACAGGTCTGCATAGCGCGGGCTCAGCACCGTCGTCAGAAAAAATACTGCTGTTTTGCAGCACCTCTGAGCCTCACGAAAAGCATCCCAGGGCTGTGCATGCCCCTTAATAAACACGATAAGCAGCGCTTAACAAGGCTTTGGCACACTGTGACGCTTTAAAGTCCTAATCCTCCAAAGAAGCCCTGTGAGGTAAGCGCGATGTCTCCCGCTCAACAGGCACGCAAACAGGGGGAGAGCGGTCTGGTGTCTGAAGTTACGGGATGACTCACCACCATCACTGCTGGAGCAAAAACTCAGGGACTCCTGATCCTTATCAGCCACTGCAGTGCAATTACTACAAGCCACATTTCTTACAGCTTTGTAATATGCAAAACATCTGGTGTTAAAATTACATTATAGGGCAAGAGAGAAAGGAAATAGGGTTTGAGTACTAAATAGGAGTGGTCTGGAAAAACGAAGGGTATGGGAGGAGAAAATGATAAAGGGCAGAAGATTGTTAGGATTAATGTGTTCTTTTACAGAAGACTTGGCAGGCACTTTTCTCTGGACTCAAGCACTGAATTTTGACCTTTTTAACTCTAGGCATGTTCCTTGAATCACACAGTTGACCTGCCAGGCAAAGACTCTGCTGACTTCCATGGGAAATTGATGAAAGGTCCACAAGCAAACCTCTCTGCCAGGACTCAACTGCAGGATGGAGATTTTTGGAGTTGTACCGTGAAATGTTTTCAGAAGGAAAATGAAGTCAATGGAAGGGCTTGTAGTTCCCAAGATGGGTGTAGGAAATGGCCACCACATATGCTAAGAGCAAAAATGAGAGCAAATATATATGCTGTAAGCTGCAACTGTGAGTTTGTGTTTAGGAGAAAGGCCAGGCCCTTTCCAGCCTGGAATACCGCAGACATTTGGGTCTGCAATGCAGCTCACGCTCTTTGGCCTCTTGTTGCTTCAGTTCACTCTTCTTGCTGTGACACAGTAAAGGAACTGAAGGGCTAGAATCTTCTTTTGAGAGCTGAGAAAGCTTGGGAGTAAGATGTTGCCCTCCAGGTTTCAATGGTGATATCAGCTTTCTAAAGTCCTTTTCCAGAAGGTTCTTTTTAACGTTAACTATCCTTCTCCTTGCCCCCTTTATTCTTCCTCCCTCCTGGCCTATTCTGGGTATTGCCTGTATTTGTATCCACATCTAGTAGCCAGGGTGCACAAGGTTGATACTACGACTTTAGAGCACTAACACTTCTGGAAGATGATTAATGAGAACAATGTGGAAAAAGACCATGCATGGAGCCGAGCTCAGATTTGACATTAGACTATTTTCAGTGCTAGTTGTAGCTTCATTGCATCCAAAGTATCCACTTGATACTAGTGTTTATACTATGCTAGGAACAACACATTGACAACAAGACTTCACTTTCTTCGAAGGACTTACAGGCTAAAGACATAGGAGAGGCAAAGGGTGTACAAAGATGAAATAGAGGCATGGAGAAAAAATGGTCTTTCCGTGTTGCAGAGTGGGAGAGTTGCAGAGAGTAGAACCAAAGTCTTCCGTCTTTCAACACAATCTCATACCCACTTCATGTGTCTTTTGAAGGTAAAAATTCTTCTGATGGCTCCACAAAGTCTGAAATCTGAGTCATGGGATTGCCAAACCACAGGGCACTGCCCTCTCCTCTAAAGCACACTGCCTTCTGTACTGCAGAAAGAAAAATTTCAGGATTTTCTATTCAAGCATGTGAAGGTCTCCAAGTTACTGTGCTTTTCTTACATACATGTTATCTGTGTAGATTTTCTCTTTGTATCTAGCATAAAAGAACACACAGTCTTCAATGAAAGGTAAATAGCAGAAAGCGTAAACTGTATAGAGCCCTGAGAATAAGGCTCCTATGGGATTTGTAGTAACAAAGTGTTTTCATGCATTTCTGCTCCAGGCAATTTCACTTCTAGAGCTGGTCCTGAATTACAAAGACTACACTGAGATCTGCACTTCCATTTTGAAAAGTGCAGGTTTGACTGTTCATTTTAGATCCTCTTCTGCTGTATCTCAATTAATGTTTTCATCTGGCAGTGCCTGTGCCTGGATGACCCACCGCTTTGTGTATGATGCAGGGGAGTCATCCTTAACGGTGAATTCAAAGAGATTCCAACTGCAAGCATCTCTTGCTTCTGACAAAGAATAATTGGAAGTACCACCTGGGTTTGCGGCCTTCTAAGATCCTGAAGATTACAGGAATATTGTATGTTGGGAGTGAGTATTGAGTATAACATGCCAAATGGTTCAGGTATAAAGCAAACACGAATCCTTCCATCTTTCTTCTAAAATATAGTAAAAATTTCTTTTCCTTTCTCATGCAAGCACTCATCTAGTAGAGTGCTGACAGAGGCACTGCAGCTTTGGAGTTGCATGGGAGAACAAGACTGGCTTAATTATCCGAGTAACCACATACTCCATCATGAATCAGATGTGCATACTCTGGCTTCCACTCTTCACAACAAAGGTGTGGACCTTTAGTTTCCACTTAAATTTAAAGAGATTCTTCACATTAACATGTTTTCAGTGGTATCAGTGCTGGGTGACTCCCCTGGAACCTGCCAAAAATCTTGTCCATTATTTTTAATGTAAGGTTTTATTCAAACCAGCTCTGTTTCACCCCAGTTCTTGAGCCTGTCTGAATATGGCCCTAATACCTAAATAAGGCCTTGAAAATGAACCAGAGGTATTAAATCTACCTGTCTGCCCTTCACCTTTGGGAGAATTCTACTTGTCTGTTAAAAAAAAGTGGCTAAAAGGAGAATGACTGCAATGGGAGGAGAGTTTGATCCATCCGCTCGGACACGTATCAGTACATCTACACTGACCTCAGTAACAGAGACCTTGTACTGCAAGTTTTACTGCGTGGTCAGATCAGTGAGTGTGCTGAACAAATGGGGCCTTGTTCAAACCCATGGCTTCAGGCACACTGTTGGAAACTACGCTACCATCATCTGGAGTAAACCAGAGAACAACTTGTCCCTGCGTGTAAGTGTGAGCTGACTGCAATTTACAGTTCTTTCCTCTCTTTGTTTTAATTTCACAATGTACGTGATGTATGAACCAGGGGTGGAAACAGTTATCGTCTCCAGTATGGAATCTCCATCAGACACGGACATCTGCAGAAGAATAAGAAGCTGGACAGTGGAAACATGATCAAGAAATCTGTGATAAGTGTCTTCTCAGCGGAACATTACCAGAGTATTAAAACACTGCCAAAAGCACTCACGTGACAGAAGAGAAGTAACCTGTGTGAAGCCAAGTGTGCAAGTCTGATAAATCTCTTTTGGCTGAGGTTCTTCATGCTCAAGAGAATAATGAGCAATTTTGCAAGATGCTGGTTCCCAGCAGGGATGTGACCACTCAGCACTGTGCATGGTTACGTAATGACTGTGCCAGAATTGATGAAAGAGATGTTAGACATAGAAACCATCCCACTGCCGATGACAATAAATTACTTAAAAGATAGCTGTGGATGCCACAATATTTGCTGCACATCAGATCTATGACAAACAGGTCAGCCCTCACCCCTTCCACATAGATCATTTTGCTAGTACCTACAGTTGCTGCATTTCCTCTCGAGTTTTTCAGGAGACAGATAAATATACTTCTAGTCGCCGCACAAAAGCTCTGCCCATGTATGGTTCTTCTGATGTGTTTGTGGTGCACTTCAGCTGTACACTAACTACACCAAACCTGACGCTTCCCAGCCACTGAACATGACTGGAGCGTTGGCCAGCACATGTTGCAGGGACACCCGTCGCAGACAGAGTGCTAGGAAGTTCTGGGTGCATGGCAG
>Ga0181612_137896_pt1 | contig 10426 bp, 7 predicted proteins | sample HoacroProtozoa21_FD_119630 | JGI IMG/M metagenome (GOLD analysis project Ga0181612, IMG submission 119630) | Hoatzin crop microbial communities from Cojedes, Venezuel. Combined Assembly of Gp0051906, Gp0051904, Gp0051908 | reverse complement strand
GTTTTGTAAAAATCATAATTTTAAGAATCAAATTGTACTGGCAACTATTGCAGGAGCAAAAATGATACATTCAGCCACAGAGATTATATCCAAATAACAACGTGGTATCTTCCAAAAGAATTACTTGATTCACAAGTGATTACTTTCAAAATTCACAAGTTTAAATAGAATTACAAACACATATTTCCCCTTCACCACCACCACATTTAAACTCAGAAATGGCTCTAATGATTTTTCTTCTAACTTTCTAAACATGGATTACATTCAAATCATTCTATTACTACAGTGTCTAAAGTCATGGCTTAGACGTGAGTTATATGACACTAGCAAAGCACCATTGTGTTATCTACTGAACTCTTACAGCTTTTAAAGCACAGAATATAAAAAGATGTAGCTGTTGTTTTTTCACATTTTAAGAGCCAGATGTATTCAAATACTTTGATCTTTAACAGGTTAAAACAAGACTGCACAAACCGAAGTTTCATGAAATACTGGACTGCCAATTAAGGATCCAATCAAATAAACATACAGTTAACTCAATATGGCTACTAGAACAATGTGGGTAAAAATCTACATCTCCTCATCTCTCCATATACTAGTTCAAACCTATCAACTAATCATTTACTACTTTTCCATCTGTGTTCAGTACCTTGAGAAAAAAAAAAATACAGCTGAACTTTCATTTCCAGCATATGAACAAACAAAAATCTGAGGCCAAAGATGCAGTAAAGGAGCATAAGTATGTTTCTGCTGCTGTACTGACATTCTTTAGTACGATATAGCTGACAACTGGGCAATACACCTATAAAATTCATTCTAAAGAAGCATTCCAAATAAGAGATACTAGCACACCTTGATATTTTAAAACAGTCTAGTACCAATCAAATTCAGAAGAAATAAAAAATAAAAAATCAATCTACATACAGTGTCAAAATACTCCTATAATCTTCACTTTATCAGGACTGGAGTCATTTATAGGTCATTCTGGTATGCTCACTGGGCTGGCAAGAAAAATAATTATAGAAGTCACAGTAGGACATTCCATGTTCAATAGGTTAGTTAGAATATTAAAGATTACCTGTTTTTTAGGTGAAGATGACTTTGGTTTTCCTGTTTCTTGCTGGGGCAATACAGGACGACTGGCCTTATGAAGCACAGCCAAATCCTGCATGATTGAATTCAAAGCTTGCTGCTCATCTGCTCAGAGAAAAAGACCAGATAAGAGAAGTGTAAACAACTGTTACATTTGAAGTGCATTACTGTCTCATTTCATAATTAGGCAGGCATTATTCTAAAACCTAGAAGTCCATATTGCACATGCAATACATAACAGCCAAATTAAAAAAAAAATTACTGCCATACTTCAAACAACTTTTGTTTTCTCATTAACATTGCTTAAGGAAATAAACAGCTTAATCAGTAAACACACTATGTCAAGTTTAAAAAACTGAAGTCATAACAGAGATTGACAACTCTACAGAACAGCAAGCTGTATTAATAAGAGAATGGTGGGGAAAAAAAAAGGTTTATCTAATTTGTTTCAAATAACGTCATGGATGAGATGTTAACTAGAAGTCATACTGCACTCCCCCCTTCCCCAAATCCTAAAAAAAAAAAAAAAAAAAGAAAAGAAAGAACTTTTGAATCATTTTTCCTCTGTCCTGAACAGGTACGGTCACACACATAGGAAGCATACATAAACTCCCAGAGGAACACTCCACTGTTCGAGCATCTGCTGACAGCCCACAGAGACATTAAAAAAAAACAAACAACCCAACCCAAAACACCAGAGAACTCTTCCAGGACTGCAAATATAGGGATTTTTTAGGGCTGACAGGAGTAATTCACAAGGAGAAACAGAAGCACTGAACCCAGGGGACAATTTAGGGGCAGGAATGCTACGTAGCTTAGATTTCAAGTTCACAGAAACTCCTGGATCCTGATGATCTCTGCAGCTGTGATGGCCTGGGGTCATGCTAGACAAGGTTTGCGTGGAACTGGGATGCTCCTTTGGACAGGAAAGCACTTAGGAACTCAAAAGCCTCTACATCAATCACTAAATGAAATTTATTTCTCACCAATATTTCCTATTAATTCCTTGCCACAGCAACAGTACTATACTCAGCATGCATCCAGAACAGTCGATAACAAAATTTATCTACAAAGGTGTTGATTGTATGCCTTCATGCTATTCGACAACAGATATGTTCGTTGAGGAATACATTGCTAAGTGCTGTGATTTACAAAGAACAGTATTTCTCAAACATGGACCTGAGAAAAACTCCGCATTAATATCAGCAGGCAAGCATTCCAGGTATTCAGCACTGATGAGAATTCCTTCACACTACTCAAATATAACCAAATATATTTGTCATATCAGGAAATTGTGGGATTTCAAGTGTTCCAATTTAACAGATTCCTAACAAATCAGAAAGCTGGTCTGAAAATGAGTAACTTTGATCATCACTCATGCTGTCATTATTCATAACTCTATTAAGATATGCAAATCCATAAAAGTAAGTTTTACTAGCAGTATTTAATGGCAGAACTGAAGGCATTCTTACAGCTCGCAGTTATTCCTTTCTCACACTAAAACACACTTCAAAACTTTCCACAATTAAAAAAAGTGAAACTATTTAAATGTGTAATAGCCTATTCTAGTGCTCAGCAAGAAAAAAAAAATTCTTTTAGTAGTTGGTTGGTGGAGGTTTCATTCCCAGTGGTCACTAGGTAACATACTTCATACAAAGGAAATCAAAGCATTGAGGCAAAGCATCTAAAGTTTACTGAACATCCCATATGACTTAATAGTCATTCTCTCACACAAAGTGTTGGAGAATATCAGAAATCTAAAGAGTACTGTATTTCTAGATTCAGCTACTTTATTATTAAGCATAAAGTTAGGAAAAAATTAGCATAACCATAAAAGATAAACAAAAAGCTATACAAAAATGTGTGTTTCGGTTGGTTTGTTGGGGTTTCTCTAAGAGTGAGCACCAATAAGTGATTACAATAACAACACGGTCAACTCATTAAAAAGCACTTACAACTTGAAAAATTGACTTAAAATTTGAAATTATACAAACGTGCTACATATTTAGAAAAACACAGTTAGACCATCTACACAGTCTTGGCTTTGCAGTGCCATGACACAAGCCAATAGAATAACTTTCTTTAATATCTTTGTGGGATGTTTGCCCCCAACAGCCATTTCAGAGCACAGTAAATATTGTTCAGTACCCTAATAAAAGGAAACTCACTTCCCTATACTTGGATTTTTAAGTTACCACATAGTGAGGGAAAAGTGCTATATTCCAACAGAAAAAAAAAAAAGTTTTGAGTACTAGCAAAGCACCTGACCACTGCCTTTCATGTAGACATTACGTTGACTTACACAGCCAAAGCACACATTTCCTAGGAATGGTATTACATGAATGTTTTTGGTCTTCAACAGAAATGAAAAGTATCTGAATTAGATTTTTATATACATTACACACAAGACTTACCCATAATGGTAGTGAGCTTGAAAACCTGAATTTCAGGGAAATGGTTGCTTCATTAGCATTATTTTATTTCCTAAAATACAAAACCAAAAATGCACAATTATAGATGTTATCAAAGGCATGTAAAATAGTCAACACTTCAATGTCCACAGGCAGTTTTTCCAATATTCTACATATCAAATATGCGTATAAACTACAAATAAGATCGCATACATAGATACGACATGCAGAAAACAGATATTGTCCCCAAAGCCTCAGTGGGCTCAGAGCAACATATATAGACTTTCAGAAGACACAAAGCCCAGACTAAATATTCTGCTAGACTTCACCTGATTTCATTCTCCATTTATACCCCCCAAAAGGATGGTTAGGAGCTTTATTACCCATATCACTCCACTATATGGGATTCCCACTACTCCAGATTATTAAGAACCAATTCTATTTCCACAGGTTCCTGTGTCTGGTGTTCAAAGTTCTGTGTTTAGAACTACATATGTATCGTTCATATATATATAAATATATATAAAACTCACAGCACAAATCAAGAGGCATCAATACCTACTGATTACAGACACTAGACAACTTCAGTTGATAAGTTTTTTTCATCATAATTCAAGAGCATTACACAGATATCCCAATACTGCTGAAAGCAAATGCCTCTGGAAGACAACAAGTACTAATTTCTAATATATAATATACAAGTTATCCAGAAAAGCAGAAACATAGGGGACACATTTATGAACAAACTCTGTCTATCACGATATCTTGAACATTGGCCATTTAAAAAAAAACCCCAATAATTAAGAACCAATTAAAATAATCTTTCTATAGGATGTTATTACGGAGCTTAACAGTAAAAAACTAAAGATATATCCCTAAATATACAATGAGATTTGTTGTAATACAGGCTACCACAGGAAGAATTCAGAATTTTTAATGCAAGATCACAGAAGAAAACTCCAATTTGTTAGGCAGTCACTGCCATCAGGCAGGGAGAGCCTACTCCCTCTACCTTTTTCCTGGCTGCAGTGGACCATCCACCCTTCTGCCTCAGAGCTGAAAAATCCACCTGACTCTGACAAAACAGATGCATTTCCCTGCAAGTTCAGTCAAGGAGTTACACCAGCAGAATATAACTATCTTTTTCTTTCTTTTTTTAAACAGAAATTGTTTTCTCATGGTTTAGTTCCTTACCAGTGCCAAACAACCCCTGATGCCAGCACAGGGCCACCTGTGGGAGCCCATGGTTGAGAACAGAGGGGAGGTGGGCCAGCTCTTTCAGCACCAGCCAATCAGGCTTCCTTGCTTGAATATTCCACCAATTATCTAGCTAACAACATATAAATTACAATTTTCCAAAGGATTTCTGAGCATCTTCAGTTAGGCATGTAAGGGTTTCTGGCATCATGTCTCTTACACACTCATTTCATAAAACAGCCTTTTGAAGCAGCATTCATTTCACCAATGGAACTAGAAAGCTTCAAGTACTTCTGGCATATTTTTCAGAAAGAAATCTGGACTTGAGACATTTATACAGGTCTCTGCTATATACTGCCTTTTATCTACCCATCAGATGACTCATCTACTATTGCCTATTTCAAGTTCCATAATAACCAAGCAGCGCTCAGGCTTTTAAAAAAGATCCAGAGGTCCCTTCCTCACTCTGCAATCAGAAATCAGTTCAGTCGAGAGCACGCAAGACAGCGTATCAGAACTAAAACAAAGCCGAAAATATGATTCAAGTGTATCCAGAGTTACATACTCCCAAGTCTACAGACAGCCTCAAAACAGTACCTGGAACAGGTGCCAAGTCATGGGAAAGAAACTCCCATCTGCTTCATAAAGTATTAAAGTCTGCAAGCTTGAGAAGCGTATCTGGCCTGGGCTGCACACAGTCTCCAGACACAAACCCAGCTTTTACTACTAACACGTTTTCCAGCCTCTTGATGCCACCACCTGCTCCCAGCAGGAGACAGAAAAATCTCTTCCAAAAAAATTAAAAAAGAAAAAGCTGCTGTTGCTCCATAATAGGAAAGGAAAACTGTGAAAATACAAAAGAAAGGGATTCGTACTAATCTTCAGAGACAAAAACAGGGGCTGAATTTTTCATTTATATGCCAAATGATAGTAGCCAAGATCACTCAAAATAAGGAGAGAATCTCTGGGCCTTGCTCTCATACAAGATGCCAAGAGATCTGGTTTACTTAGTTAACTGGGACTATCTTTATAACCTTAAAGCACACAACTAACTTGCCCCTCCGTTATGTCTGAGTCTTTGCATCTCTACAGAACATACATTCAATTATTTCCTACACTATGGTTTTTGTATCAGCAAAAGTCTTGGGCGATCTTCCAAATAATTATTCACTAAAGTGCTTATAAAACATTTTTTAATTCTGTATTTGATCCAACTGTCTTAAAATGAGAGCTACTGTCATTTTCATAAATGTCTGACTTAATTAGCTGTCTTATTACATTAAACATAAAAAAGTGTTTCACAACTTTAGATGAAGTACTTTTGTAACACCTCCTTACAAGCATTTCAAAGAAATACAAAAGTTCTGTGAGGCATTTTAAATCTTCTGCCACACTTTCAGAAAACAAGTTACATTTCCAAACAAAACGATCCCAGGTGTTCTTCAACCTAGCTAAAATCACCAAACTGGGAAGCCCAAGATATTTGGGCTACAGGGCTCTTAAAAAGCAGGTAAGCTGAAGAAGAAACACCTTCCAGAAGTTCCTCCAGCTACAAGAATTCATTCTTTAGTATCAATCTGTGGCATCTCTCATTAGAAGAACATAAAACTAATGAGTGAGCACCAGTTTCTTTTCCCTTCCACTTCCTTCTTATTCCTTAGAAGAAAAAAACGCAAAACCTAGAAAAATTAAATTGTTCTCAGTAACTTAGGGACTTCTCACCTTATCATTCCTTTTAACCAAAATTGTTTCTGTTCAAACAGAAAGTATAATTAACTGCCAACTAAATGTCTTAATCTTCTTGTCAGCATTTAGTGTCACTTCAAAAATAAGCTAACAAATTAAAATTTCAATTAAACAGGTGACCCAGACCAAACTTTATAACACTTCACCTTTGTGAATTGAGAAAACGCTTCTGTTTTTAACTGCTCTCTTGCATTGGACTATAACAGGATAATGGTGGTGAGACAGTAAAAAAAAGCTGACAAAAATCAACATTTTTTAAACCAAAACTATACATTCAGTGGACAGGGAAAAAAGCATATCCTAATACATGGTTACAAAGTAGCATTAGCAAAACACACATACAGAATAGATGACAATCCAGGACAACAAGGAAGCAAAACAGAGAAAACTGGAACTCAGAGAAAGATTCAGGAGAAGCAAAAGCAGCAGATGAAAGGTAGAATAACATTATGTCAAGGTCTTGCAGAGAAATACAAGCAGCTTGACTTTGAATGTAATTAAAGTCAGGATGACAGAGAGTGAATTTCAAAAAGGTGATGATGTGATAAGAGTAGCAAACAAAGAAGAATATCCTAGCAACAGCATTTTGGATATAAGGGTGGAGAGATGCTGATTCATATTCATGATTCACTTCCCATCAGCCATCTTCCACAGAGCGTGGAAGTCCTTCAGCATCTGAGAAAGTCGCTGAAGAAAGAAAATATCCAGGTGATTCTTGGAAATTGTTTTTAACTTTCTCACAGCAAATGAAACAGAGCCTGAGTGCAAGCAAGTCATGCAGACGATAATCTAGCTGTTCAAATGCTCTGTGCTAATTGTCCATATGCATACGCTTCTCCTATAATAAACGCAAGGGTTAAGCTGCCTCTCAGTTACCGAGAGACAGAAGTACACAAACATCGGCATACAAACGCTGTCTGTCATGACTGACTTGGTCATGTTCAAAAACTTGTAGGCTAGAAAATAAAAGCTTTACCCTCACACAGTAGAGGAAGAAAGCAATCAGACACCTTATGAAGTGAATATTTAAGTGAGCTAGAAAGGGTTCTGTGGAATTCAGAGATACATAACGCGCAGAAATGAAATGGTTTCTACAGCATCCAACTTCATAACAGAAGTACAATTCTTAAAGAGTGAAATTAGCTACAGCTATAATGAGAACCATAAACTAATCACATGAGAACAGTAAAGGTAGTATATAAGCACTCAAGAACATAAGCCAGCTTTTATGCTGCCTCATATGTCAAAAAATAAAGAAAAAAATACATTGAAGCAAGCAATCTATCTTAGCCTGATTTTGTAAGGAAATCAGACTTATACAGTAATGCTTCACCTACACAGAAAGGTGCCTTACACATTTGGAGCCCAAACCCGTTCCAATAGTGGGGCAGGAATCTCCAGGGTATCAATTCCCTACAAATTTTCACTAAAATAAATCATATGAGGATACGTAGTTCCCCATTCTTGCACCAATGCAAAATGACCTACTGTGAACTCAAAAGAAAAAAGATGCACTGTAATTATGCCAATCCCTGGTAAAAATTTAATTGGAGATTATATTAAATCAGACATAAGCATGTTAAACCAAAATGCCAAGAAATCAAAATCTGCTAGCATTGCTATTCAGAGACATACTTGTCTATAAAAAAAAATATACAAAGAACCAAGTAAACATGAAAAGTGAGCATTCACAGGTAATTTTTCACACTGTAGAATGGATAATCAGAATATAAAGTACGACTACAAAAATTTGTTTCACAGCAAGAATGAGCCAGACAAAATGGTTTTATCCCCAAAATGTTACTTCTAAACAATCAAATGCTTGGTCTCACACAACCAGTCTCCTATAAATTACAGTAAGCAAGGCTTATAAAACCCCAAACGATCACCTAGTCAAATACATCTACTTAACCTTTAACCAAAATAATTTTTAAAATTTAAAATCAAATAAAAATAGTGCCTGTGAACAAGACAGCAAACAGTAATACCTAAATCTGAACATCCACAGAAAAATTTCTCATAGCTCAAAGCAATTGTTGGCATAAATGACAGGAACTTCGACAGTGTCGCAAGCATAGAAGAGAATTCAGTATTGTTACAACACGTTAGCAGATACATAAAAGGTAACTCCATAGAAACGAGCATAAAGGAGAGGATTTTATATGGACACACACACAAATGAACAGTGGACAAAAAGCCACCCTTTTCAAAGCATATGAAAGCTGCAGCACTAACATCAAATCATGAAGGACAGAAAAAAGAGAAGCAAAGAGCAGTAATAAGAAAAATATTTAAGCAGGTTACAGAAAGGTTTGTTAATAATTGCACCCTAACAATAACACATCAGGCATGAGTTCAGTTTTAGAAAAATTCAGATCTTTAACATATAGTAATAATACGTAAGAAAAGGTGCTCACAGGGAAAGTAGAAAAAGGAGATAAAATCAATCCAAACCAAAAGCCAATGACACCGATAAATTAAGGTAACATTTGGAAAACAAAACAAAAAATAGGACTCAGTGGGCCAAATTTGGAACATTAGAAATTAAGTTTATCTGGTGAATAAAATAATAGAAATATTCTTCCTGTCATAGTACTACGAGTCTTTTAAAAAGAAAATATATTGGAGGGGAATGAACGTATGTAAGTTTCTTAGAAAAAAAGCTGTTAAAATGTTTTATTTCAGCCTTCTCTGCACACCTCAAGGAATCTACAGGCCTGAAAGCTGGCAGGGAGGGATCTTGCCTATCAACAGCATGCCAGTAAAGGCATGAGCCACAGAGCAGTAATATTCTCCTCCTTAGTTCTTCCTCTGTCATGTGCCCCTTTTTATTGTGAAGCACTTTATTGCCCCCTTAATTTACCCTGACAGTGAGATTTATTGCACTGGACAGGATACACTTAGAGGGTCCACCTAGTTCTGCTGTGCTAGCAAAGACTACCAAAACAGCAGAACCAAATCAGCTCTGCCAGCTGATGCCCCAGAGCAGGGAAGAGACACAAGCTAGAGCAGCATCTCTCTAAACCAACTGGAAAGCCCAGGGCACTAATTCAGGGCTGACTACCTGTCCTGGACTCAGACAGCATCAGACAGAAACCGTATTCCCCTCTATTTTTCTCCTTACTTCTTGCTTTCCCACAGTTACCATCATTCAACAATTCTATCCTGAAGAGCCGAACTGAATCTTTCTACCACTAGAATGACTGTTTCACAGAATAAGGAACATAACCACATCAAATACTCCTTTGCAGAAAGAGCATTTCTGGTTTATTTCCTGCAAAAGTACTTCGGTTTATTATTCAAAATATTTTAAGTCTTGTTTGGATCATTTGTAGCTTAGTCAGTACACTTCTAAACTTTGCCCTGAATTTCTCACTTTCCTGTAATTAAACCAGTTATTCAGAACCCCAAGCTGTTTTAACCTCTTGTACAATGACCAAGCAAACTTAAATACATAATACCATAAGCCAGCTACCACTATCAGCATAATGGACCTCATAAAAGAATAGCACCCAACTGACTCAAAGTTAATAGGCATTTATTTTTTTTTAACCATTAAAAAAACGCTCAGATACATGCGTTTCACTGAATTTAGATGATGAAATAGCAAGTGGTGGTAAAAAACAGGAAGAAATAGCCAGCATCCATTTTTTGTTCTGGTTTTGAAAAAAAACAAGAGGATGTATCCAAACCACAGCACGGTGTTACTGGAATAGAAATTTCACCATCCACAACAACAAAGAGATACAGTGCACTACATGTAATATACTTCAGATCAAACATTTTAAATGGAAGATCCAGGGACTTAAAAGAGTCTAACTAAGACTCTTCACAAAATTAGTGGTTCAGTTTTCACAGAATCACAAAATGTTCGGGGTTGGCAGGGACCTCTGTGGCTCATCTAGTCCAACCCCCCTGCCAAAGCAGGGTCACCTACAGCAGGCTGCACAGGACCTTGTCCAGGTGGGTCTTGAATATCT
>Ga0181612_128681_pt1 | contig 10426 bp, 6 predicted proteins | sample HoacroProtozoa21_FD_119630 | JGI IMG/M metagenome (GOLD analysis project Ga0181612, IMG submission 119630) | Hoatzin crop microbial communities from Cojedes, Venezuel. Combined Assembly of Gp0051906, Gp0051904, Gp0051908 | reverse complement strand
CCCCCCCAAATGCTTTACCACCAGAAAAGTAAACACCAACCAACATTAACCTTAAAAAGAAAAAAAAAAAACAAAACACCACAACTTTAAAAGAAAATCACAACTAAAATACTAAAAATCCACCCCAAACACCAACAGCTCTCTGCTCAACAGAATTTAAACCCTGAGAATACTTATGTATGAAAAGCCCAAAGGACTGCAGCAGAGGTTTTGTCAGTATTAGTGAGGCCTACAGCATGTAAATCTGTATAAGCACAGAGGGCAGATAGCTGTTACAGTGGAGCCTTTGGTACGGTTCTGGATTTGCAATCATAGTTACTGTTGTGAAAGCACAGATTTCTTTGGATCCAGTATGAGGACGACACAGAATGTTCTCTAAAGTCAGTAATGTCTAAGATCATATTGAAAGACCCAAGGTCATCATCAGACCCATGTCATCATCATTACCATGAATACAGAATAACTCTTAATAGTTTCCCTTAGTTCAGAAAAATATCCTACAAAATGTTTTCTCTGAAGAGGATTTTTGAAAGTGCTTTTATTCTTGTTCAAAAAGTATTTTGATGTTGGGATTCAGTGATTAGAAGTGATAAACTTTCATAACAGACTTTTTCTGGTTCAATAACAACAGATTATACAGTACATAGTCAAACGAAAATTACTGAAATTGGCCTGATACTAGATACCCAGAGCATATGTTTGCAGACTTGTTGGCTCTGATTGTAAATAGGCTTGTCTTCCGTTTTAACTACAGTTCATTTCCAGGGAGCAATTTCTACTGTTTTAAAACCAGTCTGTACATGTTGTACCCAAAAGCAAATGAAGAACATTTAGAGAAGGGAAGTAGCATGCCTATATTTCCAGAGAAAACAGCCATTTCAGCAGAAAACACTGCCTGACAGTCAATACTTAAGTGTAAGCAGCCTGGCAGCACAGCAGAGACGTTACATAGCATGCTGGTGCATCTCAAAAAAATTAGCCTGGTTGATAAAAACTAAACAGAGGATCTTTTCATTTGTGATTACAGGTAGTGTCAGAGACTGTAAATCCTGCTTGGCTTGAAAAATCTAGAGAAAAAATGAAGTGGAGCTTTTACTAAGCTAGCAATGGATAGCCCACAATGCTTCATGATTGAGATAACGTAACAAAAATAATTCTAAATGATCTTTTTAAATGCCTTCTACATGATTCTGCACGAATGTATAGTACTGACCTACTAATACTTGTTGGGGCTCTCGTGTCAGGCTTACATTATTCCAATTCCACCTGTTTTATAACTTACTGACACTTCTTTTACTCATAACAAGGGTGCAATGCCTACCTGAGACTTGATCTGCTCACTTCTTTCTTTGATGTTCCTCACTCTGTGCCAAGGGTCACAGTGCTGGCAGACATGCCATGGGGTATGAATGATTTAAAGCAACAGGTGAAAGTCTTTAAATGAGTATTTACTACCACCTTTCAAGGACTCTGTATCAGCTATGCTTGATCATATTCAGCGAGTGTTCTCAGATGCACTTTCCATTGTGTTGCTGTTTAGTGGCACGGTCAAATTTCATGTAAGTTAGCTATTCCATGAATTTCACATGCTCATCTTGTAAAGCTGGTCTAGTGTGGATGCTCAATCTCCTGGGCTTTCATCACTCAATAAGGGACAGATGCACTTCAGTATTAAGCAGACTAATAATAAAGTCCTACATTTCCCATGAAAATACTTCTGCCTGCATCTCATCTACTCACGCTTTCTTTCTTTAACATTCACCTCTGCTGCCTCCTCTCACTGCAAGAGTCTGAAAAGGCTCATACGAACTTGTTTTCAAGGTGATTTTACCTTCTTTCCTTCCAATCTTTTTCTTAAAGACCACTTCTTCTAGAGCTATTTTATTCCAAGAAGCTTTGAAATCTCAGCACCCCCTGAGGCATGACATGGCCTTTAGTTAGAATTCCAGGACCAGTCCTCCTCTGCACAATTGCAAATTAGAAGAATCCCACTCTTATCTTCAACTGCCTCCCAAGATGTTACAATTGCATGACAGCTGTAATGATTGCAAACCTAATTGTGAAAAAAAAAAAAAAAAAAAAAAAAAAAAAATCACAAAACCAACAAACAAAAACCCAAATAAATCAAATGCAAAAACTGCAAAGTCCCCTAATGCAAGGAAAAAAATACTGAGGAGTATAAAATGGAAAGACTGTCATTAGAGGTCATCTGTACATATTGTCCTATTCACTAAAATAACAAACACAAAAGCAACTGTGAGAACACTAACCTTTGATCTCCCAGTGTTTCAGTATGAAAATTTATATATTGGGCTACAAAACAAAAACTCTTCCTTTTCCTTCTTGCTCCCCGTTCATTTATCTCATAGCAAAATGAGTGTACTTATCATGCAAAGTAAAGACTAAACTAAACTAAAAATAATACCTTTTGACATAAATTATTCCCAGATTAGAGATGGTCAGCCAGGATTTCCTTGTTAAGCGACGTGATAGTCACTGTACATAGAACAACATGATCGGCTCCGAATGTTGATAACAGAAGGCAGTTCTGATAAACGTCTAGAGAACAGATTAGGAATTAAGCAACCTCAGTTCTAAACCAGGTTACACTGCTGTTTAGTCATGATATTGACCAGAATACTTCACAATTCAATGCCTCTCTTCCCACTACAATGTGCTTCTACTATGTAGCTTTTTTAAATGCTATAGATATTATTTCAGTAGTTCCCGCAGCCTCAAAAAAGATGAGATCACCCAAATGTCTCCCTTGAGTTCATGGCAGCATCCTGTACCACATCAAGAATGTAACATTTTCAGGTGTTTAAATATACCCAAATTATACTTAAAAATAAACATATTTAATAAAAGTAAATTAACGCTGCAGAAATTAAACATGCACCATTGGCTTCAGAGTCCATAGGCAGATTGATAATGATCAGCACCTATAAATCCTCATGGGCAGTGAAACGCTGGAAGGGAGAGAGAATATTTCCAACAATAGCTGATGTCTGCATCAGCAACAAAAACGGTCTCTGAGCACTGGCATCAAGGAGCATTTGATGTGAACAAAGTGACATCTTGTTTCATCAAAGGTTAATGAGTACACCAGCTCTGTCAGCAATACATGAAGACAGCAGTGTCACTGTTCGTCATCCTTCGCGCGTTGAAGGCAGACTGCAGGCACCACCATTTGCGGATTTGTCAGGGTTTCTTTTCCCTCCTGGTTCAGTAAGTTTAATGTGATATGTTAGTATTTCCCCATAAGCAACTCTTTATGCTGTTTTTCTCAGAGAAAACTGCTTTGTAAGCCTGGTACTTGTGCTGACTGGAAAACTAGAGGCTTTTCTCAGTAAATTTAGTTTGTTTGACTAAAAAAGGAAAAATAGAAAACGTCATAAAACATCATTAATCATTTTTTTTGTTCCTTAGTTTTCCGATAAAAACCTTCCAATGGAATTTTTTTGTAGAAAATGCTATATTGCTCAGTTAAAGTCTTTCTTTTCAACCAAAATTTTTTATGTAAAACTTTCAGTTTAGATATTTGTCCATCATTGTCCATTAAAATAAGTGGAAAAGTATACAGTAGCATCAACATGGAGGGCAAAGAAACAGCAGCAGTGAAATGCTGTATAGCCAAAGATCAGCTCTCTGCACAAACTCAGCTGCTAGATCCGGTGCCACTGGGCAGTGCTCAAAGCGATTACAACCGGCTTCTGAGGTGGTAGAGTTTTCTGTCAGTATCTCAGGGAATTAGTATGTGGCTGAACAAGCACCTGACTCGAGGACAGATTATATAAGGACTGGATGTATGAGTAAAACTCTGGGATCTGGACCTTAGATGCAGCAGCACTTGCCAAGTTCAGTCACCCAAGTCTGTAACAAACAGTAGCCTGTTTCCCTGCTGGGCAATACCTTATCTTCTCTAACCACAGACAGGATGGGTGAGACACTTCATCGTTTCACATGGCATCGGCTTCAGGGATCCATGACTGAAGCCAACAACAGGAAACTTCTTTCTGCTTGGAAGCTGCCTGGGTGAGGTAAAATTCTTTGTAGCCTTTAGCAAGTCAGTAGTGTTATGTGGTGTTTACTATGCTAGCATTTTATGAGTTGTGCTCATATTGTTGCTGAAAGTGCTTCTGAGTCCTGTTGCTATTTGGCAAGTTGTGGCTATTTTCAAATGCTTTGGTTCTCCCTCCTCCGAGGACTGAATGACTTGTTTGGGAACACTTTATTTCTGTGAGCTTGTTTGTTTTGCACAAGCCAAACTTTCAGCTCTATCTGTCTCTAGCTAGACAAACCTTAACTTTAACAGCTTATTGCACAAAGGTCTTATTTACATCATGACATATCTGCATTTCACAAGGCAACCTGGACTTTATAGAAGAATCACAGAAAATGTGGTTCAAATGGAGCTCAGGAGGCCTTGTGGTCATCGGGTATTCTCATGCCATTCCTGACAGATATTTGCATAATACCATTTCAACAACTATGTAATGACAGAGGCCCCACCTATTCCCTGCACAATCCATTCAATATTTGCATTAGAAAGGTTCCCTCTCCATAAAATATCTACCTTGCCTCTCTCGGTGCAAAGACTTGACTTCATCAACATGAACCTGGAAAACTGACAATTCCTCTCCTTTCTGTGGCCTTTATAAGGCTAACCTTATATTCTTTTGTCTTCTCTGGATAGTTCAACACCACGTGGAACCAGTAATCCTATATATAACTTCCACCAATTTCCTTCGTAGCAAGCAGTTGTACGGAATCAAATACGCAGTGATGAAGATTTTAACTGGTATCTCACCAACTAAAGTCATGCACAAAGCAGTCCCATTTGTGCTGCAAGTTTTATTCTTTCACTTTTTGTCTAGCATCCCATCCCGTTTGCCAAGGATAAGAATAGCTTCAAGTTTGGAACCATTCTCTGGTTTTCAAAGCAAATGGAATGAAGGCAGGCATGTCTTTTGCCCTGGTTTCCTAAAGATATGAGACCTACACAGTCATGCTACACAAGAATTTCTGTCCACCCATACCACCCTCATAGCAACTTCTGATCCTGCAGGTCAATGTCAGCCTGATTTGACAAGAATGAAGAGTTCAAAGACTGAGTTTCTGCAAGACTGGGGGGAAGAAAATAAAAGGGCAACCAACCAAGAATAGAGACTATCTGAATCAGAACAAGCAGATAACATATCAGACATTCAGAATCCTTTTAGGAGAGAGACTTACAAAGCGTCTGTTCTGCAGCACAAGTTTTACTCGAAGAGTTGGACTAGCCTAGAGCACATATTGGGCTCCCCGGTTCCAGAATTCCTCGACTGACCAGGAAAGTAAGTTGGCCATGATATGAAATTATCAGTGAATAGGCTTATTATTTGTTTCTGTGAAGCTCCTTTCATCAGAAGATCTGAAAGCATGTGACATTGACAGCCTTGAATGTTGTCTCTGTTTTATGAATTGAAGAACAGAGAGGGGATGCACCTTGCCTGAGGTCAATAGATTAGTGGCAAACCCAGGTGTCCCTCAAGAAGCTCAAGCAGTTGCCCATGCTACTTCAGGCACACTTCAAACAGAAGCAGGTAATATTTCTTTTGCTATCCTATTTTTTCCAGTATAGACTTGACACTGACTTGGAATAGTGGTCTAAGCTACTCATATTTTTAGTTGACAGACATCAATGGACAGAAAAGAGCCTGTTTTTTTAAGAAAATAGCACATCCTCAGATTTTTAAACGTGTGTTCAAATGAGCATCCAAATGTTGAGGCATTCCAACACACAAGCTAGTTGCTTTCAAAAATAAAGTTATCTGTGTCCTTGAGTTAAAAAAGGGAGTTGCAGAATCATCTCCAGCCATAGAAGTTCTTGTGCAGTCTGAAAGCAGAAACTCTTGCTGAATTCTGAGCTGGGTTTACTACAACTGTCCAGAGAAGTATCATTTGCTCCCACTTAAAGATCACGTACCTCTGTGCATTCAGAATCTCAATGCATAGTTTGCTTACCCTTAAATACATTCTAGAAGATTATGTAAGACTTAAGTCCTGCATTCAGCCATCCTAAGTAAATCTGTTCCACAATCAATGCCTATCCACAAGCAGTTTCTAAAACCTACCTGCCCGAGAGATTATCACACTGAAAATCAAATTTCTTGGAGGATTCACAGTCATTTTACCAGAACCTGTTTTATTGTTCCAGACAAATCCACTCAATCTCAACAACTGGGGGTAAAACCACAAAACAGTGTTCCCTCTGCTAAGTATTTGCAACAAACTATCATTCATTTGAAATAAGACTTCCAACAGAAATTCTATTCCAATAACTAAATGGGGTGCTAAAAGCACTGAATCCCAATGATGTCTCTAAGATGTCAGGAGAGAAAAAAAAAAAAAAAGCTAGCTCTTACCACACAACTCATTTAAAATTAAATTATCCAACAGCCTCCCTCATCATCATCGTAAGTGGTCCTTCTCATGTCTTCACTTCAACAATGCAGATTTGAAGAACCTTAAAATGGTAGGAAACAGCCATAGAAGAGACCTGAGAATAATAAGTGGGCACTTGAGTTTTAAATGAAGTCACCGGTACTTTATTCCAGCCATACCAGAATCTTGACTTGTCTGTGCCTTCAGCAACCCAGATATAAAAATGCTAATGTTAGGTGACTCCTCCAAGCCCCAGTGAAGCAGGTGGCCCTTCTTCTGACTCCAGCACTAATCTCCATGATTGCAGGCCTAGACGTCCAAACAGCATGCTGACTATCAGTGTGATGCTGCATCACAGCTATTCTAAATACATTTTAAGCTCATACACTTATCTACGTCTGCTTGGATGTTTTTGACTTTTTTTTTTTCTCCATTGTAGTTTTGTGCACTGATTCAGCAAAACACTTTAGCAAATTTTGAAATATCATCATGTAATTAACCCATCTTCTACAAAGCAGTGCTTCTGCAAAGCACAGTGGTTTTCCACCTTAAAATGCAAAGAGGATTTAAACACATGCCTATGGCTTGTGCTAACCCAAAAACCTTGTGCTAGTGACAGAAACAGAGCTATTTGCAACAGTCACCTTCCTAACACTACTGTATCCCTGGGACTCACACCTGATCTAGAAAAGTTCTTTAATCTCGATGCCCTTCAACTCCCGTGCCCTCTGTTAATGACATCAGTAGTAGTTTTGAGAAGGACACTTATCTTTGAAAACTGTGCTCCAGTTTCCTAAATCACACACAGTTTTAAAACCAGTACAAATATACCAGAAATTAGAAAGGAGAAAATTAAGGTTTCCTTTCTGTCAGAGGAATCTCTACTGTACCGTGATGCCTCCTAAAATTAAGGATTGTACCAGAAATAGACAAGAAAAATATTCTGAACGTGACAGCACACAAGTATGTGTTTTAACATGTAATACATAGAAATGTTCTGATTTCAATAAAAACATACGCTGTTAATTAGGTCTGAGTTGAAAGTAATATCCAACACACTGTGGTGATTAAAGTCTGTGAATATGCACTTACATCGAGGGTGATTTTAGTGATTTTTTTTTTTGTGGGTTAAAATTAATGAAAAGAGAGAAAGAGACAATGGAATATGAATGGAAACTAAATTATTTAATTAGCCCAAGTGATTTTTAGATGTATAATCAGTTTCAGAGCCTAACTCCCACTGCTTTCAGTGGCTAATTAAAACACTACTTGGGATGTTAAGGATTATGCATGTGCTTGAATGAAAGTAAGAATTCAAGATTGGGATTACTACTTTGATCATTTAGGGTATGGCATTTCAGCCTTGTATGCACATATCTAAATGGGACTGCTCACATGAGTAAGGCTAGTCATGTGCCTACGTGGTGGCCACAGCCTTCACAAACAGCAGGGAACTTTAGGCCTGAAAGCACAAGTCTGCATGTTTGGCTTAAGAGAGGGACTCCCAGGCTGGGAGTTGTTACAAATCAAATAAACTGTCAAGCACAGAGACAGTGTTGCCAGACTCTGGGTTACAGACGTTTGCAAAACTGTGCTTCTGACGTGCATGATAGATATGCTACACTGATTTTATCTGCAGGCTTGGGTACCACTCTGAAAGTCATCTGATGTTATCAAATCAGTAAAATCGCTATCTAAAAGGAGCTGCATGAGCTACAGAAGCCTTTATATCAAATCTTTTCCCTGCTTTCATGGAGTGAAAAAGTTACAGTCAGTTTAAAAATTCAAGTGATGCACAGATAATGTAAAAGTTCAGCATAACTACAAAGTAAACCATGCATGTAGCACCCGCAGCACCTAAACGTCTATTAAAATACATGCACGACATGTCTCCTTTCTGGTCTAATAACTGTCCATTTTCCACATATTGATGTCATGGAGACTTTCTTTAAAATATGAACATTGTTTCAAATCATATAATCCAAGATTTTACTTTGTGAGCCAATCAGCATGTAGCCAGTTATATCCTTAACTTCTCTGAGCTCCCTTCCAGATTTTCAGATGTCAGAAAAATCACAGCACAATGTAATGCATTATGTAGGAGAGTTTCAAACTTTCCTACATCCGTGCTATTTAGACATCACTAGCCTATATAGACTTACCCCTAAAATAATGAGTAAGCATGTATTAAGATATCTTAACCTGCCTTCCTAACAATAAGTCACTCAGTTTTTTCATTAGCAGTCTTCACCTCTTCAGTTCTTTATCTTCAATTTGAACAGACACAGCTATATCCCATATTCCCACAAAGACCACAAAATAATGAAAGGTAGGATCGTTCCTGAAGCCCAGCTCATGCATCCCTAGATTTACTTCAGTATACAAATGGACAAAAAAAAGTCCCTGCAAAGCTTCTTTCTATGCCAGTTTAAAGTGACAGTACAAGGAAGATAAATTTTGTAGTTACCCCATCAAGAAAACAATAAAATATTACTCACCCCAGATTCATCTATATTGCAGATCATGCTGCACATTACAAAACAGGTCAGAGTGCTTTAAACACACATGACACAAAACAGAGGCTGAACAGTAAGACTGAGTGTATAGTCACTGTGTATGACGAGCTCAATATACTCCCCTCAGATGGGTGAGTCCTGAATGAGAATAAAAATATGCATGATGAAAATACAAGAATGCATAAAGCTAACACAATAGCCTGCAGAAATGCACAGTGGGTGTTAGAAAGCCAGTTAATCTCGCTTCTAGGTCTGGTCGTGACTTTGAATACTGAATTATTTACAGAGACTAAAGATGTTTTACTCATATTACACTTCCATGTGAATCCTTTTGCAATATACAAGAGGGAATACTATATTTCTAGTTCTCTTTGAAAGGCTGATGGGATACCAAGATTGTAAGTTAGGTGCAGTGAGGCCAAGGACAACCCGAGACAGTCATTTTGCTTGTATGGGTGCTTGAAGGGAAATGGCAATTGGTCAAATTCAGTAACTGGGGTTTCCACGGTATGACTTTGCTCAAGCTTCTTCATCTCAAGAAGAGTCAGCATCACCAAGGAAACTTTGATCTAGCGCACTCACAGAATGTTCTTTTAGGAATTGTTGGAAAGAATTTTTAGGGCTAAGTTCTGATTTGCTGCTTATCTTACAGACTATTGTTGACTTCTGGTTTTTCCGGTAGTGGTCCTGTCTGTCTGTCCATACTGCCAGCTTCCTGCCATAAGTTTTCGCTACGACGTACTCTGGGACAGGATCATCTTACTTGCACAGAGCTTAGCACAATTGAGTCTTCACCCATAATGAAGGGTCTGAGTTCCAAGTAACATAAGAACGAGTCAAAAACTTCTGGTTGCCGTTCTTTACCATTGACTGGCTGTGAAGTGTCAGGCAAATCACTTTAGTAGTTCTAAAAATGGGGTAAATACCACCATTTTTAGAGTAATGACAGTTACTTGTTTGATAGTCTGCATTTTAGACCTGTGAAGTAGCTGGAGAAGTCAATTTTTATCAAAAGAAATACTTTTCTTTCTCTACGGATGCCAAAGAAAATAAATGTTGACCAGAGGACAGAAGAAAGATTATTTAGACAAGACACATACCTGTAAATAAGCAAGGCTTCATGAAATCTGCTCTTGACTGCTTCAGGAACTAGTCAAAATGGTCTTTGAACCACAGCAAATTACCTTTGAGAGCATACAGAGGACAGGCATAAAAAGAAAAGAAGCAGAAGGAATCACAGCATGATTGATGAAATCGCAAGCCACTGTTCAGTCTTGGAAAGGTTCTGGAACAAATGATTAAGCAATCAATTTTCAACTACTGCAATACAACAGTGATAAAAAGAACTCGAAAAAAGCATGGTAATCTGTCCAATTTCCTTCTTTGATAGATTGATAGGTTTAGTAGCTAACAGGAGAATGGTAGACGTATTTCAGCTTGAACACGACTTATGACACTTCTCACACAACTTTATCAAAATTAAT
>Ga0181612_126451_pt1 | contig 10426 bp, 6 predicted proteins | sample HoacroProtozoa21_FD_119630 | JGI IMG/M metagenome (GOLD analysis project Ga0181612, IMG submission 119630) | Hoatzin crop microbial communities from Cojedes, Venezuel. Combined Assembly of Gp0051906, Gp0051904, Gp0051908 | reverse complement strand
CTGGGCCCAGTACTGACCCCTGGGGGACACCACTTGTCACCGGCCTCCAACTAGACTCAGCGCCGCTGATGACAGCCCTCTGAGTTCTGCCATTCAGCCAGTTCTCTATCCACTTCACCGACCACTCATCCAGCCCACACTTCCTCAGCTTCCCTAGGAGGATGTTACGGGAGACCGTGTCGAAGAATCCTAGAATCTGTATAGAAAGATCATGACAGCATAAATACCTGTGCTGAAAGATACTGTCTTGAAAGAAGATTTCACAGAAGTAGCTCACAAACTCATCAGAAGTAACTTTGTGGTCTCACACATGCACAGAGCTACCAGCCTGTCCCCAGGACAGAAGTGAAGCTCTTTCACTCTTCAGTTACCATCACGCCCCTATCGAAATTCCCAAGTTTAACCTTGCGGGTCCTGGAACGTTATGTACTTCATCTTATGTGCAAATATTGGCATGAAAACCATGTAGGTGAAACTGAGCTGTTCTGCAGGCTGTAGTTGCTGAAGGACAAGCATCCAGGTGATTTGGGAGGGAAACATCATCGCTGTCAGCCCGAGTTCTCGGAGGATGCCTGCAAATGTAGCTGGTAATCTTGTAGATCCATTTCTAGAAACAGTTACCAACTGTGTTCCCTCCCCTCCACCCTCCTGATGTTATTGCACCACACCTGTTTCTCTGCCAAAGGAAGAGAGAGGTGCTGGTCCCCTTTTCTGCTAGTCCCTCCCTCCCTGATCATTCCTAGCTGCGTTTTCAGGTCATGATGGGCTGGTACACACTCAAGCTCAAAGCAACTGTTTTCAAATTGCTTAACTTCACAGTTCTGCTGCTTATATCTGAACACAAATAAAAGTGTAAGTCCCCAAAAGCTCCTTTTGCTTTTTATGGCTACATTAATTGCCTTAATTGATTGGATGCTGAGGAGCATAACTTGGTGCTATCCCTCTCACAATTTACATGCAAATGGGTGGATTTGTGACTTCCATCATAAGTTGAGACTTAAATAGCTGTAGCTGAAAAAGCACTTCTAGGTTTGCTGGAACAGCTGCTTATGTGTTCTTAACTCTTCCCTGACCCTTCCCTGTCACGTGGTGTGTTTCAGTTGGCCTGAAGTCAGTCTGCAGGTACGGTCTGGGGGTGCTGAGCTGACAGAATTGCTCTGCAGAAGGGAGAGGCTCTGCTGGAAGAGGGACCTCACGTTCCCAGTCTTCCCTTTGCTGGCCCTAGCTCTCACTTGAAGCACGTTGAGCTGAATCATCTCTCTGCACAGGGAGGAAAGTAGATGAGCTGGAACGGCTGTCTGGGACCTGTGTGACTTAAGTCAGCTTGCAGAGAGATTTGAGTGCCAGTGCTCCACTCGAAGCATGGGAAGGGGTGGGACTGTGGCTTGGAGCAGAGCAGGGAGGAGCTGGGGTGGGGGTACGAAAGTGAGACCTCGCCTTTTGGCAGCAGCGAGCAGTTAGATGTTACCAGCTGGCTGTTAAATGCAGCCAGTGTCTCCTATTCATCGGTGGGGTTGTTTCTGCTCTGTCACGTGAACCCGCGACGCAGGCATCCAGTCAGTCAGTTGGACCAGCTTGCTGTTCTGGCTCCAAACTCTTCTTGCTGCCACATCTCCCTAAGTGTGGAAGAACTTCAGCCTGACAAGCAGGGTCATCCTGCTCCGGCTACCAATTTGGTACAGAGGCAGCTGCGATGAGAGGTCGGGGGGCAGAGGCGAGAGTGCTCCCTCGCCTAGGTTAGGAGTGCTGGGGGGAGTGTGGGGCATCCCCAGGCTGTGACCTGCAGGCAGAAATGCCAGAAGTGTCAGTCCTCTGCCTTTCTGCATTTTCAGTCTGCAGGTGTGTCAGACCTTGCTGGAGTTGCTCTGTAAACCTAGTCAGCCAGGCTGGAGTGTCACACTGCTGTCTGCTTTCCTAGCTGGCAGTTCTACAAGAAGTTGTCTTGCTCTTTTGAACTTGTTCCATCACAGATGTACTTTTTGCAGCTTCAGAATTTAAGTAGCTTTTGGAGAAATTCAGGAGGTTGGGTATGAGTTTTTAGAGCAAAACTGCTTGTACTAGGCATCTGCCGCCTGTTCCTGGAAGACAGGAGGCAATTGAGTGAAGCAGGGGAGAACACAGGCTGCCTCTGACAGCATCAAACTAAGTTAATTTAGCGTGTGTTCTGATCAGCAAGCGATACTCAGTAGGACTAACACACATCTTCCTGGAGCCTGAAAGAGTTAAACGTGTGTAATTTGGATGTCTCAAGGGTCTGACCACACCTTTATGCAAGTAACTGTGTTTCGTAGCTGACGCAGTACAGAGTACTATCATTATGATACCATAAATTTGGAAGCAAATGATGCATAACTGGTAATCCTTCTGTTGTGACAGCTGTTTCTCAGGAAACACGTGAACTGGGTTGTACAGCAGAAGTGCACAGATGATGGTATGATCTTGCTGAAGTGTTAGGAGCGTACCAAAGGTGCAGTCTGAAATAGTGATGGTAGTATACTGCAGGTCAACTCACAGGGGATTTTGGAAGAAGAGAGGTGAAGGAGGGAGTTTGGAATAGCGGTTTGCTACGGTAATGACTGTATAGATAGAGTTCAGCAGACTTTTAATTTTGTGGCCTTTGTGGTATGCCAGGTAAAGTTCTCGATATCTATACATCACGTTGACAAAGAAAAATGAGTTGTTAGAGGATGAGCAAGCATTAATCTTTAGAATGCCCTTGTATGATAAGGAATAAACTTACCAATGTTTTCAGATTTCCCAGTCAGAGGTGGGTGATTGAAACCAAAATCAAAGCAACCATCTCTTGTTGCTCTGAAAGTACACACTGTGTAGCGGTCTTTGTCTTAAATGGATCAATTCCGTACAACTCAACGCTGGATGTTTCTATGCTAAGAAAATGCAGTAGAGCACCAGGTGTTTGCTAATAACCACTACTGACAGAGGAATAGACTTGTCGGTGCAGGATATGTTAACACTTTCTGTACGTATCTGCTAGCTTAAACTGAGTCAAGTCTGACCATTCCCCAGATGGCAGGGTTTCAAGCAAAATCCACGTTGCAACAGGAAAGTGCTTGGGTTCCCTTAAATGAGAGTGCGTGCTTTTGCCTTGTGCCTGAACTAGTACAGTGACCTAGTGCTAAGATCATCTGTGCTGCTAGAGACCTTTCAAGCAAAGTTTTAGAGAGGTCCATGTGACTTCAGTTTATGCACAGATAATGAGCAACACTGACGATCCCAGGCAAGCAGCCTCGTGCTTTGACCTTGATCAGCATCAGCTTAGATGCTGGCAAACAAGCAGTTAGTGTATTGATTTTGCAGACTTGCTGCTTCACAAATGGCTTGACTTGAGATGGCTTGGTCCAGGGGGTGGATGGGTACAGGGACCTGGGTGGTGGCCTACCCAAATTAATTAAAATTCTGTTTGGGCCTTTCTCTTAACTATTGTGAACTTCTATGAGAAGGTGTGACAGTGACTTCTTGAAGGGGTACATTTTATGGCCATATACAGTGATATTCTCACAGCTGGGTCATACCTTCAGCTCTTCCAATGGCTTGTCTGGTTTTGAGCTTTACAGATAACTAGCAATCAGGCATCTGATGCAGTGTTTGAATGCAGCAAGTCAGTTTGTTTGAACATGTCAGTGCTTCATAACCGCAGTCTGTGTGTACCAGAGTGGCCTTTCAGATGAGAGCGTGGACAGGACAGAATTGGTGGAAGGTGAGCTGCCCCTCCAGGAAGGCACGGTGGCAGCCTGCTGTAAGCGTGAGCCAGCAGCGCTTGTGGGTGGGCCGGTGGGACAGCAGAGCAGGAGGACAGATGCACTCCTTGGGAGCGATGGAGCTCTCTGCGGGAGTGAGCAGTATTTCTGTGCAGGGAGTTCTGTAGCGTGACGGCGAGGAGGTGCAAATGGAGTCCTCTGGGACTGGAGGAAGCACGTAACTGTGACCTACTGATGCGAGTGCAGCATGGCCCTTGGTCTGCTGGAGTCCAGGCAAAACACAGGTGCAGTGTTAGGGTTGGCAGCCTTGGAGAGTTACCTTAGGTGGAGGAAGGAGTAGAAACCTCAGAAATGAGTGTGTATCTGACAGTTCTCCAATAGCATAGTGAAGAGGGAGCGCCAAGTGGGACAGATTCACAGGATTCTTGCGCAGATGCTGCCATTTCAGTAAAAGGGCTGTTACTTGGGGAGTTGAGGAGTAGGCTTTCGCAGGTTTGACTTGCTCACTCACATCTTCTGTAATGGTGTTTAATTTGAGAAACTTTTACCACGTCTGAAGAGCGTGAATGAATGATACCCAAAAACAAACAGTAAAATATCCTAAAACAAAGGATAAGCATTATGATTCCCGTTCGTATTCAGCATTAAGCTTACCAAAACTAAGAGAATTTTCACTGCAGAACCAACACACACATGTATACACACAGAGTTCCTACCAGAAAATCTGTGGTTCTCTTTACTTTTGTCAAAATAAAATAGTGTTCTCTGAAGAAGGATTTAGCTTTTATTTTGCTGATGAGGTTTAATAAGCTCTCCCATCACACTTACTGAAAAGTTTGTCATCACACAGGGTTGTCACTCTTCAGAAGAGAGCATAAAAAGATGTGAATTAGTTTTTGTTTTCAGCTATTTCTACGTGACAACTACATTTCCCTCAGCTATGAAAATGGAATGGGTGCGTTCTGGCCTCTAATGTACAGCTTGGGCCCTGCAAATGCTTCCGCAGCGTGCCCAAAACCAAGTGTTTTTTTTAAACTGACTTCGTTGAAATCACTAAAACTGAGCATAAGCTACTTGAAAATATTCTTGTAAGATGGACAAAGATTATTTTGGAATTAAACATTCTAACAAGTGCAATAAGGGCTTTAATGTCTCACCTGTAGCATTTTAAATGCAGAAAACTGGGGAAGTGTAGCTTAACTTTATTACAGTGTTAGTTTGACTTGTACCTCTAATGTGCTTTAGATACATGGTTACTACTTTGTTATTGTACATCTAAAAACGGTTATTTATTTTTATTGGACTTCAGCCTCTCACTTGCTGGGCCTGCAGCAGACTGAAGGGATGAAGAAAAGTGGGTTAGTTTGGCAAGAACTGCCATATCCAGGGTGTTAACTGTGTAAAAATGTCTTGGAAGCCCCTGATGCAAACTTCGGGGGATTCTGCAACGTCATCAAAGTGCCGTAAACCAGCTATGAATATTTGTCAAAATATGGCCTTCCTAAGCTTTGGAATAAGGATATTTCAGCATCTGGGGGTGAAAGGCAGAAGTGGGTTTGTTCCAGCTAGTGGAGCAAGAATCTTGAATCTTAGTCAGTTTTCAGACACTGATGGAGGACTGCAGGATGCCGGTCATGCTCGCTTTGTGTCCTGCTGTTAAAAATGCTGCTCCTGTCATTGGTCTCGGGGTCGGGTTGGCTTTTGGGTTCTTTTGGCTTCGGCAGATGGCAATAACACTGAAATAAATGTAGAGTTTCCATGAGTGTTTGAGATCAGCGGATGCATCCTGAGCTACTCTAGCTAATGGCACCAGGTGCTAGGGGCTCCTTGCAGAGCTTGCTGAGGATTTGGTGGGAACAGCCCTGCGTTCGGCGGGAAATGGCTGCGTGTAATACCAGCGGGGCTGCTAGGACAGAGGAACTGAACGTGTTGAGGTGCTGTGCGTGGAGGCCCTCAGGCTGTGTGTGCAGCTGTTTGGAAAGCGTTTTGCAAGCTAAGAAGCACTTCTGTATCTGGCACTGTGGTGAACACTCCCACTGATGCTTTTCTGTTTCTGTCTGTCTCCACTGATGTGTAACTTCTCAATCTAAGTGAATATCTGAGTGCTTTTTCAAAACTAAATTAAAAAGCAGCCCTTTTATTTTTGTTCTTAGCATGTCAGTCCTCTGCGTGCCGGTTTAATGTTTTTCTGTGAAAGCAGTGTAATCTTTGACATTTTGTCTACTAGCCATCGTCTTGGCAAGATCTGTTGTGCTTCCTTTTATCACTGAAAGCTGCCCTCTCCTCCCCGGCCCCATGGGTGACCTTCCCGGTAGAGCTTCGTGTGCCTTGCACTGCTCAGGGCAGCCTTCTCTTGTCTGACCTCGCTCCTTTCTGCTTCGTCCAGAAATGTGCAGCAGTCTCCTTCAATTTTGCCCTGTGACCAACTTATTCCTCCTTCCTGCAATGGTCCACTAGCTTCCTGCCTTCTGCTTCGTCACTTTAAATTTTATACCAGCTCCTTGTGACGCACATTTTCTTCTTCATCCTCTGTTGTCCTAAGGAGTCAAGAGGTGGACAGGGTTTCTTTAGTATCTCTGGATAGCCTGAAGTCTTCATGGATTTTTAGATCTTTTGTGATTTAAACTACATTTAAAACTGGCTGTATTAATATTTTGCTATATCATAAATTGATTTTTAATGACTTTATGTAAAGATTTGGAAGCTAAACATCAGTTCTAAAAGAAAAAACAGTAGTAATTTGATCTTTTTTTTTTTTCCCTCTAGGTTTAGCTGGGACAGGGAGAAGGGGAATTTAGCAATAGTATTCACAGTTCTGCTAGTAATCCAGCAGATGCTGGCTGAAGCACTTGCTTTGAGGAGGGGTGAGGGGCTCTTGTCTGCCTGTGAAGGAGAACTTGGTCTTGTTATGCAGAACTAAAGGGAAGAGAAGGCAGCTGCAGTGAGGGAAATTCTGCAGTGGACAAAGACTGACCCTCCAAGGAAAATTTTTTTAAAAAGTCTTCACTTGCATTTTAAAAGGCGTATTAGGTGGATTTGTTTCCCATTTGTTCTGCGTGGACAGTGTGGAACTGTTCAGTGGCCAAATAAGTGTTACTGTTTGAGGGAAAGAGATCCTTAATGTGTATGTGCAGTGTCTACTGAGAACGAATGTGCCTGCAGAAGCCTTGAACTTAATGACTCATGTCTGTTACAGGTGACACAAGAGGAAGGTCAGCAGCTAGCACGGCAACTTAAAGTAACGTACATGGAAGCCTCTGCAAAAATCAGATTGAATGTAGACCAAGCTTTTCATGAACTTGTCAGAGTTATAAGGTATGATAACTTAACACCAGATAATTAATGCTTCTGCATTTATGGACAGCTACAGCAAATGCATTGAAATGTAGCAGGGATCGCAGAGAAAATTCTGGCTGCTGTTACCTGTAAGCTTCAACCAGTGCTCTCTGTTAAAAAGTATTCCTGTGTAGTAGGAAAAATGTTTACATGAATGTAATACGTATTTGAAAGAGAATTTCTAAACCTTAATCTCTAAGATTTAATTCATCACCCAGTAAACAAGCCTGATAAACTGAGATTGGCTTCTGTAAAAAGTGGTGTTTCTTAAAAAAAAAAAAAGCAGACCCAAAAAAACTGTCACTCATTTAATCAATAGTTTGAGTGGCAAAAGTAAGTCCATCCTCTATTTATAAAGTGTAAAAAAAGGAACTTTAAATACAGTACTTATTTTTATTTAACTGAAAATGATTCCATGAATTTAATTTGAAGTCTCTGTTTCCAGGAAATTTCAAGAACAAGAGTGCCCTCCTTCACCAGAGCCAACACGGAAAGAAAAAGACAAGAAAGGCTGCCATTGTGTTATTTTCTGAGAATCCCAAGAACCAAGCTATCAACTGCCAGATTATTTTTTTCTTTCCATCGTTTTGCATCACTTCTGGTATTGGTCTAGCCTTATATGTGCATGTCCTAAAAGCGGTCACCAGAATAGCCTTAGTCCAAGAAGCTGGCAGAATAGTTCTTGAAGAAGACTCAGTCATCCTGGGGCAGACTTCAAAACAAAACACTAAGGCTGCTTCTTTAATACCACAGTTCCTTCCTTCTCTCCCTTAAGAGCTTGCACCTTGTGGAGTTTTATTCGCGAAGGAGATGAAAAAAAACCGTGTAGGACAAGGTGTTGGTCATGCATAAGTTGTCTCTTGTGAATTAATTTATTTTTACTTCTGACATTTCATTAGCTATTACAGAGACCTATATTGAAGTACAGAGAATACTTTTTAAAAAAAAGGGGGGGGGGTGGATTGGCTTTTTTGCCCTCAGTTAAATTAGACTTGAGTATTCAGCTAGCCTTAAGAAACCTACACTGAATTTCATTGTCAGCAAAACTTTCATCTCTCATTTGTGCTGCAGTTTTATTTCAGTGGCCAAAACAGTCTACTGTATTTATTTTATGGATCCAGAACAGTTGCAGGATGATTACTACTACTATTAGGATATGGCCAAATACCTGAGCTCCTTCTGGATTGAGGCATTTCAGCTTACTAAGAAATTTCACACCATTTGTTTGGAAACAAATTGCGTCTTCCTTTGTATTTCTGGGTAAGGGATTAAGGAAAACTAAAATTGTAGCTGTTTTGTTTCATGTGATACAAAAATGAATTTGATCTTTCCATTGTCAGAGATGATTAAATGTTTTTGCTATATACTTTTATACATTATTTTCTTATCAAACTAGTTAACAAGTATTTTTATATGTTTGTAAGCAAATATGCTTTCACAGCATAACTTGTGTATATGTAAAGATGAGTATTTAATTCTCACAGTTCACTTTTAACTGACAAAATGTGGGATTTGCCAAACTGTGGTAAACTGCTCCTTACTCTTCCGGTTGCACCCAAGAATGGCCAACGATGTGCCTGCCCAGCACACCCATAGAGTAAAATCTAGTGTTGTGTTTCAGTGAATTTCAGCATCCCTTACTAAAGACTGACCATTATTTGAATTATGAAATTGTAAGACTTTTAACTGATTGTTTAGTTAAACTGTGGATGGTTGTTTAATTCTGAGTTCTGTGGATTGTGTTTAAACAATTCAAGAGTATGTTCCCTGATATTGAAATACTGAGTGGTATTGCACAGTTGTCACCTTACTGAATGTGTCCAACAGTTCTTTGAAACTTGATTATTAAGCAAACCCTTGTATAACTTCAGGTGCTAGAATTAAAGATGATCTAACCATTATCGGGGGGTAAGCACATTGCCTCTTTCTGACTCTCTTCCGAAACCTGAAATTTTGGGGAGTGGGGGGAAGAAAGGGGTGGTGGGACCTGGTTAGGAGTCAGATGTGCAAGTCTGCATGACCTTTCTTCAAGCTTGGAAGTAAAGAGAAGCCATTTCGATTTAAATTGGGATAGATGATAATAGCTGCGGTTCGTTTTGACTTGAAGGATGCCGTCAGTGGTCCAAGGAACAATTCTTGTGTTTTCAGGCTGTGCTCAGTGTCAGGTGCTCTGCCGTAGGTCTGTAAACATCTGCTGGGAAAAGGGTGCTTGAACAAGGTCCAGTTACCTTTACAGCAGCAAAGTGTTAAACCTAGAAGTAACACCATGCGTAGCAGAGGAAGTTGTTTGTGTAATTTACGTTAGGTTGTGTAATACTCTTCTGAGAGTGGGTCGCTTCCCCCCCTGCTCCCCTCTAAATGAAGTTGTTGGTTGATGAAAGGCTGCTTATGAATAATGTGCAGGAGATTCGAACAAGAACTTACAGGGGAAGTACAGTTGGGAGACGGATTACATTTTTCAAGTCAAATGTAAGAAATTACAGCGTGTAGCAAACACCGCATGTTTTCTGCAATATGTAAAGCTCTCTGGAGTTAGGTCACTGAATGTGTGGCGTTAGGATGAGTGAACACAACAAATTACAGCATGTATGTTGAGACTGAATTCATGAGGTGCAAATATCTTTAATTTTCATCAGTTTTTTTTCCTTTTTTTAACCTTTTACTCATGATAGATTGGTTTTAGAAGATGAGACTACTGTATGGATAGGTCTTTTAATATGTCACTCGAATTCATAGAGAAGATGGAGAGCACCACACCCTTGCTTCTCCTTGTCTGGAAAGCAGAGTAGCTGTGAGATGGTTGATGCTAAGCCAGCTACTCCTATCTGCGAAGCCACATTGTAAACATGGTAACCTTCGTAAACAAAAGTGGGAGCATCGGCTGCTGCTGCGGAAGTCTGCTGTAAGTTTAACTAAGACAGTATGTTCCTGTGCATGAGTTTTTAAGGCTTCTGCTGGAATGTGCAGGGAAACCTTCTGTAATGTTATGGTCTCTTTTTGAGACTGGTTTGTATACGGCACTGTAAGGAGTTGTTAAGTGTAGGCCATTTTGATCCTACTCTTCAGACTTGGAGTAAGTATTTAGAGAAGTGATATGTTTTTTTGGCCAGTAATGCTGATCTAGGTGGTTGTGTGTTCAAAACAGCTTAAGTTATGTTGTGATTTGCTTTTCTAATTGCTGTACTGGGAGGTAGTCGTGAAAAAGTGGCGCTTCCGTCCCTGGCATGGGCCTTGCAAAGTGCAGCAGGGACCTGGTCAGTCTTCTCAGAAGTAGTAGCCCCGATCTGTATGCCTGGGATTGTTTGAGTTTAGAAGATTTCCACCTTGCTGTAGGATGGCAGTTTAGCTGACAACCTGAGAGAGAGCTTCTT
>Ga0181612_111540_pt1 | contig 10426 bp, 7 predicted proteins | sample HoacroProtozoa21_FD_119630 | JGI IMG/M metagenome (GOLD analysis project Ga0181612, IMG submission 119630) | Hoatzin crop microbial communities from Cojedes, Venezuel. Combined Assembly of Gp0051906, Gp0051904, Gp0051908 | reverse complement strand
CCTCTCTGCCCAGCTTTCCAGCCTATCCAGGTCACGCTGAATGGCAGCACAGCCTTCCGGTGTATCTACCACACCTCCCAGTTTGGTGTCATCAGCAAACTTGCTGAGGGTACATTCCAACTCTTCATCCAGGTCATTGATGAAGAAGTTAAACAAGGCTGGACCCAGTACTGACCCCTGAGGGACACCACTAGTTACCAGCCTCCAACTAGACTCAGCGCCACTGACGACAACCCTCTGAGTTCTGCCATTCAGCCAGAATCAAGTGATCTGGGCCTAAAATATGTGCCATTTTTGATGACACTATTAATGATATCTGTAAAGAATAAAATGGAGAAGAAACATAACTTACCACGGAAAAGTCATTGAAGCATAAGAAGAGTTACTATAGAAAAATGCTCAGGAATATCTGCCAATTGCTGTATAGATAGTCATGATTTCAAAAAAATATGCAAAAAAGGGATAATGTAATCCAAAGAGCTTCCAGAATGAAATAGAGAGAACGAAGGAACATGGGTACACACCCAGATGTCATCTCCAAACATGGTGCATAATCACGCACTGAATACAACTTTGTGGAAGCAGAACGGCAAATAAAGGATCCTAGAACAGCAGAGGAAACACGCAAAATAGCAACAGGAGCAAGGCCCTGGCCTAAACAGGTGCCAGTTTAAACCTCTTTTTGGCTTTTCACATTTTGTCAAGGGAATGGTCAGTAGCTCCTGTCCCACCTGTAGTAAGTAGCCCACAGTTTTGATCTAGGAATTCAATGACCTTGCAAGGTAAAAGAAATGGGATGATACCCCATAGTATGAAGTTCAAGATAGTGCATAGAACTGATGCATATAATGGCTATTAACAAGAATTACAGTAGTAGAATGAACATGCAATCTGAAAATAACTCAGAACAAAGTGCAAATTTATCAGTGAATGAATAAAGCTGACACTGTCAGGAAAGGAAATGCAATTCTAGGTAAACCAGGAGAGTATCTCAGTAAAGCAAAGGCAGCATGAGCTTCACTACCCAGAGCATTGGGAAGATCTCCCTGGCCTATTGTGTGCTCTTTCGGGACTCTCAGACAGGAGCAGGTGCAGATCATCATCGGGGGAACAGAGTGCCAAGAGTTTGTCCGGTAAGCCTGGGTAAATAAAAGCTGAGAGAGGACATCGTGGCCCTCTGTAAACGTGTCCAATAAGTAAGCACCAGGGAAAGCAAGAGCTACCTAGTCCAAAAGCCAATACTGGCACAAGTATAAATAGACCCAAACTGACCACGAATACATTTACTCAGGGAATTAGCAGAAGGTTTCCAGTCCCCAGGGCAGTGAGGTTCTGAAACAAGCATTGAGAAGGCTGTCGGGATGAAAATCCCTAAGTCCCTTCAAGGTGAGGTCGCTCAATTTATTAACAGTGATCTCACAACACTGTTTCAGGGAACAGTAACTTGACTCTGTGTGCCACAAGGCCAGTCTCAGTCCTATGTTCCTTCCTAAATAAGAAGACTTAGTAATTAAAGAACATTGTCTCTTCAAAAACTTACTCTTTAAGTAACCTGTCAACCAACACTATGATGTCTTCTTGGAAGAGGACATGCTGTGGTGGGAAGCTTGAGTAGCTAAGTCCTGCGTCTCATCTCACTGAAAGCACTAAACATAAGGTATTCTGATGAAAAAAATTGTACGCAACATTGGTTTATATATAGAAGTATCTGTTTAACAGGAAGCACATGCCTGTTACCCCATGAAACTATTTTAAATAAAAGCAAAATTAACCATGTATTTACAAGGACTTCAGTTTGTAAGCTCATCAGGGCAGGGAGTGTGCCTCTACACTCATTATTTTTAAAGCAAAGTATACATCTATACAAGTAACAACAATTTTAGACTGCTACTGTTGGTAGCCAGCTGAAATTACTTCATTAACCTCAGATGTGGAAGTGATTACTATCAGGTACTCAGATCTTTTTGAACAGTGAGACATCTGAAATGCTTTGCAAGGGTCCTATTTCTTACAGCCACAGCAGGGGTGTAAATATTCACAGCCATTTGAGCATCACTTAAGCAACAGCAATAAAGACCTTGAGCATTTTGTGAGAATTAATGACTGCCTGAGAGTGTTAACAGCTTGAGGTGGAACTTTGGGCCATTAACCCCAACTGGTCATTAAACTTCAGGAGAGGTCCAAGGCTGAGGTCATTATGACAGCTATGAATTCTAGGGGGGAGGTATATTTATATACGTTGATTTAACAGTATTTCATCTATACTGTTGTAGATCAAGGCTACAGATAGGCTAAAAAACTACAGATCTCTAGATGCTGGTAACAAATGTCAACCCTTCTTCATCTCAGCAGAAAAGACTGCAAATATGAACGCATCAGAAAATTCTCAGCCAGGTTGGAAACATTTTCAGTATTTGTAAAACATTCATAGAAGCAGGCAGGTAGTTCCATAAATCTCATAAAATATACCTCTGAGAATCAAACCAGACTACTCCCTTAGAGACACAGACCCTGACATGTATAAGCCCAGATATGAGGTGGGGGAATGAAGGTGAGGTGGACATAGACAGCAAGAGGGGAGAAACTCAGCCAGATTCAAGGTATGGTGCCTCTTGAAGTCCCAGGTGAACCTTGATGGTGCTAAACACACAAGCCCCCTCTCAGCCTCTACACAGATACCTAGTTTACACAGTCTCTGACTTTCTGGCAGTGTGCAGCTTTGCCACACACATAGCAAAAGGATGAGGACTCGGTGTGCTGCCAAGGGGCAGCAGCGACACCAGCTTTGGGACTGTCCACCTCATGGGATGCTGCAGCTCAGAGCAGACCCAAGAGGAGCAAGGCATCCTGAGCACAAAGCTCAGGGCTTGAGCACCCAGTGCAGAAAGGACACATAGCTAAGGGCATCCAGATAGTCCTTACCTGAATGAAGGAGTTAAGGGAGGTAAAAATGCCTTGACCTGTAGGAAGTATCCAAGGGTGCTGTTTCATGTGGCAACAGAGCTGCCCTACTCAGTGAGGGGCCCGACTCCCCACTTGCTTTTCCTCCACGTCCTGCTTTCATGGTCCTGGCCGTTCTTGACACATTGATAAGCCCATTCATCTCACTAAACTGGCATAAACCTAGAGGGCAGGGGGGATTGTCTCTTTTCTTGTCTGTTTATTTGGGAATGAGTGGGAGAGCACAGTCCGCAACCAGGAAACGGGGATGGAGGGACACCAGCAATTGAGATTGGCTCACCCTAAATGATAAACCATTTCTCACAGCCAGAAAGAAGTACTAAGCTACAAGGATTTGAAAAGCTTATCAAACAGGGCAGAAAAATCCCACAGAGAAGTCTGGCCCTGTGAAAGATAATGGCAAAATTCCCACTGGTTTCACCAGAGACAGGAGCTCACAGACGTTCTTTGCCGCATCTTGCACAAGATTTCCTTCTAATTTCTAGTGGAGAACTGCAGAGTACAAAAATGCTTCAGAAAGACAAATCAAAAAAAAAAAGGAGCTAAGTAAACTTCTTACTCTCAGTTCTTCAGAACAATTAGAATGTAAAGACAAGGAGCATTTCAGATACACACATAGTCATTAAACAGAAAAACTGTTCACAATGTATCCAATTCTCCGACTGTTTTTGCCACAGCAGGATTAGATACCAGGCATAGAGTAGTGCGCTGGCAAGGAGCCAGAGCATTCCTGGATCGCACATATGTTGGATGTGCCTGGCATTTATTACAACAATGCAAGAGCACCTCTATAGTCATGGGTCAGTGAGCATTTCCATTATAAACAAAGAAGTTAAGGCTCTAATAGCTTGCTTGTTTCAAAAGTCTCGGTAAAGAATTGCAAAAAAAATGTCTAGAGCAAAGCCTGACAAAAAATGCTATCGGACAATTTTAGTTCAGAGATCTTCCAACCCCAATTTTTCCAGAGCCTGGGAAAAAAACAGCCTGTAATATTGTTTTTTAAAGCTTTTCTTTTGCCGACAGTTCTGGAGGTAGTGCATGTTTTTTTCATTTTTGGATTTGACCCATGCACAGTTGGGGCATCATTACGATCTCAGCTGTTGGGGTTCTCATACAGGAATCACAAAGCACAGCAGCACATTTAGAGCAGGAGGTTATGGCTCACACTTTCTGTAAAGGGACTGGCAAAGGTTAATACCCCTGCTAGACACATCCTGCTAGACAAACATTACTTTGCCTTCGCAGGTCAGCAAGCTGCCCCCCTATCAACTGCATTTTAAACTGAGATTGTACAATGCCATGGCAAGCCCACCCAGCCATGGGCAAATGAATATTATCGTCCTCAGCTTCTTGTAATAAAACCAATAAGCCCTTCATGAACCAGCTCGGCCTGAGGCCCACCCCAGCACAGCAGACCCTGCGCCGGGGTCAGCAACCCAACCGGACCTCGGTGTGGGAGTGCGGAGCAATGAGTTACTCGTTAGATGGCCTCTGGTCTGTGCTCTGCCGAAGGCTTGTTAGAAGCAGGATTTGCAAAGCGCAAGTATTTGTTCACGGTCAAAGAATGATTTTTGGTGTGTGCTACTTGCACCAATAGTAACATGTACCTGAGATTGTATCTGTGCCTTGACTTCAGTGGGAGTAATCCGTTACTTTCATCTGAAAACTGAACACAGAAGAGCCTCACAGAGTACTTCAGCCAGACACGGCCGTGGTGATGACTTTGAAACTGCTGTGGCACCTGCCTGTTTGAAGGAACTGACGAAGATTTTGTCATTTGCCTTCCTGCTTTCCCCGAAAATCTTAACTCCAATTATTACTAGGAATAGAAACAATACTATAGTTCTACTAACAGAATGGCGGTTTGTAAAATAAATGCCCTTGCCTTTGAATTCAAACCAGACACGCTGTTCTTGCAGATCCAGCATCGTGCCACTCAAAAGCCATGCCTTCTGGAATATTTATGATCAGAAATAAAGTGCTAGCACATGCAATTAAATTATGGGAATCCATATTTTAAAGAATGAGCCAAGTGCTAGAGCATTCACATTTTTTAAGAGCAGGGCAGTTACCTTGCAGCCTCTTCTACTAGCAAGCGTATTCACCAGTTTCACCCGTGTTAAGGGGCATTGCCTTCTGCAGGGCAGGTATTTAGAACACGTTAGTTAGGTGTAGCCAGCAAGAACCACAGCACACCTTTAAATCCTAGCTGAGGCAGTGCAAGCTCGTGCTCTCTGAGGACTTGTCAAGGCCAGAAGAGAAGGAATGGGTTTGAACGTCCCCATCTGCCCAGCAGCCTCTCCGTGACGAAAAGCTATAGATAATGGCCTGTGGTTTGCAGTTATCTGCTCCTAGTTCTGTACAATCAGGGGAATGCCACATATACCGCAAGCTGAGTGCAAGATGAAGCAATTAAACCAGATCCTTAAAAGCAGTCTGTGTACACTTTGCTTGGAGCCATCCATTACAACAAGCAATATATCAGACACCCTTCAGTATCAGGAATCTCTCCTGCAGGTACTGGAATTTCTCCCACTTGCTTTATATTGGGTGAGAAGCTGAATTTTTCCCTATAGTCCCATACAAAGGATCTTACACCAGTTCCCGCTGAGAGTCATAAGCATATGCCGAGAGACCGGGATCTGAACTTTGAGTAAGATTTATTAATAGGTTCAGGCACTCTACCGAAGTGTAATGGTGAGTGACCTCATGGGGATAACTAATTACTACTTACAGCAGCTCTCCCATTTCTATCAGACAGTATCAACTTCTGGTTACCTTTTACCTGGACAATATTGTTAACAGCATATCTTTGGATTTGTAACATTGTAAGAAGCCACCAGAGTGATCGGAGAGATATTCATATCATGTGTGCTTTACTTTGATCTCCCGCACTGCCTCCGATGTAGCACTCACTCCTGCTTTATGTTGGAGTCTCTGACCGAAATCAGGTGGCAGAGTCTGAAGCTGTGACAATCTCTCTGGAGAGTCAGTTTGATTTTCTTCTCTGTGACCTCTCTGTGTTGTAATAAAGGTAAAGATTCAGAATCTAAATCAAAGGAAGTACTATTGTACCAGGACTAAAGCTGGGAAGGTTCAAGACATTGAGTGACCAGTACTTTGGAGTTTTTTTCAGTAGGCGCTTCAAGAACATCTATTTGCCATGAAAATACTACTCCTTATCCCAGCTTTTGTACGTTTCATGGCTAGAACTAAATTCTCTCTGATTGGACTTTTACTCATGCACTAAGGATCATCTGTTTTCGCTAGCAACTGTAAATTTCATAATAACCTCCCTGCTACCAGCCGTAATTTAAAGATCCTGCTCAGACCATTTCCTATTGAACATGCCTCAGTTTCCCTTTCCTCTTTTATCTGTGTGCTGCTGGGGCTACAGGAAGGTCTCATGCAAGCTGCAAGCTTACATATTTAGGAGGGCTTTGGATTGAAAGAAATGGAACAGCCTTTGCTTTCCTGTCTTCCTTGGTTTTGGTAATTATTCTTTCCATGACAGTTCCCATCCTCAAACGAGGGTATCTCAGTTCTTTGGATGTGACTCTAGTCCTTAATATTCCTTCCACACTGGTGCAAGGGTGGGAGCACGCATGCACATGTCTAATTAAGGAAGGCTTCCTCATGAGAGCACCATGACAGAGCTGGAGTGCACATGCGCACAAGTCTGAGTGTTGGCTTTCCACGCTCCGCCACTTCAGGAGCACATCCTTCAAGGATCAGCTTCAGTGATATGGGGTGAAAGTTGCTCTGCTTTGGAGATGAAAAGGAAAGTTCATACGTAGTGCTCAGGCTGTGCACTGCTGATTGTTGCTTAGCAATGAAATGTGCAGCACATGGTGGTGGTGCAAAGATACCAGAGCATTTTTTTTAAAAGGAAATAGAAAAGGAATAAGAAGGTCACACTAATAATCACTAGCAAAATCGGAATAATATCAGATACAGCAGCTAGAGAGGAGGTCACACTCCCCCAGCCCGTCTGTGACATCTTCTTTCCTCATTTACTTTCAACACTGAGAGACAAAACAGGAAGAAAATTCAAAGTGTTTTGTCCCCACTGTTGCCTTACTGTTAGCAAGCCCATTCCATTTTAGCACACTGGAATAAGATCTTTTTTTTTTTTGAAAGTAGACTTGCTCCTGGGTTAAAGAGAAAAAGGCAAAGAATCTGCCACTTTACACCGAAATATTCGATTTAGAAAGAAAAACATTTAGTAGTGTAGATGAAAACAAAAAGTATTATTTTCAGGCTAGAGTGAGGCATCCCATTAACAATGATTTAGACAGGAACTCAGAGGCAGCTAAATAAAATGGGAAGGCCAGACTGAACTAGGCAAACAGCTTATGATTACAGCTACACTCCAGCCTCAGTGAAAAAAAAATTAAAGAAAGAGAACTGACATCCTTCACAAAGCAGAATACAGAAGAAATGTGACTTGTGGCCTTTTGTGAATACAGTATCAACTTCAATTGAACCTCCAGGCTTTGATTCAAGTCAATACATCTGGAGCTTCCTGGAACAATAAATCTCGGTGTTAACCACAGTAGAGGTCAATCTCTGTCTAATATATGCTTTGTAATGCATTTAAAGTAGACATATAGTACGTAGATGGTGAATTATTCATACAGACAAACTATTAATGAATAAGTCAATATACGGACAAGATTTGGGACCTTTCATATTAGAAAGAGGAATCAGCTCTGCAGGAATACAGGTTCTAAATGATAGTCTAGCACCATGACTCACTTCTATCTATTTCTACCAACCTCACCTGAGCCACTTCTAGGTTGAAAATTTGCATTCTGAGACTTGGAGTTTGGAAATGTGCCTCTCCCATATGGCACACAACCTGTGGGAATGGACTGAGACCTATGCACGGCTTGGAGCAAGCTTTGGTTCCCAGAAAGACAGACCCAAGAACCACAGGCGCCGTAGCTGCCAGAGGGGATTCTCATTTCAGATCCTGCAACTTACCTGAGCCTACTGGTCTCACCAATCAAAAATACTCAACAAACCATGGTACCAACGGGCATGGCTGTTTAGCTCATCAGGTCTGAGAGTGGCAGCGAGCTCACAGGCTGTCTCGGAGGAGACAGGGACAATGTGATGGTGGGCAAATATGGGCCTCCCACAAATGAGCTGTTATTTTATAATGTAGCCTGGTGCCTAAGAACAGCAAATCACCAGCAGCAAATTAAAGTTATTATCAAAGCACATGGCTGCAATTAAACACTGTGAAAGTGAAGAAAGCCATCCCATTTCCCTTCCAGTTCCTCCTTCCAGCCAGTCCAGTCAGTCCAGTCAGTCCTTGCTCATACATATTACTAGAGAATATTACACAGAAATCTCTGACCCTCTCTCATATAAAGATATAGCAACGAAGACAAATCAAAGTTGTGATGTTTAAACTATGGTGCAGGTAAAGAAAGAACAAGGAAAACCAGTAAGATACAACTTTAAGCAACATGTTACTTTAGAAACCCAGTCGCAGTCGATGAGTGCAGAAGACATGGGCCAGCTTGTGGCTTTTGGCTGCAAGAAGAAATGTGTTACCACATGTGCAAGAAGAGCAAGGGATCTGCTTTAAATGAGAGATGTCTCCTTTCATTCCTCAGTGAGCATGTACCTTTTCCAATAACATTCAAGGAAGTTAGTAAACACATCGATAAGAGAATGTGGCAGTGTTTGTCAAGGGTCATTCAGACGTGAGAGACATTTACCCATTTAGCACAGCTCCCCTGCCCCATGCAATCATTGGACTTCCTTGTTGCAGCTGCCAGATCCTGAGCAAATGTCTTGACAGAAGCATCTCCACTGGTACTGCTGTCCAGATAGTGAGAGTGCCTCACCAAAGGAGAAATAAAATTAGGAATGCAAACTTCACATCTCAAAAGGCAAGAACTTGCCATGGTGAATAGCAGCTGCAAAACCCCACTTCTTGGCCCTTTGCTAGATTTAAACAACCTTTAATAATTTCACCTAAACCCAAATCCTAACTATAGACAGCCTCGATCTTTGTAATGTAATCTGATTTTTCTGTAATGCAATCTGACCAACTACCTGTGTGAAAACTCGGTGGTGGAGAACAACTACAGAGATCAAATAGAAGAGGTATGACTGCTTCAATTCTTTGGAAGAAGTGTTGTGCCAAACCCTAGCATTTCCCTGCTCCTTGGTGTGCTGGGCCACTGAACTGGCAGCAGAGGGCTGCTTACATTTTCCCGTAAATGTCTGTCCGTGTAATCCTTGGGTCATGAAATGCAGCTTTCAAACAAAGGAGCTTTATTCTTCTTCTCCTCTACCCTCTCCAAAAAGTTTCTGTCAAAGCTCCCATCACCTCTGGCTTGAGGGATAAAGCATTTGTCTGGGTTCTAGGGCACAGTGTGGTGGTGTTCATGGCAGCATCTTACTTGTTTCTGTGTAAAAACCACCTGAGCACAGCTGTCTAGAAGAGTAAAGCATATGTAAAGTGATGGGAAACTTCTATGAGATAAAGATCTGGGTCTGCTGCCTATTCTGCTCCTTTCAGCTTCATTCTAGACATGGCTTTTATATCCTGAGCCTTTCTGGGTTCATTATTCTTCCCGAAAGTACTGGGGAGCAAAAACACTGCGCGTATCAGCAATCAGACTTCTCCAGGTGTCAGCTGTTTTGGTTTCGGCTGCCTCCGGCAACAAAAGCGCCACGCGGCCGCCCCTCCCCCCGCCGCGGTGCGGAGGAGAATGGAAAGAAACAGGCAGAAAACTGGTGGGTCGGGATAAGGGCAGCTTAACAGAACAGCAAACAAAGGGAACAGGAACAACAATGATACAGATGAGGAGAAAACACAACAGAAACCGCACAACCCAGAGAGCCACCCTCCACGACCGCCGCTGCGCGCTCCCGAGCCGTGAGGGAGCTCCCGCCGCCCCGCTCCCCCCCACGGGAACCCAGCTGTGTGACTGCTGAGGAAAAGAGGGAAGAATGAGTCCCTTTCTTTTGTTCTTCCCACAGAGAGCTATACAGAATTTCAGGGCAGGGAAGAACACAAAAACAGATATAAGCTTGCCTCTTGTCTTCCCAAGAAAATCTGCCACTGCAAATAAGCCAGTATGACAAGAATAGTAAATACATTGTTACATTAACAGCAATAATTAACATCTTTGGGAGGAAAGGAGGAAACAGTTTTTTCTTTGTGCTGTTCATGTAATAGTAAAACAATCTAATAAGAATTGTATCCTCAGGGCATAATTTGGAGGTAGATGACCTATATAGTTTCCAAAGGCTTAATCTCAGAGTCATTAAGGTTGGAAAAGACCTCTAAGATCATCAGGTCCAACCATCAACCCATCACCACCATGTCTGCTAAACCATGTCCGGAGGTGCCATATCTAAACGTTTTTTTAACATCGCCAGGGATGGTGACTCCCCCACTTCCCTGGGCAGCCTGTTCCAATGTCTGGCCACTCTCAGT
>Ga0181612_180751_pt1 | contig 10427 bp, 11 predicted proteins | sample HoacroProtozoa21_FD_119630 | JGI IMG/M metagenome (GOLD analysis project Ga0181612, IMG submission 119630) | Hoatzin crop microbial communities from Cojedes, Venezuel. Combined Assembly of Gp0051906, Gp0051904, Gp0051908 | reverse complement strand
TTGTCCCCACGGTCCTGAGGACAGCAGGAGGGACCCCCAGCCACAGGGCCTCCCCTGAGGGCTGGGGCTGCCTGCGTCTACTCTGCCCTTCCCCTTGCACGAGGGTGGTTGGCACTGCCTTGCGGCGAGCCTGGAAGGGACCACACAGTAGACCCCAGGTCAGGTTGGCAGTCACCTGTGGATGGATGCTGATCAGTTTTGCCTCGATGATCCCCCAGGTTGTGTGGTTTTCTAGATTCTGTGAGTCCCAGGAGCAAGTCAGGTGCAAAATAACCACGTAGTGCCAACGCACAGGCTCCCAGGTCCCTCCTGCATTCCTCAGGTGCCCCTGAAACACACAGGTCTGTTGTAGGTCTGTCAGCCCTGTGCAGATGTTTTGGCCATGCCTGGGAAGAGGTAGGGGCAGGACACACTGCTGGAATTCATCAGACTCCTACAATCCCGGTCATCACTCAGGAGTCACTGGAAGCTGTCTGAGCTGCGTCCTTTTGAACACAGATCTAGTGTCATCTGTTCAGAGAGATGAGGTCTTTCCATTCTCTGTGCTTCCCCCAGAAAGGCCAGCGCTCTCCAGGCTCTGCAGTACAACCAAGGAATCATCGTTAGCTCTCCAGAACCCTTTCCTGCGTGCCTGGCCTGCTTGGTGGCCCCGTGGCTCTCCTTCAGCAGCACCCTGTCTGGAGGCAACGGTCTTCCCACCTTCCTCCTCCACACTTCAAGTCCATCACAATGATGTCCAGCAGAAGGTTTTGATGTCAAGACACTTCCAGTGGCTGTCATTCATGTGCAAACCCTTTGCCTGTATCACGGATGCCATTCAGAATAGTGACCATATTCTACCGAACAGAAGTGTCAGACGCTTGCTGAAGTGAAAAAAAACAGCAGTGCAACTATTGCGTTTAATTCAAGCTTATATTTTTGGGGGGATACCGACTTGCCTTTTCAAGCAGCAGGTAGCTAATAAAAAAGACAAAACTACCAGTGCCGTTTACCTGAGGTATTCAAGGAACATAACAGTGTAACTGCAATCGATTTATTTTTTCTTTTTTTAATTAGTTTATGTTTTTCATTTTTGCGTGTGGTTCAGCTTGTCTACTGGCAGCGATCGATGTCTGTTTAACAACCCAAAAGCCTGCTTTCTGAGTGGAAACAGGATAGTCTATTCTTTCTCAGTTTTTGTTGGGGTTTCTATTCCTTCCTTTTCCTCAGTGCAGTTGTTTCACATCCCTCTCCACTGGCTCTTTTCCAGCCCTTCTGGCAGTGGTTTCTTTTGAAATCTGCGGGAACTCGGGGTGCGACCAGTTCTGGTTGTCTGTGCCTCCCAGCAGCGGAGCAGTCCCGGGGTCCCGGTCTGGAACCGCTGAGAGCCCGTGCAGCACGAAGATCTGCATTCCCAGGGCTAGGACCAGCAGCTGCAGATGCTCCTTTCCACCCAGGACTCATCCATTATTGCTCAAGATCTGGCTGTGAATATCTGGGGCAGTGTTTGTAAGTTGATCTCTGCTGACAGGGAACGAGGGCATCCGAGTTTACCCACAAGCATAGTATGTGCACGGAGACTCCTGGAAAATGGCAATTACAGGAGTGGGTTTCACATCTTTTCTCCTTCTACTTGCTGACCTGTTGTCATATTGAAGAAAAAAAAGAAAGTAAAAAAAGTTATGCTTCTGTTCAAGCAAGCAAGACGCTCTTGTTATACAGGAGGGAGAACTGACTGGGTCATCGTTAATATATGTCTCTCAAAAAAGCAATAGTTTTTGATTATAGCCATCAGAAAACCAGGAACAGCCCTCTGTTACAGGGTTCCTCTTTAAAGACTCTGCTTTACACCCACTTCGACCGTGTCTTGAACACGATGCCTCAGTGCTTTCAGAAAGAAACCTTGCCAGGGATTCAGGGGACTTCATTCCAGCGGGGAAAGGCAGAAGAACCAATTCAAAAATCATGTTCAAAATTAGAAACACATTTTCAGCAGCAAGGTTGATCAAACACAGAACAAACTGCTATGGAAATGGTGGAGAATCTGCCCAGTGGCATCACTAAATCAGGACAGATTTTTCTTTAAGACGACATGCTTGATCTGAACACAACCTGTCAAGTGTGATACAGGGCAAGTGCTGAAATCAAATACCCTGTCACATAGTGAAGGTCGTATCAGCTGAGATAACAGTTCCCTCCTGCAGGACATCAAGGCAGAAGACATTTACTGCAGCCGTTCTTGCATGACAAAGCTCCCAGGGTCATGAGTCACACTGCTCCCACCTCATCTCAAGACTCGTAACAGACAGACTGTCTGGTTTGGGGGTTGTTGGGGTTTTTTTTCCCTTTCCCCATAAACATTTCTCAGGAGTGAGCAGAAGGAATAACTTCACCGTAAGGCAGACCAGCCCCTAGCAAAAAGATGTGGAAATAACACTGTAAAAATCAGGAGATGGTGGCAGTACAAACACAGCAGAACAACATTGGGAGGCTTGCTGGTGTGCTCCTGTGAAGTCCAGTTCCCACTCGAAGGGCCCAGGGACCCTGGCCGAGGCCTGGGAAGAGCCCGTGCTCCCACCGCCCTCCCTCACTCAGAGCAGCCATGCCAGAGTGCTGGACAAACTCCGGAGCACCGCGGCGAGCAGCAGCCTTGCAGCATCTGTTGGGGAGCTGAAGCTGCTCGTGGTAGCATCCTTTCCTGGCGGGAACTCCTCCTACCATCCCCTCCAGCACAAACAAACTCAAACTAGCAGACTTTTGTTTTACACTTTTTAAGACATTTTCTTGGGTGCATTAGTGCGGTGGAGGAAATCAAAAGCAGTCTAGAACAGGTTGAAGTGCAAATAATCCGGACTCCTGGTTTGAGATTCTGCCTGCAGATGGGTTTCTGCAGCCCCTGGCTACCACCCCAGCCCCCTGCTCCACACAACTGTGCGACTGCTGACCAACTTTCTTTGTATTTCTACGTTATAAGCTTTTTTCTGAAGAAAATTTCCCACTTCTGTTGTTATCTACTTCTTCCATGTTGTGCTTTTAGGATTTCCATTTACAGGTTCATGCTCTTCTTAATTGCATAGATAGCTTCCCAAGTGCCTTAACAGAGGGGGACCTTCTAGATAAAATAATTATAATCAAATAAAGATAAATACTCATTATGTAAATAGCATATACAACAAATAGAACCTTTCCATTTAAAGGCCAAATGACAGACTTAATGATGAACGATATAGACTAATTACAGGTTTCATAATTCATTAGCATCAGAATGCAAAAACGTTTTGAAGCAAGATAAATTGGTCAGCGCAGCCCCGCAGTTCCAGGTGCCAGCCAGCCTGCCGATCAACGGCAGAAGCAAAGGAAATGGTGGCTTTGTGCTCTTCCTGTCCTGTTTTTTTAATGAGCATGTGTGAAGGTGAGGATGCTGGCAGAACCGCACCAGTGAGGCTGGGGCTGGGTGGGGACGGGCCCATGGTGCCCGCTGAGCAGCCTTGCTCTGCCCGCCAGGACTGGCGCATCCTGCGGAAAGATGTGCTCCTGCTCGTGCCCATCCGTCACTGCAGCTGCTTTCACACAGCACACAGCATCCGGGCTGAATTATTGATGGCACTGCTTTATCTTGTGGACGTCTTCTCACCAGGGTGCAAGGTCAAGCCAATAAAATCGTTGCACAGCGGCACCACAGCCCGTCTCACTACTCCTCTTTGAGAGGGTGAGCCACAGATACTCACTGCTGTCAAATCTGCTCAGTGCTGAGGAATAATGACAGAAACATGCCATTCACTTAATTTCAACACTTTTTAGCCATGCAGGAAAGACTCCGGCTACTTTGCTTATTTTTGTTGGGGTACGCAACCCAGCGTGAAGACAGAAAGTTGAGCACAAAGCCTGACAAAGAAACAAAGGAGACGCAGGAATCGCTGGGACTGAGATCTGTTTCAGCAAACACCCTGTCAGCCACAGCATCAGGACTCACTGCTTCAGCTGACTGGTACGATCCTGTAAACACAGGATGGAAGAGAAAAGGGTAGCCTGCCCACCTTCTGCCTGGTATTTGTGTGCAGAAGTACATGAATATTACTTTAAACTGCCTGAAAGAGAAAGGGTGCTAGATACTGCTCCCCAAATTCACTGACATTAATGAGGAGTAGTTTCGCTGCCACTATTATCAAAATAGGTACAAACCTTATAAAATTCCTGCACTCGGTGACTTTCTGCAGCAAGGAGTTACAGAGCCTTCATATACTTCATATACTATCTGAAACAAAAGTATTTCTGTTGCAATATTTTGATGGAAACAACAAGGAAAACTATCAAACTCCTCAGATTGCAATGTGTCCATTTATGTGTATTGGTTCCTTGTAGCTGAAACAATAGGACTGTGTAACTCAGATGCTTTATCATCTCTCTGTCTGTCTATCTACCTAGGTACTTACCCATCTATGTACTTACCCATCTGCCAGTTTTATGTGCAGGAGGCCTACAAAGAGATGTATCAAATGGAAGCTCCAAGGGAGACATCTGAGACAGTAGGGAAACCCCCTCTCCCTGTAACTGAAACCCGTGTGGTTTCCTGAGCATACGAGGCCAAAGCAGAAGTACGGGTCTGTCCTCATGGAGAGAGCAGCCAGGGCTTGTGCTAAGTACCACCGTGAGGGGAAGCTGCTGAAGGGGCTGATAGAGATCTGCTATCAATTATAGAGGCTCTGCTGATTTATATCAGCTGTGGCTGGTGCAATGTGGCTTCAAGACCAGCTTTAAACTCCGTGCTGCAAGTGCTTCTCCTACTCACCCACATCTTATGGGTGGCAGCTCTTGGTGCTGGAGCTGAATAAGCTGTGTCTGTGAATGCCAGCCCTGGTGGCATCAGTCCTGTGGCCACAGGATGGCTTGCATGTCGTTTGCAATGCTGCTGCCCCGGGATCTCTGCTGGCTGTGGGATCGTCCTGCAGAAGCTGACAAGTGAAATGGCTGTGAAGGTCTGCAGGAGACACGGACAATAATCCACACGTAGCAGACCGAGGTGACCTTCCCGTCAGCCCTGTGTGGAGATACTCATGATGCCCTCAGCCAGACCGCTCGACACAGCAGCAGCTTTCCGAATGCTGCAGCGCTTCAGCTGAGCTGAAGGAAATCTCCTGCATAATGAGAAGATCAACGTGGGGCTTCGCTGAGAGATTTGCCTGGCTAAGAGAAGCCCCAGCAATTCGGAATTGTCGTACTTGGGAGAGAAAAATTGGAATGAATCCTATCACACCTGTGACAAGTGATGTCAAACATGAGTGCACAAGGACTATCTTTTTTGACCTGTTTTATGCAGTATTATTAGAAAAGAATGTTGGTACAGCTTTCAAGAAGGAAATGCAATTATCAATGTCTGTGGAGTAGTCAAATTTCCTGGCACTCGTGGCATACATCAGGACTGTCTGAGCAGTCACCGCGGCTTTGAGAGGCAGCGCCCTGCTGTCAGAGGGGTTCCTCAGCGAGCCAGACCCTGTCGGGTGTTGGTGGTCGTGGTGGCCCTGTCTGGCTGCCGGGGCTGGCCACCCTGCAGAAGACACGTCGGGAGGTGGGCAGGTGCCAGCCGGGACACCCCTCAGTCCTGCAGCACCTGCAGCTCCATGGGAAGAGGACCAGAGAACACTGCCCGCAGTGAGCCGGCTGCCATCCTCCAGCCCAGCGGTCCAGTCCCCATGGCCCATGGCTCAGAGGGACCTTGTAAGCATCTCCTGTCCACACCAAGGCAATGCCTGAAAAAAGACAAGGAAGCACTCTAAAGACTGTGAAGAACCGTACCACAGTGCGGTTGCAGCTGTCTCTGCGGTGGCAGCGAGCTCCAGTGTGTCTGGGAGGGATTCTAGGTTGTTCCATAAAAGCTGTTTATTGCCCCAACGCCCGTACACCTGCCCCTCTGCTGCCCACGGGTGCTGCCTCCTCCCCTGTCCACGCCAGCACCGTCCTCCTCCACTCTGAGGACTGATAGAATGATGACACCCAGTATCTGGGGGGTACACCCTTTGCTACTTGCGATGACTCTGTCCATGAGACATACAGCCACCTAGATTTTAAAAGACTCAGGTTTTTAAAAAAATGAAACACAAAAAAGAAAGAAATGCAGTGTGGAGTCACTGATAGCTATATCCCAATTCTGGCTTTATTTATAGGACATGTTGTCATAAAATTAGCCTTAGATAATTCACACTGAAAGGCGAGTCTTATGCAAACATTAATTACTTACTATTATAACTTCTTTTTATTATGTTGTTACTCTTATTTGCTTGGCAGTATCTGCAAAACATTGATAGCAATGATGCACAAATCCTAAATTCCTATAGCATATGTGAAAACGCTGCCTGCAGAAAGCCTGTAGCATATTGCAGGTAAAATCAGGCCGAAGAGAGCTGCAGTGGAGAGCGCTGCCATCCTGCTTTGATTTAAAATGAACTGAAAAGGCTTTTCTGATCTGCCACATTTCCCCAAGCTACAGAGTTACAGCACAGCATCTGGAAACATTTCAAGCCTTCTTTTTACCTCATTTAGAATTTAACTTTTTGAAACATTAATAACAGCTTTTTACTGGGGAAAAAAGTAAAAAAAAAGAAAAAGCTAGTGGCTTTTCTGAACTTTCCAAGGCAAACAAGGGAAATCTGTGAGAAATCTGTCCAGTTACATTTGTGAATTTATAGATTAGTTCAATGTACCTGAGTGAGTTTTTCTCTCTTCCCACTCCCCATCTGGGCTGGAAGGAGCCTGGCGAGCAGCTGGCAGCTGGGGATCAGCCAAGGCTCCTCACTTCCAGCAGCATTACCAAAGCGCGACCAAAGCACTGCCGCTGTTCGCTGTCCACAGAGGACACGAGACGTTTGGTGACGAAACTGCCAAAGGCACAAAGGGAGGGTGGTGGCGATGCCAGAGTGTGTTTGGAGCACAACACAGGAAGCATTTGGAGAACGCTGGATAGGTTTTTACACGAAAATTTGACCTGCTCAGAGGATGGTGACCTGCAAAGGCTCCCTGGGCCCCAGCCGAGGCGCAGTTCTGCAGCTGATGCGCAGGTGAGGAGCGCTGCCGAGCAAGCCAGTGGGAGAGCAGTGGCCTGGAGAGCACTGGCAGTCCTGTGCAAGATGGAATTTGTTGTGCTATGGGATACAGGTCTCGTTTTTCAACTGCAGAGAGAGAAGAGAGCTTCAATAATTGAAAGATGCCTTAGATCCCTGAACCTTTAAATGCTTCTTCTGGGCCTTGGTGTCACTGGGCTACAGGTCTCCACATCTCTAAAGGGGTAAGAGGCACAGGAGCTACAGCTTGGAGTGGTGCCAGATTGGCCAAAATGGAGCAAAAAAAAAAAATGTTTCTTTTTGCCACATAAAATAAAATAACCTGCCCTCTGAAACTTCTCAGACGCGAAAGCTTCGAGCCCGTGGACCTTGTGAACAGAGGATTTTTGTATAAGTTTAGTGTGTTCCTGAATAACCATTGTGAGATGACTGATTGAAATTCTCTGTAATGTTTGTAAAAATGTGGTGAGATAAAAAAGCCTTAAAAACATGGGGAAAAACAACAAAAATAATGTAGCTGAATGGAATTTGGTCATGACAGCTGTTCAGTGCTACACTAACCGCTCACTGCAGTTGATAGATGCTTAGGCTCATGATTGTGTTTCTTCAACCTTACTTCTAAGTTGCGGCAAAAATAACATAAAAGAATACTCATTAGCCACAGAACTCCTTGTTTGCATGCAGATACGGATGGGCATTTGCATATAAATAATCCTCTGCTTAGACATTTCTGGGAACACAGACCTAGTTTTATGAGTGTTTGCGACTACTGCACAGGCAAGGAGATGGCCAGGCTCACAGGCAACAGCTGTCTGGGCTGGAGCAGATGTTCAGCAGCACCATTTTGCAGTCTGACCAGCTCTAGCAATTAAACAGAGCATTTGGACCTTGGGAAGACAGAGAAAGCTTCAAGTATTCCCACGCTGCTTCTTAGTATTTTGTGCCCTCCTCTCCAAGCTGTATCAGCCAGAAAATATACTTGCAGCCTGAGCTGAAGTGCTGGCACATGACTGATAAAGGACTGCTTATCTAAGATTTTTCTTTTCAAATGGAAAACAAGAAGGTTGACTCCTTATTTCTGAAACATCTAAAAAGCAATGTCTGACTTCAGACAGTTTTTTCTACAGATTCAAAGAAGGTTTATTTCCTATCTTATTGATGCAATAATGACATACATTATGCAGTGATTAATCACTCCTCTAGTCACCATTCACTTCCCTTGCTACGTAGGTTAGGCAGCAAAGAGCTGTGCCTAATTTAGCAGGGATAAATCTATTTATCCCTAGTAGAGTTATTTCACTGTTCAGCACCATTTTTTCACAGTAAGTTTCATTTCCTTCTGACTCTTGACCAATGGTGAATTGATACATATGACCATCTTTTAAACACCATTACCCTGATGATGTAACAAACATAGAGAAGCCCATTAATTCAAATACACATAATCAAAAAGTCATGCAAACTGAATTAGACATACAGTCAGAGTAAGATACGCCATCTGTTCAAACTTTCTAAGGGCTGAAGTAACTGAGATGAAGGCAATTTCAGTTGGCAATAATAAAACTATGTTGCGGAATTACAGGCTCTATGTCTCACAATTTATTCCCTTTCTCTTAAACAATTATCCTAAATCACACAAATACAATGACCTTCATCCATACATTACCTGTTCTGCCTTCTTTTTGCCTATTAAATTCAACAACCTTTGTCAGTGAAATGTAGAACAGAAGTCATACAGCTGCTGAAATGGCATGGGAAAATGTGTCATTAATTTCCTGACAGCAGTAATTTTGAGTATTTTGCATGCTTTCTTCAAATGGTCACCACTTGTTCAACACAAGCAAAACAGGCGTTAAATTACACAGCTGACCCTTGCGCATAGTGTATTGAATACTGCCGTGTTTATGGGTGTGATGCTATTTTGCACAAATGTTATTGGTCTTAAACTGATATGCACCCCAGCTGCCCCATCAAACAAAACGCTTGGGAAAGCCCGAAGTAAAAACAATTGTTTGCTGTTAAAACAATTTATTGTTTCAGCCTTACAAAATGTCACTCGAATAAAACAGAGCCGAACGTTGCTGCCGGGGAAGGGAGCAGCCCCGGTTCCCCCGTGCCTCTTTGGGCACGATCCCAAGCCCGCGGTCACGCCGGCCGTGCCAAGCCCCATGCCCCGGGCTCCTGGCACGCACGGCCGGGCAGCAGCGCCCGCGGGAGCCAGCGCGCGTGGGACAGTCCGGTTTCAGACAAAATGCTGCACCTGGAAGGGCAGCTCTTGCAGCGAGGGAAGGCGTTCCAGCTGCGTTTTGCAGCAGGGGAGGAACAGAACGCGCCCGCCTTGGTGGGTGCTCAAGCACTCCTGCGTTTGAAGCTGCGTTACCTTTTGGAATTGAATTTAGCCCAAGCTGAGCAGAGTTCCTTGTGTGACACCAGGACAACGGGGGGCCAGTGCAGCTGGAGAGTTTGGGGCGCGGAGCCTTTGGCGTGCTCTCGTGTGCATGGACAGACGGTGCGCTGCTGTGGCTTATCTCCTCCCTTGCTAAATCAAAGCACCAGTTCAGCGATACGGGTATCTTCTTAAAAACCCATTTACTGCTTGGATATTAAACCGCAGATTAAGAGTGTGATCCTCCTCCGTTCAATAGTGCGAGAAAGGGCTGGTTCCCTGGTATGAGTCCCCACTCTGGGTTTGGCATGTGCTGGCCAGCACTGTGCCAGGAACCCTGGGCACGGCTTGGGATTTGGACCAGGGCAAAGGAGCAGCCCAGCAGACAGTGTGGATGCAGCCGTTCTGTGTTGGAGGGTGAGAGGTTTCGTGCCGGACGATGGTCCCAGGACATTTGGTTTGAGAGCACAAACACAGGCGTTGTGCCCAGAGTTTGCTGTTTGTGGACCGTGAAAACACTGTGGTTCCTCAGAAGGGTATGGACTGTGTGTTTCTGGGTAGGTAACCTTGTGTTTAGTCTTGGGACCAGGCAGCAGCCCTCAGGCTGTGGATCCCTGAACACTGTAGAACGTCTGTGTGTACGGAGCGAATAGGCCAGAGAGCCCTGGAGTCCAGTGAAATAATGCACAGACTTAAAAGCATTTATTGCATTGAGTCAAAGTACCTGTTCTGTTTTAATTGTGTTTACCGATGATGGCCTCGTTTAGGGTAATTACTCAAGGAGCAATGGCTTTAAATTAAGGGAGGGTATATTTAGACTGGATATAAGGAAGAAATTTTTTACCATGAGGGTGGCAAAACACTGGCCCAGGTTACCCAGAGAGGTGGTCGATGCCCCATCCCTGGAAACATTCAAGATCAGGTTGGACGGGGCTCTGAGCAACCTGATCCAGTTGCAGATGTCCCTGCTCATTGCAGGGGGGTTGGACAAGATGTCCTTTAAAGGT
>Ga0181612_173596_pt1 | contig 10427 bp, 11 predicted proteins | sample HoacroProtozoa21_FD_119630 | JGI IMG/M metagenome (GOLD analysis project Ga0181612, IMG submission 119630) | Hoatzin crop microbial communities from Cojedes, Venezuel. Combined Assembly of Gp0051906, Gp0051904, Gp0051908 | reverse complement strand
TTAGGAAGCGGTTGCCTGGCTTCAGCGCTGGCTTGTTTGGATGCAGTGATTTTAGCAGTTATGGCTAAAGGTAAATAAAGGATCACATTCAGTCTTGGTGAGGTTCAGCTGAGATGGTGGAGTTTCATCAGAGACGAAGTGCCTCGAGGCTTAATACCCCTTTCCTACCTGGGGTTGTAGCATGCATATTTTCTGGCACTATGGAGAGCAAACACACATGAGAACTTGGTATGCTTCATAAGAGCTTTGAGATAATACTCAAACTCTGTCACTAGGCTCTCTTTTGCCTTTGCAAAGAGACTCTAACTTTCCGTAACATAGCCTGCAAAAGGTGCTTCTCCTAGAGGAGCTCTGATCTTAATGTAGGATTCAAAGCTGCACCCTTCTGCAAAATCTTTAAATATGTGGGATTGCCCTGTCCCTTACATTAAGAGAAATAATAGAGAAGCTCCCACTACGATTTCTGAAAAGCAGTCCGTATACTCTTTCTCCCTGGGAACTACGGGCCACCACCACATGTCTCCCACTACTTTTTTAGTGTAACCAGTGCTTTTTCCTTCTCTGCTCTACAGAACTCTGTGGACAGTCTTAAGTTCTTCCAGTATAAGCTCCCTGGCCAACAGATAAAATTTTGCTGCAGATGTTGTTGCTTCTGCTGGAGACATCTGCTCAGGAGTGTTCTGTATTCTGTGTGTTAGATCTGATGTTCTTTGAGGAGAAGATAAGATTTAGGTGCAGGAGATGAATCAGGTAGGGACGCCACAGGAGCTTAATTGCCGAGAGATGTCTCTGGGCCAGATTCTTCCCTGTGAGACACCAGCACGAGGGAGAGCTCCAGTCTGCAGGGGTTCACGTGTTCGTGGAAAGCATCAGAGCAGTGTTTCATGAGCACAGAGGGATCTAAACCCCAGTTTGAATCTCAGATGGCTAGTCGGGGGGGTCTAACCCATGGTTCTTTCTGTTTAGGCGGTAATCCTAGTTTAGACAAGATTTTGTATCTGTCAGGTGCTGCTTCTCCCTGTTTCAGTCAGCTTGCCACTTGATTTCTTGCCCCAGGCACCTTGACAGTGTCTGTCTGTCCCCACATCCCTCTGTCCTTTGCTTGCATCTCCCCTTGCCCTGCACAAGCGCCTTGCAGCCATGCTCTTCTCTTCCCTCGCATGCAGCCTCCAGGGGCTGGTTGGCATCCATCACGCCCTTCTGTAGGAACCGCACATCGCATGCCTGTGCATTTGCTCTGCCCTCTGGTACCGTTGTGTCCCAGCTGGTAACCCCAGCAGGGCGGGGGAGCTGCCGATGGATGGAAGCCAGACCTGCCCCGTGGCCTGCCCCTGCAGCTCATCCCGTTAGCACAGCATACGTGTGCCGAGCAGTCCCAGTACAGCAAGCGTGGCATCCGCAGGGCTGCGATCCAGTCCCATAGAGCTGCACAAAACAAACCAGCTCTGACACCGCAGCAGAGCGCTCGAGCCTCTCCAGCTTGACACCACATCATTATATATTGATGCCATGACACCAGCGCTCAAAATAGAATCAGGACAATTTGATTTCCTGCAGATCTCAGGATGGGGTCATAAAAACAGAGACTGTTCTGGAGAAATGGGATAGGGTGGAAATGTTCGTAGTGACATCACAGCCACTTCCATGCCAATGGCCTCCTACTGCTGCAAACATGTGATTGTGATTTTGCTGCACGCTCCATCAGAGAAGAGCCAGGCTGGCCGGGGAGAGAGAGGGAGGGAGGAGAAGGGACGGAAATATTCTGTTCTTGTATCTCAATTCAACTATCTGACAATAGCCTCACAGCCCAGGGTGCTGAGTGATCAGGAATGGGACCGTGGAGCTGAGACTGCTGCCAGACCAGTGGAGCTCGGGGGTTGCAGCAGCCTCACTGGGGGCTGAATAAGGACCTTCAATTTTATGGTGGAGGATCCTCGTCTGCATTGGGGTGCCTTATTGGAGAGTTGGTTGGTCTTCTCCTGGTCGCTCTTCCTCACCGGTCCCATTTACTTCTAACGTCACTTTTATTGGCAAGAAAAACCTACAGGCCTGAAATATGGCTGCCAAAGCCACTGCGTAGCTGTTGTCTTTTACGGGTTCCCATTATAGAGAGGAACAGATCTCAGTATGGGAGTTTCACCCATGAAGCAGGGAGCAGTGCGGAGGGATTTAAGTAGCTGAGGGTAGAGGATGAAAGAAAGGAGAAAAGAAAGGAAAGAAACAGAGGTCAGTCAACCCAGAAAACAAAACTAGTTTGTGTCTGAGGATATTGCAGGAGGAAATCTCATGTCGATTACCCCGCAAAAGGGCTCTGATGGCTGCAAAGCCCATCTTGGGAGCAAGGTCCTTCCCGAGAAACAGCCTGCTGAGATCAGCCCTGGCTGTGTCCAGCACGTGTAACCTTGGGGTGCTGCAGAGGGGAGCAGTATCTGCAGGGGGGATGGGGGACGAAGGGATCCAGCTAATGCACCCGTCGATCAGATTAGGCTGTCAAAAAAACAAACAGCTTCCATCACTGTCCAAGGAGAGACTCTCGCTCCCTGCTTAATGGGATGGCCGTCCTGTGGTTGCCACTCCAGGGAGAGGGGCCACTGCCACCACAGTGGGCGGCAGGCTGTGAGTTTAAAATCCTATTAGGCAGAGACGAACAGTTGCAAAAAGAAAGCAGGTATCCCCTAGTGGGGATTTAAAGATGTTTAGACATAATTGGATTTTCCAAGCAGATGTCATTATTGTTAAACAGTTGCCCACTTGATATGTTCAAGTTGTTGGCTGTAATTGCTAAAATTAGCAGGTCTGCATAGAGCAAAGGTCAGTTGGTTAATATTGTGATTTAGTATTTTATGAAGTAATTCCAAATGCTTTTATGTATGTTTTTGTTTTTGCAGCCTAAGCCCACATTAAAGTAGTTGTGGGGCCTGCTAATAAAATAATGACTCGGCGTCCCCGTGCAGGCTGCTATCCGGGCTTGGCGGCGGTGCCTGATCCGCCTTCGCTCCCCGCTCTTCCCAGTGCCGTGGGCCAGAAGCGGCCATGCGCTTGGGTTTGGTGCTGCGGTCAAACAGGAGGCTTCAAACTGCCCCCCAGTGTGATGTCTTCAGCAGAGCTGGTGCTTGAAAAGACCCCATTATGTCCAGCAGTGGCTGGAAGGATGAGGAGCTGTTTCCATCGGCAGCTGAGCAGAAGGCTCTGCTGCTGGTACCTGTGGTCCTCATAGGTGGATTGACTGCACATGGAACTGCCTGCAAGTGCCTTCAGCCATGAACACACCTGAAAGAGACACCACCGACCAGGCAAGGTCCCCAAATACCGCTTTTTAGAGGGAAGATGCATTTTTGGAAGTGGAACACAGAGCTGGATCTGGGTGAGGTAAAGGCTTACAGGTTGCGCTGGGGCTGGACATTTGGTGCTGCCTCCTCTGGCACTGAAGATGCTATATAGCATAAGAAAAAGCTTTAAAAAACTCCTTAAAGGTGTTAGCGTTTTGTTGGCAGCCTCAGTGTTAGTCTGATCCTGTGTTCCTGGGACAAGCAAGGATTTTCTTCCAAGACAAGGTCTGCTAGGGTTCATTTGTCTGTCTCTGTAAGAGAGACACAACCCGTTCCCATGGGTGGTTTGGGCACACCTGTCAGATTTCTTGCTACTGCAGGAATGCAGGACTTTGCTGACACAGTGTGACCTGCTTGCTTACCACCAGACCTTTATCGTTGTCTTTTTTTTTTTTTTAAATCCCAGTTCTTCTTCTCGCAGAAAGTGCTGTGAGGTGTTTTGTGGCCTGCAATGCACAGGGAGATGTGGAAGAGGATCTGCAGGTCCTCGTGGATTCAACTCTTACTGGGTGAGCTGGGTCCCTTCCCGATCCATGTTCCCATATTCCTGACAGCAGGTTTTGGTACATGCAGCTGCCAGATCCACCCCAGGGGCTCTCTGCTGCTACAGGTGACAATGGAAATGCTCTGACCCGGGGTGGGAAAAGGAAGTGCTTGCTGTTAGATGCTGCTTTAGATACTGATGCAAGAGAGGGAATGGCTGACCCAAGGCAGGACAGGTCTAAGGTGTGTGTAGGTCTGCGTATCTTGATCTCAGATCAAGAAATATTGATGTGCATACATAAAAACATCCCATTATGGATGAGACTGAAGTAAAGTTTTAGTCCTAGCAAGCTGAAAAGTTCAACTCTGGTCCAGATTTCAAAACACGTTATTTTGATCAAAGACCATTTCAGTTTCCGATCCAAAATATGCAGTTTGGTTTTTGTTGTGGGGTTTTTGTTTGTTTGTTTGTTTGGGTTTTTTTTTTAACCTTGGACTTCCTCTGAAGTAGCATAAGGTAAAATCAAGAAGCCATCTCACGTGAACGTGGTATCCACAGAGAAAGTATCAGTAGAAATATTTACTTGTGTTTGCTCTGACTAAAATAATCTTTCTGTATCAAGCCCCTTTGCAATCCTTGGAGTCCCAGTGCCTGCAGGACTGCTGATGGCTCCCGAACTGTGGCGGAGCAGCAGACAGGGTTTGTCCCTGCACCGAGGTTTTCCCTGCTCCCATCACCGCTGGCCTCCCTCCATGAACCCAGCATGCACTTAGACTGCTACTTGCCTCCCAGTGCTGTGTCTTTCTTACTGGGAGCAGGACTCACAGGGATATAACAGCCCTTAACATAACAAATACTGTTTTGGTCTATTTTTCCAAGCTGGACGTGACATCAGTTGCTAAGGAAGGTGATTTAAGCTACATTTTTCTTTTCAAAAGTGTGTGGTTTTGATTAAGGGGTGGCAGCATTCCTGGCTAATTTAACTCACTGCTTAATGCTCAGAGTCCTTTACTAGTATGACTACCTCGCAGTCTCCGTCAAAGCATGGGAGTCTGTTATTCCAATCTTACAGCAGAGGAAACAGATGCAAAGACCTGCCCAAATGCAGGCAGCAATTGCAATCTGAATTAGAGTGAAAATGTCCCTGAAAGCTAGTTCCAGTCTCCAGGGAGAAATCAGTGGGCAGGGAAATCTGGGAAACTCAAGGGGATGTAGCGTGGGACCAAAAGTAAGAGGCATGTTAGATTTTAAATGCCTAAGGTGATCTGGCCAAGCAAGAAACAAGGCTCAGCAGTTCATGTCCGCACAGGGGAGGGCGGAAACATGGGGAGTGCGTTCCCTAGCTCAGTGGAGGACGAAAGCAGCATGCTGGCAGGCTGTGCAAGAAATGCATTGTGAACTGGCTCTTGCAGCTGTGAGTAAGACAATAAGGATAGTAAAGCACCATCTAAGTCCCCCCATCCAGCTTTGCACAAAGAGAAGCCCCCTGGAATCTGTTTGCTCATGGTTTGAATTTAGCTCTTTTTGTTTGAATGCCTCCAAGCAGAAAGGGACCATCAGTTGTCCCAGTCCCAGAGCCAAATTCACCTTCTCCCTGCTCACTTTCAGCCTCTGAGCTACACAGTGCTTCCATCAAACAGCTACACAGGGTTTCTGGTCACGATTTGCAGACCAATCTCAAAAAAGCTCCAATGTTCTTCTACAGTCTAAGGAATGACTTTTTCTTCCTTTTGGTTTTTCCTATGCCAGTCCCTCTCCTTTAGGCTCTGCATGACCCACTGAACCTCCCACACCTTCTTGCCTGTGTACAAAAACTTTTTTCCAATGAATATGCATCTTGTACGCCAGAGGCAGGATATTCTTCACTCAGCCTCAGGGTTGTATATGAGGGTCACACAAGTCTTTCTTCTCCCAGCTAGCAGACTTCAAGATTGGCATTTCGAGGAGTGGGAAGAGGACTTATAGCTTGTCATAGAGCTCTCTTACCTGTCCATCAGCCAGCCTGTCTCCTCTTGCTGTATGAATCAACTTGGTTTCTTTGGCAAACCAGCAAGGTTGCTTTCACATGTGTCTACTATACCTATTTACCGAACAAGCACTATCTATCACCTTACACAGGATTAGTAGAGTCCCACTCCTTAGTTTAACACAATTCCATATCTTTACCTGTGAAGTATTTGTTCCCAGACATTGAGAGGCCTGCATCGATTGTGTCATGAACTCAGCATTTATTAATACTGCTTGTAGTAGATACCGTCCGTTGAGCAATGAGGGCATGTCTCGCAGCTTGCAGTTAATGCTTGTGCTGGGGGACATCATAATTTCAGGTGGTCTTTTCCGTTTATTGTCACAGACCTCAGCTGACCGTCTTCTTCCACTTCTGTTCTCTCCTGCCCGTTCTCAATGATTTTCCTGATGATGATCCTCTTGCCATTGATCACTTTGGCAGTGGTTAACACTGATCTGATGCTGTGTGGCTCAGCTGTGTCCTTAGCAAAGGTGGACTGCTCGCTGAAGCTGAATGAATTCCACGGCATAAATGACTCCGTAAAGTCAGAAAACAGGCTGGAGCTTCTTTCTCTTCTACTTGTCCAGTGCAAGTTTTCCCCAATGTTTCTGAGGTTGTCAAAGGGGTCCCAGAAAACATATTCAAAGGGATCCATTCCTCCAAAGACTTCCCTAAGGATCTCCTCAACATTGTGGAACACATAAGTGGAATCAAAGAAGCTGTTATGACCCACCGTGGCACTACTTCTTGTGTGGGATCTGCTCTCCTTAACAGACATGTCATAGAGCAATCGTTTCTGAGGGTCAGACAAAACCTTGTATGCCTCAGTGACTGCTTTGAATTTCTCTTCAGCTTCCTCCTTGTTCCTGGGATTCTTATCAGGATGCCATTTTAGTGCCAGTTTGTGGTAGCATTTCTTAATATCATCCTGGCAGGCACTTTTCTTCAATCCAAGGACTTTGTAATAATCCACCATCTCAAAGGAAAGATGGGGCTGTTTGGAAGGTGTCTGGTACCTCTCTCCCACCAAGGATGTGAAGTCCAGGAATGACCAACGTGCAAAGACTTCTGGACACCTAGTACTGCTGTGCTCCTCAGGGGTGGGTAGATCCTCAGTTTATCCTCTGATATGCTCCATCCGTTTGCATCACAAGGTCACACAGTGCTGCTTGACGATGTCCTCTCTTTTTAAGATTGTTGTTTGCAAACAATGAGATTGTGACCTCAGAGGGGGCTCAGCCAATCATTGCTCAGTTGACCTGACTTCATTCTAGAACGGAATTGATTGTGACTGGCCTGATGTTTTTAAATGTAGATCATACATATGACATTGTAATTGCCCAATATAGCTGCGATGTCACAGCACTGACATATGACTTTATCGGATTATTTTTTGCCTGTACCCACCCAAAGGTGGGATTCTCAGAAACTCAGTGTGGTTTCACGTACAGTCCAGAGAAGTGTGGTGCAGTGAGGTCATATTACCCTGTAGCAGCAGCTATGGGAAAGCTGTTCGCAGTTTGGCTATCCGCAGTTTGGGAAAAGTGTTGATGAATCGGAGAAGGCTCAGGGAAGAGCCAGAATTTGTCATTAAGGACTTGGAAAATATGCTCTGGAGTGACATACTCAGGGAAAGTGTCTTGGTATTAACAGGAGGTTCAATGCCAGCTTCATCATAGTCTGTAAGAACCTGAATGGGAACAGAAATACAATGGCACAGGGATCTTCAGACTCCCGGGCAAAACAGTTGGAAGGTGGCATTAGCCAAATTTAAACTCAAAATACATTGCACATCCTTCATTGTGAAGGTAACGAATCATTGGAACCCCCTCATGTGGCCATTTTTAAACCCAGAGTGGGCCCTTTTCCTAAAATTGCAATCAGATGACCATCAGGATCGCTTCTGAACTTACAGCCAAACCTAACACTTCCAGCAGAGCTTAGCTCTCATGTTGGTACCAAAATAACTGCCCAAAATGAAACTCATTAACAACCTTGGCCTCTTTTCTACATTCTTTTTTGGAAATCTGTCCTAAGGTGTATGTATATACAACAGGGAAGCCCCTTGAACTCAACACAGACAAGTTCAGCCTGAGAAGCTGAACTTTGATGATCCAGTCCGAGGTTATCCTGCATCTGTTTCTGTTCCCTGGATTTGCCGTTCTGTGGGAAAAGCAATATTCCTACAGGGAAGCGTTGCATGGAAGAGGTCTCCAAGGAAGTGCCAGTAATGAGAACTCATCTGTCTGTAACACAGTGTTGTAAACACCTACTAATGGCAGTATGTGTTGCAGATCACTGCCCTCGTTTCCATTATCCCACATTTTGGGAAGCAGTCAGGAGCCGGCCAGACCAAAGAGCATATGCACAGCATATGAGCTGGCTGCTGTCCTAAGATACATCATACGTATGGGGCCGTGAAGCCAAGGGGCAACCATTTCAGCCTGTAGAAGCAAGGTGACAGAGGAAGGAAGGAAGGTGATTGAGCTGACGTGTTGGGGAGGGGCTATGTTTTGCTGGTTTTCTCACTGGTCAGTGATGGGTCAGTAGTATGGAGATACTTGTCATATTCTGGCAGCAAAAGTTGCCATAAAGTAGAGCAGTGCTGGTCTGGAGGGTGGAGCTGAAGGAAGTGCAAAGCAGCGAAGGAGCTCATGGTCCTGTGGACTCACATCATTGGGGAGATCTTGGGGTTTGCCTCCTTTTGCACAGAGGTGGTCTTCTTAAAGGCAGGGTTATTGTGCCACGTGAATTATTTATCTGCTGGGTGTTGTTTGTACTGTAGCAATGGGAAAAGTTAATCTAGGCCCAGGAGCAAGCTGCTGCTGCCCATTTGGACTTGGAGGGCACTCCCAAAACCCTCTTCTGTACTGAGGGGAAAGCTAAGGCTTCATGGCTCGCTCACACTGTAGTGCTTTGCTTGCAATCTTCACCAAGGGAACTCGTTTATTTGGGCTAGTGTTTTTTTAGGATTGTGCATTGGACTTGAGGGTGATCCAGACTTACCATCCACAAGCCACTGAATGGTGCCAACAGCTCCTAGCTACTGCTGGTGTGTCCGTTTGCAGATGCTTGGCAGAAATTTCAAGAGCAATTGCTGTTCCTGCTCTCTGTTACCCAGAAGGGAAAATGGGATGTCAGAAAAGCCTGTTGGAGGGTCCCAGGCCAGTTATTTACTGCAAGGAGTGAGGCTGTGTACGGAAGGAAGGAAGTGACTCTGCCTTGTGCTGTGTCTTTGCAAAGCATCTCCTCCTGTAGTTGCTTTTGATGATGAGTGCCCATCTCAGACTCGCTGGCGCACCGGGTTATCTGCCTTGGATTTAGTGCATCCTACCCATCTGAAAAGTAGGGAGTGTTTTTCTCCTGTCATCCCCCGAACAGGGGACGCTGACTGCCTGTCTGTCGTCTGCCTGCAGCAGGCGTCAGAGATTAGCAGCCATTCAAGAGAGGCCACTGCTGTGAGCCAAAAGCGTTTTCAAGGAAAAAAAGAAAGGGTTGAGGAGAGGCAGGGAGAAAGGGAAATGAGAGAGACATGCACACATCAAGTAACTAGACCCAAACTAGCCTGGCAGCCCCATCCCTAGAAACCAAGGCTTTGAAATGAGAAATGTTTTTCGTATCTTAAATCTCAAGTACAAACAATAAAAACCAGCCCAGACTGTGTTCTTTGAAGAGAAAGTACGAGTGACCTGAACAGTGGTTATCAGCAGCGTCATTAAGATAAACCCTTAACATGATTTAAAGCATCCGAAACTGAAGGGAGCACTTTCAGATACTAACAAAATGGTCTGACATTGAGGATGAAAATCAATAGTAATCTGATGTCACTAAAAATACTCAAAAGTGTCCCATGGCTGATGGAGGTGAGATTAGTGTAAATATTTGTATTCTAATCAGCGGCACGCGAGGGCTGGAGGCGGCCTTTCTGTCTATTTAATTAATGGAGTGGCTTTTTAAAAGGATCCTAATCATATGTGATTGTATCTGCTTATCAACATTTTTGCTAATTAGATGATATGGAGGCAGTCACTCTGCTAATTCCCTCATCCAAACAGCATATCCTGCACAGATAAAGTACAGTCTCTTTTTAATAAGAAACAATCATGAGACAGACTAACCTTAATGGTGCTTATTATCCGAGGATCTTTGGGATTTTCTCTTCTACTCAGCCCCTCCTTCCTTTTTCTTCATTCGCTGCTTCAGTATGCCAGATGGATGCGGACGTAGCGGTCCCTGTTCCCCCGGTCCTCCACTCCAGGCACCACCATGTCCAGCCTGCACTTCCTTCCCAGCCAGGCATCGGGTCTGCAACGGCAGAAGTAGTCAGGCAGGTCAGGATGGGAAGCAAAACACAAGGCATCAAGCAGCAAAATGTCCCAAGCTTTTGGTCACCCAGACCACAGGTGACCCCAAACTTGCAGTCCCAATCCCTGGCCTTGCCTTTGGCACCCCAGTGTGCCCTGGTCCAGAAAGGAGTGAGTGTCTCTGAGTTGTTATAACTTTCTTCTATTGTTGTTGTTGTTGTTGTTGTTGTTGTTATTATTATTATTATTATTATTATTATTATTATAGTGGATATTGGGAAAAATTTCTTCACTGAAAGAGT
>Ga0181612_146106_pt1 | contig 10427 bp, 2 predicted proteins | sample HoacroProtozoa21_FD_119630 | JGI IMG/M metagenome (GOLD analysis project Ga0181612, IMG submission 119630) | Hoatzin crop microbial communities from Cojedes, Venezuel. Combined Assembly of Gp0051906, Gp0051904, Gp0051908 | reverse complement strand
TTAAAATGCGGGCCGGAATTTGGGTGGAAATAAAAACCCCTTCCTTTTCTAAAAAGTTTTGGTGCAAGGCCTTTTATAGTGCTTTTTTTGCAGTTTTAAAAAAAAAAAAAAAAAAAAAAAGAGCTGTAACTGATGCATCAAACTAGCAGGACAGAGCAGGACAGAGTTGTGAAAGCAGCAAAAACAATGGTAAAATTATCAAAGCTGCAGTTGCAGTAGTTTCTTCAAAAAACCTGCCCCAGCTCCCTTCCACCTTCTGATGTTACAGTTTTCAGCTGACAAATGTGTATGAAAAGACTAGCTTTCTTGGAAGAAGTAACAGATCATTTTTGAAAGCTTTAAGTCAGATTGATATTTGAGTATTGTGTCTGCTAATTGTACTTCGTCCATTTCAGAATGGACATGGACAAAATGCTCTGGTTTTGTAGGACGCAGAAGAGAAAATCTGTATATCCCTAGAAGTAATGTTGTTTTGGGCAGTTTTAATGTGTCAGTAATCCATATTCATATGAACAATGTGTGCGTACAATTAAATGGCACTGTGCGTGTGAATAGGATGGAGTACCTCTGAGAGGCCCTTGGCTTGCAGATGACTTCAGTTTTAAGGAAACTGCCTAATTTTTTAATGAAAATGCGTATGTAGTTCTGTTTTTTAAAAAAACAAAACTTGCTTCATAGTCGTTCCAAAAATGCATCATGGTGTTTCAGTGAACACTAAAAAAAACCTTAAGAACTGAGAAAAATCTCAAATATTTGACAGTTTGTCTGGAAAAAATATTAGCTAGTTACTAAAAATACAAGTGCACTCCTTAACAATGTGCATCTTGGACAAACAGATGCATATTTTGTCATCAAGTTACTTAAGCTTCTGAAGTCAGGGCTACAACTGGGTCAGATGATAAGATGAGCACAACAGAAAAACCAAGAGTGGCTCTGATAAAAACTGATTGATTGATGTCTGGCTTCCCCACCATCACAAGCAGTTGACAGTTAGTTTGGGATCAGATGATTTGGCTTTTGCGATAGAAGATGGGGCCTGGTAGGCAAGTCTGAAGGACAAAAAGGTCGGTTTCTGTATAGTGTCAGGCAGTGCTGGATTCCCACAAGGTGGGGTATTGGATTATGTTTTTCTTCAGTTACAGGACTTAACTTTTATGGTCCATCGAAAGGCCAAGTCATCTGGTCAGTATTAATACAAAAATAAGGCTGTAAATTGTGAGAAGGGAATGAAAATAGAGGGAGTATACCTGTTGGACAAGTGAATTACAGAAATGACTATTTTTTGCTATTTACTTTCTGTATTTACTTAATACATCATGATTTAAAGCATTACATTATTTGTAAACATTCTGATTTAAAAAAATGGTTTCCCCAGTATATTTGTCACTGCAGCTGCAATGAAAGTTTTATGTTATGTATATGTTGAGGGACTGTAATGAAACATTGTGGATAAATTAATTCAGCTTGTGAAATATTGTTATTCTGTGACCCATTATGTACAGGATAGCACATTGTACTTCATATACAGAAGTATGTATTTTTCACTACATTAAGAGCAATTAAGATGATATACTTAAATATCATTAAATTAATGTGAAGTGTATTTTTGTGAATCGGAGATTATTTATCAATGTATGACCATACCATGAACAGCTGAGTGTTTGTGGGGTTTCTTGTGTTGTTGTTTTTTTGTTTTTTTTTCAGAGCACATTTACAATTAGCACTCTCTGTGCAATAGTCATAGAAGGGGGAAAATTTGTAAATGAAAATCAAGACATAATAGCTTTTAAATGAAAAAGGTTTTCAATGCAAGCCATGAAAATGTGTACAACTGCCACAGAACTGGAATTTGGACAGCTTGGATTTGAATTTAGATTTTGGACAGTTTGATACTCTCTAGAAATCCTTTATAATGTATTGCTTTTCTCTGAGTTTTAAGGGTCACATCTCTAAAGGACAGTTGGGTCTCAGCTAATGCTTCTGGCTTAATATCAGTAAGATGAATTCTGCAAGGTGCTGTATTGCTGATAGTATAGCTGGAATGCAGTATGAAAGAACCTCTGGTATAACCTGGAGTGCTACCAGTAAGAAGTGATCAGTGTAGGTGAACTGGTGGTCATTTGAACAGTGATTAGTTATACTTCAAGAAAGGTAGTTTTCTTACTGTCTAATCTCTGGGGACTTATTTAATTTAAAAATAATACTAAAAAAAGGTCTTGTTCAAGAAATACAGTTTTGTCCTGGCTCTTTTGTAAACCTCTTTTGAAGCGTACATTAAAGGCATGTTTTAAAACATGGAACTCAAGGCTTAGAAAGTATTTAAGAATGCAGATTTAAGAGAAGACTGTGGAAGTGTTTGTTTCTTCCATTTTTATTATTATGATGGTGCATCCTTTTAGCATCTGAGCTTCGTTGGGTTTTCACATGATATTGTATTGAGCTCTCACAGTGTTGCTACAAGCGGTCTGAAATAAGCTGTAAAAGCCCATGTATTAACTTGCAGATAGGGTTGAGATTTTCAGGTGTGTTTCTTTGACAAATATGTTGCATCACAGAATAAGTAGTCCTTTTTTGAACATCTTCTACTGAAGTTTTCCCAGATGTACTTTTATGCTTAATAAAACTGAAGAGAGCTTTATTTGACTTTTCTTTGCAGTATGATACTTAAGTCTGACCAGGGACGGTAGCCTGCTCTGTTGACTGTTTGGGAGTTTTACACCTCTAGAGTATACAACTGAGACCCGTTTAATTACACAAAGAGGATAATCAGGTTGGTGAATCAAAAAGAGGATAGATGTTCCTGTTACTAAAAGTACCAAGGTGCAGATGGTATTATTTGGCATCCTTTTAGAGGCTTCACTATTATAATCTGTGCTGAGCTGAAAACTGATACATGACTTTTCAATGGCAGTTCATATTTGCAAGAAATTACTTGAATAACCATCTTTATAAGAGGTCATGTCAGCAAAAAATCTCTAAAATTCAATAGTCACAAATTAAATAGGAAGTTTCGTGTGTCTGCATGTATGGAAGTGTTTTGCCTGCTAATTTGAACTTGAGAACTATTTCTAACAATATCTTCTTTAAGACTCCATTAAAATTATACTTATTTAAATAAACATGTTTATATATGTATCTCAATATATGTGAGAATTAGTAGGAATTGAGACATGTAACTTGATGTATAGCAGCAATTTAGTATAAAATACACTTATTGTGTTTAAAGAAAAAAACATGCCACAGGTAAAGATATTATTCATAAGCAAGTAGCTTGAAATTATGAAGTAATTATTTTTGAATATTTGAAGTAATCTCGTATGCTGTATCAGACCCCTTGAAACATGCAAACTCTGGAAATATTACCTGCATTTCAGTAATAGAAAAATGGAGGCTTAAGTTTTAGGTTTCTACCATGGTCCACAATTTTCAGTCCATGGATTTTTTTGGGTTTGTTTTTTTGCATTAGATACTGATGCCTGACGTTAAGATTCTCAACACCTACAGCTCTTGCTGAAATCAGCTAATAATATGCCCTAACTAATGCTATATGAGGAGTAGCATCCAGATTCTTTCATGCCCATTTCTGTCATTAAGCTATACTGTTATCCTCCTTTTACTGAAAATTTCCATGTGTGTTTAATATAAATGTGTTCTATGCCTTGGACTTCAGTGTGTGTTAAAATAGCCAAGTGTAGCTCTTAGAAGATTTTCCTTTCTGTCTTCCAAAAGACCTGCAGAAATACTTTATTTCAGATTAAAATCTTACTTTATAGCAAGATCATAAATAGGGGGAGCTACAATGAAACCTCTGAACCTGAAGAGTATGCCGTGCCTGTTTTACTAAGCTGGTACTAATGGTGTGGAGTTTGTCTTCGAAATAGGCTCTGTGTCTTAGATTTCAGTGTTACATTATTATAAGCACAATCATACACAGTTTATCTTCCCTATGTTGTTATTCTAAATTTTGAAATTTTGAACTGCTGTGCCATAAACAATTCTTCTTTCATACATATCGGATGTTTTACATTCTGAGTGATTTGAAGATGCCAGTCATTTTTATACAGACTATTATGCCCAGACAAATTTTTCTTTTAAAAAGAAACCCAACAAAGGCCAATGCCAGGTCTGGTGGGGTTTTTTGCATCTTCAGGATGATGCATCTTCAATGTATGTCTAATTACTTGTTTTAGGAAGCTCTGATTTATAATATACTAGAATGTATAACAGTATAAGATTACAAAGAAAGCATGCATATTATGGAAAACTGGACTGCATTTATAAAGGTCATGAGTCATTTTGCTAATATAAGTGATAGAAAAAAAGACTTTAAGTGAAGGATTACGAATTTCTGTAGATTACCTTTGTAAGGAATGGACACAGAGATGAAATAAAATTAGTAGGGGCAGAAAGTTTTGCATGGAAGCGAGTGATGGTGTTTGTTCTCAGTTTAGAATATAAGATTCATTGGAAATAAAGTGTATTTATGGGAACCGAGCTATTGCACAACACTTAGTTCTGAATGAATTATTCATAGAACAATATTTTGCCCATGTGTGGTCATCTCCTTTTCTTTCATTGTTTTTAAGTTTTTCACAAAAAGTCCTGATTTTTATGCTTTAGCTTTTACATTCTAGGGTGTTGAATATTTGCTGTCGTATTCTTGCTTATTTACATCACATTTCAGTTTTTGTGGAGGATGACGTGAATGTTGTTAAACATGAGAAAAGCCTCAAAAAATTGGTGGGAGTTTGATCTCTTCCTAGAAGGGAAGTATTAGGAAGAAGGAAGCACTGTTTCTTCGTTCGAGAGCAAATAGAGAGAAATAACTGAACACAGGGAATTTAAGACACTGTAATACCATTTTTTTTCCTACCTTTTCTTTCTTCTTCTAGGAGGGAAGAGCATAGAACTTGTTTGTACTATGCACAGGAACACTGAAAATCTGTCAGCCATAATTTTTGATAGCTTTGATGGATTTTGCATTCAAATGTATTTTGATACTTGAATTATGTGATTGCATTTGTATGTGAAGTATTAAGAAAATTTGTAGGCACCTGTGATGTCTGTGTTTGGGTGCTTAATTAAATATTAGGCATGTTGTTAAAGGGAACTTCAGGAAAGTCTGTGTTAAATGTTCGTATGACATAGTACTTTTATTAGTGAAGTATGTGGAATGAATGTTTGAATTCCATTTTGTGTTACACATTGATGATGCACTGCTCATTCTAATTGCAAGTTCATGCAATGGCAAGATGTTATGCATGTGATAACCTGCATGTAACAGCAAATATATATTTAGATTATTATGCCATTCCTTTTTTTTGCATTTTGATTGACTCTGTGTGGTTCGTCCCTTAAATCTGATGGCAGTTCCTTATCTGATGATAATTACTTAATCTCTGTTGGAGTAGAACAGTTCTTACCGAGTAACAGACTCACTTTTGAAATATAGCATTGGTGACCTCGCTATAGGAATTATATTTTGACAGAGTAATAGGAAGGCATATTCCATGGTGTATAGACTAAAAATTTCTTAATAATACATGTGTGGTCTTTCCATTTTTCTTGGGTGCTTTCTGGTCTTAAAAGAAAACTACCAAGCAGCAATGGTAAGGCCATATATCCTGTATTAACGGAGAGTGATTTACAGGTTATGGTTTGTATTCTTGGCTAGTAACACAGAGTAATCTGTAGGTAGAGTTTGTGGACAGATTTTGGTGCATTTTAGTGTGAGGCTTATATGTACTTATCTTACATTCACTTATTATTGGTACATGATAATAGTTTGCTTCTTTGAATTTTTCCTCTTTGAAGAGCAATCAATATCATTACCGAGTTTTTGGCAAAACTTTAAGCCAGAGACTGGAAATTTCTTATCAGGCGGGTACTGGTAGAGCCTGGAACAGAACCCAGCGCTATAGAGACCTGTTCCACCTGATGTAGTACAGTTTCTGGAGTACTTTTAACCTTACTTGTCTCTACAGTAAAGTTTGATAGCTGTAGAAATACCTCGTAATAAAAAAGAAAGACGGAACCTATTGCCTTGATTACATCATTCTAATAAAGCAAAGCCAGGCCCAAGAAGAGATTGCATAAACATTCTAGCAAATATATATAAGAAATAAATAGATCTCAAATATAGAGGGCTGTTCTACCTGTACACCTAAATGGACTCCAAATGCCAATAGTTGCTGACTTCATAGAAATTATGTATAAGTAGTGTCATGTGACCCTTCCTGGATTCACCAAATAGAGTAATTAGGCTGAGCCTCATACACACTGGTTGCACCAGGCACACGGGAAGAAGTTAGTGATTAGCATTTGGGTAAACGGTGTAAATTTGGGTAAATGGTAAATTTAGGAAAAGGCACTGTTCCTCAGTCATACCACTTGACCTTTGAAGAATGTTTTAGAATTGCCAGTAAATAGAAATGGACAGCAAAAGTGGATCTTAGTGTTCTGCTGGTTGTGACTGAGGAACTGGAAATATAACTATTGTTAGGTATTACCTATCTGTATTACCTTAGAGGAAATACTTTCCTAACAATTGAACGCCAGTGTTTCATTAGCTCTGCTTCATTAATGTAAGTGGTAAGAACTAAATTTTTTTTGTTGTCTGCAAGTCAGTTATTAGTTTCCTTTTTTGCAGAATATTTCTAGAGTGAAAAACAGTCGCCCTACAAAACATTGTTGGTATCTTAGGGCTTTTTCAAGTGTGGTTTGTTTTGTTTGGTTTTTTTTTGTTTTTAAATGTATGATCAGATATAGTACGGCTGTCCTGTAACAGCTGGGAAATGACTACTTTGGAGTCGCAATTTCTATAAATAGTTTCAGAATACTTCTTTTCTAAATGAGTAACAAAAATTTTTCAGCTGAAGTTGCTGAAGTTCTGCCATGTTGGAATCAATGGCAAATTTTCAAGAAATTGAGGACTGTCCTTCATAGTTGTGTTATATCTGGCATTCTACCGTTGTTCTGGGTGAGCAGTCACTGGAGAATGACCAGCAAGAGCAAATAACTTTAATAACAACAGGTATTTTGGCCACTCTGTTAGTAACTTTAAGGGCATTGTGTTTGTTCCCTGTTTGATTGATAGTGCTCTGTGAAAAAGATTTAAAGTGTGACTAAGAAGCAAAAACATAACCACAAAGTTCATTTTCCTCTCTTCTTGATTTTACTTGTTGCTAGAGATAACAGTCTTATCACTGCTTTAAATGAATATGAGGGCTGTGTGGGGAACTCCTGGAGTGTGGTACTGTGAAAGATTGAATCAAATCAGCTTAAACAGGGATTGTTTAGCACTAAGGGGTCATGGATCTATGTAAAATAAAGGTGGCTGGCTTTTTGTGTGTATTAGCATCTGTTTTGTTCCCAGTGTTTAATAACTGATGCAAAGAGAAAACAGTAACTTACTGGAAATTTAGAAAGCTCTTAAATTGCGTCAGTCGCCCAAGACTTACTTCAGCAAAAGAATAAAGATCGAATATGACAGTATTGGCATTTTTAAGATAACAGAAATGGAGAAAATCAGCAAAGTATCTTTCAGGACTGACTTGCCTGTCTCAGGCGAAAATGACATAATTAAAATACAGTTAGACAGAAGCAGGTCATAGGTTTCATTGAAATCAAAGTGAATTTTTCAAGTACAATTTCATATTAAATGTTAATTTAATAATTTAATGGAGATCAGTGAAAGGTCAGTCTGGAATGTGAAGGGTTAAAATGCTGAACAGTGACCTGAACAGGGAGTTGTTGTGTCTCTGAATCCCAGACATACTTTATTAGGACAATCCAGCTGGTTTTCTATTTCTATCTCCTCATTATCAACACGCTTATGGTATGGCCTCTTCCCCCTCACTTCCAATGCCAAGAATTTGGCAGGGACACCATGTGAGGAGGTCAGAGACTGATTGAGAGGAAAAACGAAGCTGAGACTGCAGCAGAGATGCAGAAAGAGGGAGTCCAGTCGCTGAAGAGCTGAGGCTTGTTGTTCACTGTAAGGAGACTATCGTCAGAGTTGGCTTTTTTTTTTTTTTGTGAGCGGTGATTATAGATTTATGTGAAATTAGACTGCTGACACGAGTCTTGATTTTCTTCTCACTGAAAGTGGTGTAAAACAAGAACAGTTAAGCTTAAGGAATTGCATATATAAAATCACTAGAAAAATTATTTCTTCATGATGTTTGGCATCTTTGTATATTTTAAGGAGAAAAAATCTGAAATTATAGTATTTCTCTTTGAAAAAGCGAAGACATAAATAGAAGCAGCATACTCTTAAATTGCTTTATGTGTTGAATCTAGCTTTCTCTGGCTGAAAGAAAAAAAAAACAACCTCCGCAAATGTTCAAAGGAAGGAAGTGGGAGGAAAGAAGTCCTTCTCACACATTTCCATAGTTTCCATTTCAAAATACAGCTTTCACTGCCTCATGACACGTACTTTACATCAACAGGTACATCAGTTTAGTATTAATATTGATGAAACTCATCGTTTGATAGCATTGGTTAAACAGAAAATGAATTTGACATTTTCTGTGTTCAAAACCATGCATAAAAGCAGATGGAGAAAATACAGAAAGATTTTCTGTAGAAGACTGATCTCTGTTGGGACCAGACCTATTTGTATTTATTCAAGACAATACACAGTGCTTCCCTTCAGAATGATATGGATTATCGCAAAATTGATCCATGGTTAATCCTGTACTAAAAAACATTTTTGGCTTTCATCCTTTTCCTGGCATTCCCCTTTTACAGAACGGAAGAGTGTCTGAATGGAAAAGTGAGTTAAGTTCTTGTGGGTGGTGGAAGATACCAATTCTGTAGTTCTTACATTCTGATAATTCCTGCGGAAACAGATAGAGATTATGTGTCCACAAGGAGTGGTAGGTTTTAGTCTCAACTTCACAGAGGTCTTTGTCAGATATTTGCTTTCCAGGTTTTACACAATTAATATATATTCATTACAAATAAGGTGTCAGTGGTGGTCTCTGCATTTAAGCTATTATGATTAAGGCTGATGTTTGATCCTGTATTAGAGTTACAAACTCTGGGACCAAATGACCTCTCAGTCTCTGTGTACAAACCCCAATTTATTTCTGTGGCCTGTGCCATGTGGTTTCGGGGGCTGTGACCCTTAGTAAATGGGCTGTGTGTTAAAAGAAGAATAGAATATGCCTAGGAGGCCTTGATCCTTAGAAGTTCTAAATTTCTTGTTAAATTATAAGGAGGGAATGTTGTCCTGGCTGGCATATGGTCATGAATTTCTTACAAGTGCTAGTGGAGGTGATGTTTTGATTGCATGGGAAAACCTAGCACTTAAAAGAAGCAGAAAAGCACAACTTGGAAACGGGGAGGGCAGGGGGAGAAGAGAGAGTGAGAGAAAGCGGAAGACTTATTTTGCTGAAAGGATGAAGGAAAAGAAACAAAATTCCTCTCTATGCTAAATTCAGGTACCTCCTTAATTGAACAACATGAGCACACAAGCAGGGTGCAGATAATAGACAAAGAAAAAAGAGAGGATTCACTCTGGGCTGGGATTAGAACCTGGGGCTTTCCGGATGTGAGGAATAATTTATACTTAAAGAACTTACTCTCCTACAGGAAGGGAGAACATTTGAGTTGAGTTATGCCTGTAAAGAGAATATTTCTGTATCATTCATAATTCTAAAAGTACCATTTATGTTTTTATTTTTATACTGTTCACAATAAGCTCATGACACTTCTGCACCCTCATAACAGACACGTAACAATGAAGCAGCTTCAATTAAGAAGCAGAACATCAGCCTCTGGCATCTTATTCTGTTGTTCCATCTTTTTTTGCTAGGGAGAATTCATTTGTTTCTTAATTAAGAAAAACACCAATAGCATGAAAAACCTGCTTATGGTACCTGAATGGTAATTAGGTGAAAGGTAAGAAAGAAACACACAGATACATTCCAGTAGCAGCCAAAATGAACTTGAGCTGATAAAAATGAACTAAACTACCCTTGCATAAATAGAGGCTGAGAGAAGTGTACAGTCATTATGGCTAAGACAATATGCAAACTATCTTCAAAGAAATCAAATTGCTAGAGTGTTTTCATTTGCATGTATTAACTATTAACATAATGAGGAGAAGTGACATTGGACCCGGATTGTGTGTCTGTTCGGATTGATAACTCTACCACATCTGCAAACGGGCGCCCAAAAATCAGACTAGTAGTCAGATCAGTGTTGAACTCTGAAGTGCGTATAGTTTTTTGTTGAGGTTTTTCTGTGTGTGGTTGTTTTTTTTTTTTTTGGTGTGAGTGTTGTGATTTTTTTTAATATCTGGAACCCAGAACAACATGTTAGGATGTTGAATGCAAGCTATCCTTCTATTTTTATTCTTTCCAAAGGTGATTCTTCTGCTACAAGCACTTAATTCATACTTTCAAGGTACAGATACCAAT
>Ga0181612_176870_pt1 | contig 10428 bp, 5 predicted proteins | sample HoacroProtozoa21_FD_119630 | JGI IMG/M metagenome (GOLD analysis project Ga0181612, IMG submission 119630) | Hoatzin crop microbial communities from Cojedes, Venezuel. Combined Assembly of Gp0051906, Gp0051904, Gp0051908 | reverse complement strand
TTTTTCTTAAACTCTTCTTTCACCTGATGATATTTGGCTTTCCTTATCTGACAGAATGGGGCCTTTTGGACTATAGATCCTCCTGTGCATAGCTTGGGATGTTAGTTTGGGTTGTAGGCTCAAACCAATTGGACCAGAATCAACAACTCTGAGTCCAAAGCGGGAAGCTGAAAATTGTTCTTGTATTTAAATCCCTGAATTTCTTTCATCCATCCACTTTGTTGAACTGCAGTTGAAATCGAGTAAGACTTTGCAGTGAAAAACTGAGCCAAGAGAGAGTTCTGGAAAGAAAAAGTAAAATTTCACGTAAGTGCTAAAGGTAGTATCCTGAGGAGTGTGTTTGAATGATGTTAAAGGATGCAGAGTGCTTCTGAGGAGCGGCGCTGTAGGTAGGAAAGGAACATATTTCACTAGGCTTAAGAAATGGAGAACATCTACATTTTCAAGTTGTCTTTAGACTTTCAGGCAATATTGCTGTAGTACTTTCTGTGTATCTAAATCAACTGATTGCAGGTAGTACCTGATACGAGCAGTGTTGTGCGCCTGCGTGTTATAGGTCATCTCAAGAGACTGTGGGACTGTAACTTTTATATTAGGACTTTTATACATGTCATATAATTTCTTTGATGGTAAAGCAAATACCAGAAGCTGTAAATATTTTTCATGTATCAGCTTGATCTCATGTTTTCTGCTACTGTAATAATTTAGAAGTCAGTAAAGGAGTTCTGTGAAATCTCGTAGTATTCTTTGTGCTATAGGTTTAAAATTATTTAGCAGGTTGAATATTAGTCTTCATTTGACATCTTGTGTAGTAATCTAGAAGAAGTTTTTTGATGTGTGTTTTTTTTTTAAGACTGGCTTCTTTTATTCAGAAAAGAAACCCTAAGCAGAATTTCATACGTTTATTCAGCAAACTAAGGAAAATGTGTTTGTGTATATGCACTTTCCAGATTTTAATACATAGAATATCTTTAGCTGACCCATATGCATTTTCCACATCTGACTCATTCCCTGTTGATATTTGGCATGACACCTTTCTGTGTGATAAGGAGCTGTGACCGGGCAGTCGCAGAACTGATGTAGTAAGAACTCAGTCACTCAATTCACTCAGTGAAGAATGCTGTTTTGGAAACTGGGATATTTCCAGCTGAACAGCAATGCTGAAGTGCTTCAGCACAAAGCAGTTGGGACCTCCTGTTGATCGTAGAGCAGTGAACTGACTGTTTCTCTGTTTGAAACATCCTATAGGTTAGCATTGTACCCTTGTTTCTATCTTCCAGATGTCCCACAGGACTCACTTTAGCCTTGTCTCCATGTTACACAAGGAAAGTATTACCTTGTGTTCCATAAACAGGTGCCCCCACTTTGATTTACACTTACATTTGAGCTATCCCCCATGGTAAGTTACTCATTATTAAACAAAGCTTTTTTGGTAAGCGTACTATCTGATTAATACTCTCACCAAAAAAGAGGAAGGTAACATCCAAAGAAAGACCGGGTTCAAGAATACTGAGGACACCAACCAGATCTTTGATAGCTGAAGAAGATAAAATGGACAATTTCTAAGGTGAGATACAGAGAAAATGCAGGCTTTTTACTGGGAGATTGGACTCCAGAAAATCCTCCCAGCTGATTGATAAAAATTGAAAGCAAGGAACAGGGGAGTAAGGCACTGGAACTGAAAGCCTGTGATGTCTGTAGTTGTGAGAACAGGAAAGAGAAAGCAAATTTCCTGGAAAGGAATAAATAGGCCTTTCCTTTATATGTCTCAAGATACTTCTTCAGGGGGCAGATGAGCAGAAAACGGACCAAAATAAGGATAACAATTAAAGGAAGAGATCGAGGGTCCCTAGGAATACTGTAGCTAGTAGTAGGTTGGAGAGTATTTCCTGAGGAAAGGATAAGTGGCAGTGGCCACAACTGACTCCATTTTGACCAGCTAACAGACAAAAAACAAGATCAGAACGATTAGAAGCAGTGAGATGAATGTGTTTAGTATTATGGAAAGAATAGCCAGGGGATCATATGGCAGTGAATCTCTAATGCAGAAGGTAAGCAGAAAAAAGGAGGAAGGCCTGTGGTGTTGTCAGAACTTGAGCTGAAGTATTGGGGGTGCAGATATTTTTAAAATCGTGTACTGAAGAGACATGTGGTGATAGAAGTGTAGTATTAATTGCCTAAACATAGTATAAAGAATCCCGCCCTTGTACACTGACCTTCCAGGCAAAACTAGGTGGTGTAGAGAGTGTAGTACTGATGCTAATACCAACTGGTGACTCTCAAGGGGCTTCTTTATTTTAGAGGGAGTAGAACTAGAGCCTACAGACTACTTGCTACTTTTCCTCTTCCCATATTGTATCCCTTTTTGTAGAAGACATGTCAAAAGACATCAATCCGCCAGCAAAGAATCCCACTTGATAGCAAACTGGACCATAAATAATGCCCTCTGCCAAAGCACAGATAATTCTCAAACTGAGGAGAACAAAACAATACAGAAGTATTAATTGCCTCTTTAAGAGCATAAAACCACTCTGCTGCTTGGAGCAGTGCAGCTCTTTAGAATCTTTAGCTGCTAATGACCACTGGATTCTGAGGGGCTACAGTTGTCTTCCCAATTATTTAAGAACCTGAAGCAGTCTCTGAGTGGTGACTATTAAAAAGGAAAATCAAAGCAATGTGCTATATATTGTGCATTAAAATGACTGATTTATGGTACTGTGTTTTTATGTAATTTAACATTTAGAAAACTAAAGACAATTAAATAAATAAAAATAATCTGTTTTCTCCTATTTCCAAGTAAAAAATATTTTCATTGTTATTTTGGACAAATCTTTAAGAGATTTCTCTCAGAAATGGGGAATAAACTAGTCCTTTATTTCTCTTTATGAGATATAAATTTTAAAAAGCTTGGCCTACCGTGGAGAAAAGTGGTGCTGAAGGACCTGAGCTGCTGTTTGTATAGACACATGAATAGAAATTCAAGCTGAGCAGAACCACTATTGCTGCTGCCTGTCCTTCGTTGATTGTTCGCTGTGTGCTGGTTGAGTAATAGCTGGTTGCCAAGTAGTTTCCCTGCCTGGGCCTTGGGTATTTGCGCCGACTCGCTCCTGCCCCCAGCAGTTACACTCTGGAAAAAGAGACTCGTGACTTTCAACTGGCTGGCTTACTCACACCCGTGCCTCAAAAAACCGCAGGTGCACCTCCAGTGATACCAATACCTTCAGTAAACAAAGACGACCACAGAATCATTCAAGTTGAGAGGAACCTTTGGAAACAGGGTTGATTTCAGAGCTTGATAGGGTTGCTCGTGGCCTTGTACAGTCCAGTTTGGAATATCTCTAGAGCAGGAGGCTCCACAGCCCTCATCTGGCACAGACAGCGGGGAGAGAGTGGATTCTCTGTTCCGTGGCAGTGAGGTGAGGGAAGAGGGTCCTTTTTCACTGTGGTTGCATTGGATAGATCTGTGAATTTTCCTGCAGTATCAGAGAGTCTAATAAGTCAAGAAACTCTTGTGCTCTTGCTCTTACATGAAGGCTTATTTCAGAGTCTGTTTTCAATGTTGTGTCCACCAGAATTTAAGAACTTGGAAAATTTTCCCTCAAGACCAGTACCAAACATCACCTTTCAGAAATGAGTAGTAGTCTTCATAAATACTTCTGTGGCTGGACTGAACTCTGTTTGGTGTCCGCGCAACAACCACCAACTCGTCTGAACTGCTGTGAATTGGAAATTAGTAGCTGGGATAAATGAGCAGTCTCCACACTAAAACATAGCTTTCACCCTGGCTGAAGGCTGAGAAATATTTGCTTGGTATTTGCCTGGGTAGATAGAGGTAAAGCACTTATTGAAGACATAGCTTGTAGTAGAGGAGAAACAGTCTGAGCTCCTCATCAGACCAAGAAAACAACCTCAGTTGATTTTAGCATGTGGTCCCAAGAAGGGCCTGGAAAGGAGTTTTCATTTGAAAGAGTTTTGAAGTTATGAAGAAAAGACACTGTCTTGCCATCTTTGTGCTCACAGAACTGAACTTCCCATGTTTTGTGCCTTAGCAGAGCTGCACCAAAATGCCTGATTCCAGCACATATTTGCTGTCTGTTCATCATGAATATTTGTTATTTGCAACCACCAGCGATTTAGGAAGAAAAAAGTCAAATTAGAACACATTAGTTAGAGATCCGGTTCATATTTATAGAGGTAAAGGTGATTCTGGCTTGAGTGAAGGGTGGTTCGGGAATGCGGTTCGCTAAACATACTCCTGCAGAAAGATACTAACACTGAGATATTGCTGCATGTAAGAAGGTTGAATGAAGTCACTAATGCTTGACTGTAAAATGAATTGCTGAAGATTTGGTTTTAACCACTTGGCCAGGCTATTTCACTGCAGTGCAGATCTTTAAATAGCATGGGAGCTCATTTTTCCATAAGAACAGAGAAGGGGGGAACAGCAACTCTCCTGCTTTGTGGAAGATCAGCTAGAATAAAATTGGCCAGCATTGCACCTGAAGGAGCATTAGTAATCACCCCACATCTAAGTGAGTAATTAGCTGAAATAATTACCAGCCTTCAGACGAATTCACACACTTTTTTGCCTATGACAGTATCAAGGATAGCAGGTGTTGAGAGTGCCTTGAAGGGACAAAGATTAAAGATTATTTCATTATCTGGATTCCTTTAGGCAGAGAAGTCTTGTGTTTTATCCTGTCATGCACAGAAAGGTCTAAGTTCTCCTCATGCTTTGGCAGGTTTGAAGCTGAGCTTTTGACAGAGAGTGAATGTTGTTTAATTTGAGAGAATAGTCTGTCCTTGAGAATTCAGTAAACTATCTCTGTCTCTGAACGGTCTTATTCCTGCTCAGAGGCTCAAGGAAAACTGCAAGTAAGGATGCCGAGGAGACACTGAGCAACAGTCTTCCTTTTACTGAGGTTCAGAGTAATGAGGAAAACAAGGATTTGAACAGTTATTTACTTGGAAACTTGCTGATGAAATATCGTGCATGTTTCCAACTCATTATTTCAATATTTCAAAAGTAGCATGGTAAGGAGTGCTAGCAGTGTTCTGCCGTATCCTCATGCATGCTTTGAGATAGTTTTGTTTTGTTAGTTACATCCAGAGGCCAGAATGTATCAGGGCAAGTAGCTATATGGTGGGTGCCCTAGGAAATGTCAGCTTTTACTTCTTTACTGGAATGCTGTGTCAGAAACCATAAACTTTCCATGTGGAATGACCCCTTCTCAGCTAGACATTCTGCTATTCCAAATACTCTGCAACTATTACCATAATTTCCAAACTTTTTTTCATTTCACAGCAGTGACCTCACCTTGAGTGTCTCTCAAAGCTGTCACTAGAGTTTGATGTATTCTCATAATGTGCACCTACATTATATCCGTGAGAAATCTGTGCAAGGTAGTGTTTGAATCCCAAGAAGATGTGATGGAGCATGGGAGAGATGGGATGGGTGGAACTGATGGAAACTTGATGTTGCAATAGCTCATCTGCATAAACATTTTTCCATTTAAAGCTTTACTTGGTCTTCGAATTATTTTCTACTCAAATCCATTATAATTTGAAGGAGATTTTCGCCTACCTGGTGCATGTTTGATTAATGATCTTTTTTGTTCTGCTCTCATTTTATTCCTCACCAGGATGCCAGTATTTGCCCACTTAGGTGTTACGCGTTTTTCTGATTCACAGTCCTTTACTTTTGTTTTCCACTAATCTGTTTGTTGCTGCTTTTGTTTGTTTGTTTTCTAGTCTATGTTTCTCAACTATGGTTTATGATTCCCCAGAGTTGAAGCAAGTTAGAAATAAGGGATACGTCTTCAGACCCAGCTGGCATCAAACTACTCCTAACGGCAATCCCTAACATCCTGTAGTTCCAAGGCCCAGAAGTAGTTCTAGGTGTCTTACGACTTTACTACTGTTCATGCAGCAAGGTACATCATAGCATTATAGTGCGCTGTGTGTAATATATCTGCTTTTAGGAAGAACATACTTGATGCTGATGGTACAGCTGTGCAGCACTGAAACACATGGATCTTTGTTACTATAAACTGCCCTCCCTGCAGTTAATCAGTATTGTTTTAGGAGTTTTCTGGAAGAAACCATGGAAAGCAGTTCTTTTCAACAGTGAGGTTACTAATTCAACCTGGCCACAACCGAGGATTTTTGCTTAAGAATACTGTGCAAATTTGTGGTGCAGTTTGCTGCGGTATGTTGGTTCTGTAAAATGGTCCATCTTCCTGCTGACTGCTCTACTGAAGACCAGCGTTTCCACATGAAGAAGTACTCTTTCCTTTTGTTGGCTTTCAGTTTTGAGAGCTGTCTGTGCTTTTTCTTTGGCAATTTATGCAAAACCCTTGCCTGTTTGAGCACACTTCTTAAAGCTAGCAGCTAGCCCCTTTCTTCCATTTGATGTTCACATGCAACTGCCTTTGTCTTCCAGAATGGTCATGAATGCGTGTCTACAGGCATGGACTAGTAACAAATAGAAAAAGCTACACAAGCCCAGTTAGAGGTGCAAAATTGGACTAGAGAATGCAATGAGATGCTTTCCAGTAAGACAAAGTATTTCTGCCAAGGTGGCATCAGAAGAGGGTGAAGAGTAGTCAGACACTTGTGAGCAGGTTAGGTTTGAAGAAAGGTCAGGCTGGCTCACCTTTTCTTTCGAGAGCAGTTTCCTCATGTCTAATTGTGCTTGTCTCTGCATTTCATGTAGTACTGCTGCCATAGTTTTGAAGATGCTTTTTCCTTTTTTTCCTCCCTGTGGTTACTTAAGAAAAGCCCTAGATAATTACTACAAACCATAAACCATAAATATTCATTGTTAATTTGTATTTTCAGTATGGATATGTACTACACTTGCTGAGAAAAGCTAGCTATGATAAATAAATAAATAAAGCTAAGGATAAATTGAGCGTGCAGAACTCCTGGATTTTGCTAGGAAGTGACTTAAGTGCAAATGGATAGTTTGAAATTCCAGTACACACAGGTCTCCATAGTCTGGACTTCTCAGTACCCTCCATGTTCAAGGAAGCAGGCTTTAATGAAAATATTTTGGTATTCAGGAAAAAAAAGCTGAAAACTGCACAACACTTCAGCCGAAAAGATCAAAGTCTTGTTTGAATAAATGTTATTGCATTTTGCCTGTTAGGGACTGAACTGATCTGTCTTCCCAGAGGTGATTTCTCCAACTCTCATGGGACACTTCCTTCCTGGTGTTCATGGGTTGTGCTTCTAGAACATGCATTTTTTTACTCTAGCACTGTAGTGTGATGGCTATTCATGGCATATTAAAGAAATGACAGGTTTTTTGCAAACGTTATGAACAGTCCCGGTGACTTTCAATTAGTTAGTTCAAGAATTTCTAAGTTTGTAAGTTTTAACTGCTATTTATAGTCCTAGAATTAGGCTGTCTTAAGCTAGGTCACAGTGACAGGAAAAAATCAACCTTTATAGCATACCTTTGCTGAATAACTAGGTAGGTGGAGTAACCTGTGGAATTCTACCACTGATGAAGGAAACAGATGGAAAGACACTATATTTGAAATAAATTATGGTAAGATCTCATGCTACTTATTTACAGAGTCTCCTATGAGAAAATGGAGATACTTAATGCGTGAGTGGGATGAACCTGGATAATATTGAATGCCTTTAATGCAGTTTATAAGTCAAACAGTTTAATACTGCTGGAGAAGTTAGAGGTACTTCCCAAAAGGTAGAGAAGACAGATGTCTACCCGCCCTGCCGGCTTCCTATAAGAGTTGGGTACTTTGGGGCACTCGGCACAGTGCAATTTTCATATCTACATGCCCTGAGGGAAAATGGAAATATTTTCCACTCTACCTATAAAGGATAGTTTTATGTAACTCAGAAAGTCCCAAACCCTCTTAGTGACCTCCCCAAATTCCTTTTCTTAAGGATTTATATACCCATAAAACAGATGTGCAATACTGAGGTCCTGAGGCAGACGGTCAAGGGGAAGCAGAGTAATGGCAGCTGTGTTAAAACCAACTATTTGTGTTCAGCACTGATGAAGAGTAATCTGAGATGTCCCTGCAGGTTCCAGCGTGGAACCCACTCCTCTGCCTGCCAAGGCGCTGTTCACAGCAGACAGGATGTTACCAGGGAGCTCCCTTGCTGGTCTCTGCTTTGTGCTGTGTTTCAAATCTAACACCTGCTTGGTAATCCATGTCAAAAACACACAATGAAGGTATCTTTTAAGAAGGAAATCGAGCATGCAAAGAACTAAGGTAGCGCGTTGATGAGACTGAAGCTATTTTGAATAAGAACAAACACCCTTAGGCTTTTGTGATTTTAGTACAGAATTTTGAAAAAACATCAAAGGGGGAAAAGTAAATACTAGTTTTGCAGCTATTGACACTTCAAATTCCATTTAACAGCAGCAATATCAATTGGATGTTTCACACAGTGTCATTTCCTTAGCGAGAGAAGTATTTGCTCTTCAACGTAGAATCAGACTTTTTGCATTGAATGGCAGAAAATGTAGGAAAGTTGGTCTCATTTCAGCAGCAGTAACTGTAGTTCGGGAATGTTTGCCTTTACTGGATCTTAAACCTTCGGTTACACAAGAAATATATGACCTAGGAGCACCAGCTATTGCCGTTATGAGCTGTTAAGTTGACTTAGGCTTGGAGTGCCTTATGCTTTTGGGAAAGTTGTTTGTAGAAGTGCAATGTAACAAATGAAACTTTAGCCACCTGTGATTTGTGTATTTAGCTATTTAAAAATATGCAGATTTTTAAAATGGTAAATATTATCAGCTATTTTTCATCCTGATCACTAAGAAAAGATTGTATGTATCTGCTAACAGAATTTGGTAGGGTTTTTTAAAGGTTTTCAATGAAGAAAGCATTTTCCCTCGGTAAGCGCCCCAGTTGGGTCTCAGTGGGTTTACCTAATGCCATTTTCCTTCAGTATATGAATGCTTCCAGGAAAGGACATAGACTGATTTTTTCCATGCATTTGAAAATGTAGTATACAGACAGATGGTATTCTGTCTAAACATTAGTATAATAGAGTCACAAAGATGGATTTTCATACCACTGGAGTACATCTAGAGTATTTATCAGCTGAGTAAGGAATCCACATGTAGTTATTTTTTTACGACTTGATCAAATATTTTGATTTCCTTTGATGTCTAGTAGTTATGCTGTCACACAAAGTACAAAGACTTAATTATAATATTTGAAAATATGTGATTAGTATTTTTTTTTCCTAATGTTCTTCAAAATGCCTTGGAGTGCCTTTCAACTTTAAGCTGGTTCAATCTTAGGGGCTATGGAATTGAAAGAAGAGAAGAGAAGCTGGAACCCATCAGGGCTGCCTCTTCTCCATCCCTCTGGGCTGAGCATTGTTAGTCTGGCCTGGAGTAATAGGAGGAAAAGGAGGAACTGTCCACCCTGCTTGGCAGATATGATGCAGTGCCCAGGACACTGGGGCTCACTGGAGAGCAGCTTTGCAGTGCAGGCACTTCAGGAAACGGCTGTGATTAGACCAGATCTAATGACATAGAGCATAGTCATGACAGTGATATTTGTGGTATGCTAAAACTGTGTCTACAAAAAGTACACACGTATGTACACAGTTATAGTGCACGGGTGTATGGTTGTCTGATGGAAGCACAGAGAAGTACTAAAAGCATAGGCAGTTGAAAAGAGAGCAGCCTTTTTAAAACCACAAGTTCCTCCTCTATCAGTGCTGGACTTCTTGCTGTAAAACTAAGATTGTGACAAATGAATCAAAGAAGATTTCAGCACTATCTTGCAGTCCCAGGATGGTAATAAACATCTGCCTGTTGGTAAATGCTGCATTGACCTGGGACCAGTTATAAAAAAAATTATTCAAGCTTGATAATGTTCCAGAAACCAGAACATTCTATAATTTTGTAGCTTATGCTGGAAGATAAGCGTAACAGGAGATAGGCAAAAGTTGCGAACTGCAGTGGCTTAGTTCAGTGTGTCCATTATGGTCCTAATTAAAGTAGTCTTCTAGCTAAGCAGAGATTCTGATAATCTGATCTGTAAAATGCATGGGTCAACTAGATAAAGAGACTCCCTTCAGTGAGTCTAGAGAAGAAACTAAAAAGCTCTTGGGAGAGATGTATCCCCTTCTCTCCTGTGCTAGGTGATCTGATTAGCAGTAGTAGATTTCAGTTCTAAATCCGACACAAAATAAGGCTAAGCTGCTCAAAAATTAAAATTCCTATCTCATAAGGAATTCTACTTCTTGTGGACCTGTCTCCCAGACGGAACAAAAAGACTGCATATTAGCAAAAAGTAGATTACTGAGCAATGGCTCGAAATTTTCAGTAGGCAATGTGGAAAACATTTTCTGTTTCAAGGTGCTTTTGTTTCACTTTCCTATGTAAAATTTCCCTCAATCTATTAAAAACAAAACAAAACAAAACAA
>Ga0181612_152092_pt1 | contig 10428 bp, 9 predicted proteins | sample HoacroProtozoa21_FD_119630 | JGI IMG/M metagenome (GOLD analysis project Ga0181612, IMG submission 119630) | Hoatzin crop microbial communities from Cojedes, Venezuel. Combined Assembly of Gp0051906, Gp0051904, Gp0051908 | reverse complement strand
TTGTGGAAGTGTGGAAGGTTATAGACCTAGAAAGAGTAGGGAGAAGAGCAGAGGGGAGGGTTAGAGGTATAGGACAGCGTCGGTGTGAGAGATACAACTGTACTAGTACTCTTCAGCTTGGCAAAGACACAGCAAAAGGCGGGTGTGATAGAGGAATATAAAATTATGAATAACATGAAGAAACTGAATAGGGAATGATTACTCACTGCGGGGTACCCAAGGAAACTATTAGGCAGCAAGTTTAAAACAAACAAAAGAAAGCCCTTTCCTGCATAACAATATTATATTACAAGATTCATTTTCATGGGATGCCAAAATTACAAAAAAGTTCAAAAAGTGACTAAATAATTTTATAAAAGAGAGACTGTGAAGAGCTATTAAACATGAGATGGATGATTTTAAACAGGAGTAGATGGCAACTACCGCTCTACTTTCCCTCTTTCATATGTTCTTTTTTCTAAACACCAGCTGCTGGCCACTGGCTGAGAAAAATCTTTTAGTTTAATCTAGCACATCTGTTTTTATGGAAAACAGCATAGCAGCTATGCTTTATTCAATACTAAATATGTAAGCTCTGATTCTGCTATCCTTTCTCCTGGCCTATTCTAGGTATAAAAACTAACCAGGTTTCTCTGGGGTTGCATGATTAAATATCATGTAACTGAGAACTTCAGAATTGCTAATCTTTCAATAATAATCCAATCAAAACCTTCCATCAAATGATTCTTTTTAGACATTTATCAAATAGTATACAAATATTTTCAATGTTGCTAAGCATAAGGAATAAAATAGAACATACAGCTTCAGACTCAAAACAATAAGTAGTGTGGGTTAAGGAGAAAGGGGAGAGATACATCTCCACAATCTATCAAGGCATGCTAATTCAGTTTCTCTACAGTCTTGCTTTAGTGAAGCAAAAATAGAGAAGGAAGGAATAGTTCAGTATCTTCAATATCTTTGTGTTTATAAAATAGTTCCAGAGGAACAGTAATCCAGGTTGTTGTCATCCTTTATTACTGTATGAATGCGGAGACTTCCATTCATTTCAAGGGCTGCCCCTACTAAACATGTGGTTTCTGTGGGAACAGAAAAGAGCCTGGTCGGAGAACGCGGGTGTCTTCACGGGTCTGCAAAGCTAATGTGACAATGATCCTTTCTCTGTCAAGGCCCACTGTGAACAAAACCGCAACTCTGGGATCGGCACATGGAAGGTCTGCAAACTGTTAGCGGGGTTTTCCTCCCCCCTTTTCCAAGGAGAGAAAATGAGATTCTCCTGACTGCAAAGCTGAGCAAGTTCTAGTTTAAATTTGCTCTGCTAGTTGAGAGTATTGTGCAAAAAAGAGCTGTAAATATTTGAGACAGTATCAAACACTTAGTGCTTGTGAGATGGGAGTAATGACAGAAAATGGAAAGACTGCCTGTTAATGTTGCCATCAGCAAATGAAATGTTGAGATGAACTGTCAAGAATCAAGTGTTCTCCTATTTATTTAAAATTTATAGACAGGTACCATTGTCACTGGCACATTCACTTCTGAAAGCTGAAGGATGAAAGAGCCTGTTTGAACGGGCGCCCCGCTACTCAGGTGGCTTCCTAATGGAGCTGGGACTTGTGCTGCTGTTTGTTTCCAGCACAAGAGGTCTGGCGATGTTAAACTCGGCAGGGGCTTCATGTGATAACACGTGTGCTGTGCTTAGCTCTGAGAGGCATCCGGGCTGTAAAAGTAGCGTGTCTGGAGTGTCAAGTTGGGCCGGCTGGAAATGCTGCGTGGAGGTGGATATATGCAGCGTTGGATATATTGCACGGTGACAACGGGCTGAACAGTGCTGTCGGGTTGTAAGCCTGTGGTATAAACTGTCTTGAGCACCACATCAACATCCCCACCTTTGGGACTTGGACAGAATCTAAGCAACATTTTTCTTTGTTCCTGAGCAGGGCTCAGGTGCTGTTGCATGTGCTTCAGTGTCCACGTCTAGGTGCTTTGAGGAATTTGCATCCAAAATTGAGACGCAGATTAAATGCAGGTAACAGTGAGGCTTAGAATTCCAAATTATTCTCCTGAACTTTCACATTTAAGTTCTCCTCCGCTCTGGCATGCTTGATGCATCGTGGTCACTGCCAATTACTTTCTGATTACATTTGATGTGTATTTGCAGCCGGTGTAGTAACCAAGCAGTTATTTGCAGAAACGTTTTGATCTCACTTCTTGAACTCCTGGAATGACAGTTCAATGAAACCAGAAGAGAAATGGGATCTGCATTTATGCTGAAGTAGGAATACTCAAAATGGGAAATTCCTAGTGTGTGGTCTGGATGACCCAGTATCAGTGTAGATGTGATTTGTATGGGCTGGTGGAGAGAAAGTGTTGAGTGAAAAGAGCAGGATTCAGTTCCTGCTGTTATTCTGCAATTTTGAATAAAACATCCAAGACCCACAGGCTTTGTTTCTTCATGCTGTTAAAATGCAGGTAGTGAACCTTGGTCATATTTGTAAATGATTTTGTATTTAAGGTTGATAATACAATTTGAAAATTATTTTAACAAAGAAATGAATATAAGGTTGCAGAGAGAAATTTTTCTGAGAAAATTTGTGAATGGTGTAAAAGAAACCTATCTCCTTGGTGACCGTTATCTCTGCAAGTTTACTTTGGACTCCAGAAATGAAGCTGTTTTTTGGGTTGGACACAGTCACACAAATGCTGGCCCACTGAGATGAGTCTGATATAAGTGAGGTATGAATAATGGTTCCTCTCCTCCCGAGATATATAATACTGATAAAATTGTTGTCAGTTCTTTCAACAATATGCAGATTGTAATCCGTGAAAATATTTGCTCACTTTCTCTTAGCAATAGAGTTTCTGCTGTCAGAATTAAGATTGTCAAGCAAGGGGAGTTGATAGACTTTTCTTTGAAAGTATCCATCCAAAATTAATGCTTTAAACAACACATTTGTTCCTGTGTTTAGTTGTAAAACTTAGTTCAGCAATTCAATATAAATACAGAATTTAGTGCTGTTGTACTGCTTGCATGCAGCTGTACTCGTGATAACTAATAACTGGAAGGAAGATCAGGAGACCAGGCATATTTCCTTTCATTTTCTAGAATAAAAATGATGGAGATAAGGTGTAAAAAGTTCCTGGTGTTAATACTAATTGTGTTCTCCCAAACTTTTTCATGTATATACCACATTTTAACATGCATTATGCTCTATTAATTGCATGACATTTCTGTGGGGACATAGAGCAATAAGGGTGTTGGAGAATGTGATGGGGAATGGTGCTTTTTTTTTAATCCTCCAGTACTGGCTGGCAAGGTCACTGTCTGAATGGATTGTCTGCTTATAACCTTTTGTTTTGCACAAATAAGAGCTTTTCTGATGCAGTTCTTAGAAATCATTAAAAAGTTCAGTTAAATATTCTAAATTTGAGCACAGGTCTTGTGGCTCTCCTTCTTCTATTAGCATTTTTGGTAGTCTTCAGATTTGTTTCTTGATTTGAAAACGTGCTTTCTGATATATCCCCTGTCTGCTTGCATGTGGTAGTGTTATGTTTTCCTGAAGCTGTTGTTGTTTGTGATGAATAGGAACTATTGGAATAATCTGCAGTGATGCTAATTCACATTCACTTGTAGTGCTGCTGCCTAGATACATGGTAATTGTTCCAGAAGCCTCCATTCTGATAAGAACAAATATTCATGATGAAGACATCCCTGATTTTTAAGTCTTTTGTTCTTTAAGCTCGGAATAACACTGGTTTATTCCTGACGAAGAGAAGCAAAAGGATAGGTATATGGAGAGCGGTTTTGAGGATGTATATATACATGACTTTAGTAATCCTAAGGTACTGTGACACATTGACTGAGCACGTGATGATATGGCTTCTAAACTGAATCTAGTATGTCACAATGTATTTAAAGTATGAATGTCTCGGACACCACAGTGCCAACATATCTCCCATATTTTGCAGCCCTCTCTGTCCATCTCGAGTATTAAGGCATTGTTGTATAAGAGGGAGGAATTTTCTATGAGGATAAAATCAGGAGCATTCCTTAATCAACTCTTTGTTTCGTGTTCCCACATGTACACCATGTTAGGCTGCACAGAACTGCACCAAGCTGGACACGTGTAGACTGTCATCAAGTTTAACATGACTTCATTGCAATCCACCCTGCTGTGTTTTCAGCCTTTAAAAACCTGAAAATAATTTTTATATTCCAGGGTGGTTTAGTGCATGGCATTATCAATATAGTGTTCATTTTAAAAAACTTGGAATAAACTCTGATCATTCAGGTTTTTTTGCTTGCTTGCTTGGGTGGGTGTGCATAACTATGCAGCTGTCGATTGCAAACGCAGTGGTCTGTTGCCAAGTGTTTTTGCAATAGCTTTTGAGATTAGATTAAGAAACATTGCTCCAGAGTGTTCACTTGGAGTTGGGATATCTGGTTGGAGAGAGTGGCAGAAAGAGATAAAGGTAGAAGAGAGCTGGTAGAAAAAGCCATTGAATCTATGCCAGCAACTTTGAAGTGCCCATATTTGACAGTGAAGAGAAGGTGGTGGAGTCTATATTGCCTGGCATTTTAAAAGCAAAATAGGTTATCTTTCTAGAAGTCTTTCAATGGATAAAACAATTAACCCTATCTGTGTGTCATGTTCTGTTGGGCTCCGCGTTAACACAGGCTTTTCTTCAGCTGTGAAGCTACAGGCTTTGCTTCCAGAGCACTCCCCTGAGTTTCATCTCCAGCGTTGCTGCTAAGCCCTGAGTGGCCTTGATATTCATGAGACTGACAACCAGCAAGTCTTAGAAAGTGAGAGGACTGCTTTGGTATATTAATAATATCATATTTTGTTTCTTTAACTGTATTGGAATTTGGTAAGCTGGTTATTTGATTGGCTTTTGCTCTTCATGAGCAATTTGACTTCTCAGTTTCAGTCTTTTTGCTTTAGCTGGCAGCTGTTAATTTCAACCAAACCGAGAAAATGCTGGATATCTTCTTTTGTAATGGTGGTTTGCTACTCTGACTTCTTTGTCCACAGGGAAGTCAGGGAATTGGCTCTCAGAATAGCTTCTCTTTGTTTTATCTATAGTACACTTAAAAGCCTTTTAAAAATGGTGATTGTGAATTACCATATGTCAAGTACAGAGAATGAATATGGGAGAAAGGAATGTAAGAAAAAGTAGAATTGCATTCTAGAAAGATTGTACTATAGAACGGAATGGGAAACCAGGAAAAACTCATTTTGTTTTCATCTTCTAAGACAGAATTTTGTAATCTTTTATATTGCTTTGCTCCTAGCTGTTATCCAGGAAATTAATACATAAAGTTTGGATGAAGATCAATTAAATTCAAACTAAATACATATTTATTTACAGAGTATATTGATTTTAGAGGGCTTATTAGTACCTGTTATGATTTAATATAACAAACATATTTATTTATGGATTACTGGAGTATTATTCAGGTTTACTGGCCACTACTTCTTTTTAAATAAAATTAGTATTTAAATTATTTAATAAGAGTGCAACTTGATAAACAATAAACAAGCAGCTTGCCCATTCTTACATCAGCAATTGTGGACAGACTGCTTTTTTTTCTAACTCATATGGACAGTTACTGTTTACTGGCATTCCGATGTTAGAAACTCATTTCATAAAATAAACTTCTCTACAGTTTAGGATTTAACAGTGGTATCTCTTGGCAAAGAAAACTTGAGTTGTATACCTGAGAAAAAAACCATACTTTTTCAGTTTAAAATCTAGACATTTATTTCCAGCTTACCCATATTGACTTCATTGCTCTCAGTAACTAGCATTGGTAAGTTATGCCTTGTAAAGTGCTGATGCTTCATTGCAATATCCTTTATTGCAGCATGTTAGCAAAATACTGAGAATCGATTGCTTTTGGATTTACCAAAAGCTCCAGAACCAGTGACGCTGACAGGCATCGGCTCATTTGGGGAGAATAGCTGATTGAGGAATTGATGTAGACAAAGACTGTAGATGGAGTAACTGAAGAATCTTTTCAAATGGATACGGTGTGTCTTCCCAAGTTATTCTCAGATTTGACTTGATGCTGTGCCGACTTTACTCAACCTTTTCTGGAAACCAGTATTAATAAGACTAAACCAATTTTAAAGAATTCCTATGAAATCACAGGTTTTTCAGGTAAGCATCTTGGGGCCCATAACTTTTCCCATTTTCAAAAGTGGCTCTGGAAAATCCAAACAGTGCATGAGAACTGAGCAACAACCCACTTCAGGGGGTCTCTACGATGCAGGCAATATTCTCAGAAAGATAATTACCAGACAATATCCTGTTAAAAGTTTCAGGCATAAAGAGTATAAAAATAGAAGACCATGAGAGGCCATACTCACATTAAGGGAAAATAAGTGTGCAAGACACCACCAAGTCCCTGATGTGTACCAGGAGGAGCTGAGGACATACACTGCCTCAGCGTGCGATGCAGCTGTGGCCGTGCAGCTCTGCAGTCCCCACCCTGACTGCTGCCAGAATCCCACTCCGACAGCTCCAGATATTTCAGCACAGTGGACTCACCCCTAGTTCTTTCTGCGTTTGGCTTCCACATCTATTTCCCACAGAACTTCACCTATTTCTTGCTGCATGTCCTGGTTTCAGCTGGGATAGAGTTAATTCTCCTCCCAGTAGCTACTGTGTTTTGGATTTAGTATGAGAAGAAAGTTGATAATACAGTGATGGTTTTAGCTGTCAGAACTGGCTCTGTGTGACACAGGGGCAGTTTCTGTTGTCTTCTCACAGAAGGCACCACTGCAGCCCCCCTCTGCTCCCAAAACTTTGCCACATAAACCCAATACAGTCTCAGATCTCATAATCCTCCTATTCACCTTTCCACTCATCACAGAGTTTCCTCATTCCTCCAGCTTCTCCTCTTCCTTCAGTTCTGCCCTTACTACAGCCCATTGCCCCTGTATCCTCTGCTACCACCCACACTGTGGACCTGGCCCCTGAGTCTGCTCTCTTGCACTCGGCCAGCACTTGCTGTTCTTTCACTGACTACAGAAGGCAGCCACACTTTGCCCTTCCGTAGCTTCTTCTAGTAGGACATTTCTTGTGGCAGGTTTAAAAGTCCCTAGCAAGAGCTTGCGCTTACTTAAGTCAACCAGACAGACCTCTAAAGGGAGAGAACTAGGGCAGATCTAGAAAATGAAAAGCAGATATATGGTGGATTAATGGAAGATAGTGGTTTACATTATAGTACACTAACTAAAGTACCTTCAAAAAATATGTGAAAGGGTAGTCTTTTGGGATTTATTAATCTAAGCATGCTACAGAAAGGGTGATGTACAATTTCCTTGTTATTCCTTGGTGACTGTTACACAAAAGCAATCCCCCTAACAGGGTGAAGATCAAACAAAACCATCCTCTTAGATTAAGTCCCGAGTGTATCTTTCTTTTCTTGGTAAGGAAGACAGAAATACCAAGGGGAAAGATTCAGTAGCTGGGCCACTGAACTGTAGATATCGTGCCGCACATTGACCAATTCCCTACGAAGTCTCCAGCAGGATATTTAAATCTCTATCTCCCTGGGGCCACATTTCAAGCCAGCAGCTGAATCCCTTTCCCTCACCTTTTCCTGTGCCTCTTTTTGCTGTGCCATAGAAGGCACCGGTGAATGACTGGCCTCACAGAAATCTTCACTAAAACCAGAGGTGGTCTGGCAACCACAGAAATCATTGCAATCGAGTCGTTAAGCTGTCTAAGATTGCAGTCATTAATAAGAAATCTTTTCATTTGCTTGTAACAAGGACAACAAAAATAAGCTTTACTCAGATCATTCTGCTAGCTTTGCTCAGATCTTTTCCTTAACACAGCAAGAATTTCAGGGCAGCAGGACTGCATCAGAGCCAGGGAATACTTTACGTGTACTCAGAGACCACACAAATTAATGGAAGTGGAATCTACTGAAGAACTACAAGCAGCTTGAGATGTTCTTGAGCTAAGAATATCTGGTAGCTGAGACAATATCAAGTACTTGCACTCTTCTTTCCCCTTGTTGCTTTGGTGATTGGTGAAAATAGGGCATTGGACCCCTGGTTTGACTCAGGCTGACTTTTTTTACATCTTGCAGTAAGTGGAATGATATCAGCTGGAAACTTATTGGTGTACTACAAGCCTTCATCCAATAGGAAACCAGGGTAAATGGGCAACAATTTTTTGGCCTGGGTTCTGCAAGAATCATATGGCAGGTTAGGAAAACTGTTTTTCAGTAATCACTTGGAGGCAAGCAATTTGACATCCTGAATGTTTTAACTCTTAGCATCATGTAAAATGTCCCTTTGCATAATGTTGTAGTGGGTTCAGCTTGGGTGGCTGCCAGGTGCCCACCAAGCTGCTCTATCACTCCCCTCCTCAAGAGGACAGGGGGAGAAAATACAATGCAAAAGTTTGTGGGTCGAGATAAGGACAGGGAGATCACCCAGCAGTTACCGTCACAGGCAAAACAGACCTCACTTGGGGAAAATAATTTAATTTATTTCCAATTAATAACAAAACTAGGATAGTGAGAAATACAAAAATATTTTAAAACACCTTCTTCCCACCCCTCCCTTCTTCCTGGGCTCAACTTCACTTCCAACTCTTCTATCTCGTCCCCTCAAGTAGCACAGGGGTACGTGGAGTGGGGGTTGTGGTCAGTTCATAACACTTGATGTCTGCCACTCCACCCTCCTCACTCTCTTCCTCTGCTCCAGCAGGATCCCACCCCGTCCTTCATGAACTTCTCCAACACGAGTCCTTCCCATGAGCTGCAGAACTGCTCCAGCATGGGTTCTTTCCACAAGCTGCAGTCCGTCAGGAACAGACTGCTCCAGCATGATTTCCCCATGGGACCACAGGTCCTGCCAGAACACCTGTTCCAGCCTGGGGTCCTCTCCATGGGCAAGGTTCCTGCCAGAATCCTGCTGTAGCATGGGCTCTCCATGGGGTCACAGCTTCCTTCAGGGCACATCTACCTGCTCTAGCATGGGGTTGTCCCCGGGCTGCAGGTGGATATCTGCTCCACTGTGGACCTCCTTGGACAGCAGGGGGGACAACCTGCATCACCATGGTGTTGTCTATGAGCTGCAAGGGAATCTCTGCTCTGGGGCCTGGAGCACCTCCTCCTCTCCTTCTTCACTGACATCGGTGTCTGCAGGGTTTTGTCTCTCACATATTCTCAGTCCTCTCACAGCTCCTGTGCAGTGTATTTTACCATTTCTTAAATAAATTACCACAGAGGTGCCAACAGTGTTGCTGATGGGATCAGCTTTGGCTAATGGTGGGTCTGTCTTGGAGCTGGCTGACATTGGCTCTGTGTCAAGGAGGACAACTCCTAACATCTCACAGAAGTCACCCCTGCAGCCCCCTGCTACCAATGCCTTGCCACACAAACACAATAAACCTGTCTCTGACATGACAAATATCTCAGTCCACTTTTTTTTTTCTACTTAAAGTCAGCAGTTGGACTTATCTCAGCCAACTAATGTTACCTAAGATGTCGACATCTAATCTAAGCTCATTTCCTTTTCTTTCTTTAGACTCTGGAGATCAAGAAAGATATCCCAAGAGAAGATGTCACTTGTTTAGGGAGTCATGAACAGTCTTCAGATATGATTTGACATTGGCTGTGACAGAAACACACATGACCAGCATAACTATTTGGCTGACCTTTGGACAAAAATTTGGATGAGATGCTTTATCATATGTTCTGATAAACCTGCCTACATCATATGTTCTAATAAACATGCCTACAGCAAATAAAATTGAAACCTAGAAAAGTTTAATTGAGAAATCTTTTGAAATGTAAGGAGTAGAGCATAAATGTGGAAAAGTAGGTCACATACAAAAATCTGTTGCCTTCTAATAATCTTAGCTTAACAGTAACTTCTGAAAGGGCATTTTAATTTTTTTTTTTTTAGTATTTTGAGAATGTCTCTTGTTTTTGCCCAGGAATGACAGATTTTCCGTGAGGCAGATGAGTTCAGTTGTCTGTTTTCTTGTTCATTTGTTCCTAGTTTCATTTGGTATTTGAAATAGTTTTTCTTGCCTGCATCTTCTTCGGTGCCTTTTTACAAGACAAAGTGAGACATCAGTTTACTGGTTCTTGGTTTTTGTTAATAGTTGGATCTTGCTTGACTACATCTAATCTTCCTATATTTTATCCTATATCAAAGTCAGTAATAGATGATGAAGATAAATTTTTCCTTTCCAACCTGAGATTTTAGCCAATTTTAACCAATATGCATGCTGTAGAACATCTTCTCCTACAGGTCATTTGGTAGAAGGTGTACTACAACTTCTAAATACCTATAAGCACATTAATCACAGAATCACAGAATGTTCGGGGTTGGAAGGGACCTCTGTGGGTCATCTAGTCCAACTCCCCTGCCGAAGCAGGGTCACCCAGAGCAGGCTGCA
>Ga0181612_148291_pt1 | contig 10428 bp, 12 predicted proteins | sample HoacroProtozoa21_FD_119630 | JGI IMG/M metagenome (GOLD analysis project Ga0181612, IMG submission 119630) | Hoatzin crop microbial communities from Cojedes, Venezuel. Combined Assembly of Gp0051906, Gp0051904, Gp0051908 | reverse complement strand
TATCATTCGATACAAATTCATCTACCACTTCTGGCAATCCGCCAACACACAAATATTTTCTATAAATATCCTTTAAATTTTCATGCGTAATATTATCTATTGGTTTGTTTTTATCATAACATTCTTTTATATAACTAGATAAATATTCTCCTGAATTTTGTGTTAGTAAAAATTCCTCAAAGTTCATCGGATACATATGTAATATTTCAACTTTTCCAACTGGAAATGAACTATGAAATCTTTTAAGTTTGACTCCCAAAAGACTTCCTGCACATATTATCTTAAATGGTTTTTCGGATTCACTATACCACTTTAAAGCTGATATAAGTTCTTCACTTTCTTGTATTTCGTCAAAAAATATTACAGTGTCTTCAAGACTAGGATTTATATTTAAGTTAGCACATAATCTGATATATTTCTCCTCTGAAGATATATTTTGTTTATAAAGCTCCACTATTTCCGGATGATCTAAAAGATTTACAAAAATATGATTTTCAAATTCATTTCTACAAAATTCTTCTATAATATAAGTTTTTCCAACTTATCTTGCTCCGACAACCATCAAAACCTTTTTCATTCCACGTTCTTTCCATCTCAATAAATCACTATATATTTTTCTTTTCATATTAATCTCCTTAGCTTCATTTTAAGTAGAAATTAATGATTTGTCAACATTTTTTCACGAAAATCAAGGCACTTTTACTTTCAATTTTCACAAAAATCGAGGCACTTTTTGTCTCGACTTTCACGAAAATCGAGGCACTTTTGCTTTAGTTGTCTCGCTTCCAATAAAATAAATACTGCTGAACCAATCCTCTTTCAGCACCAAATTTTTCCTTGGCAATCTGTTCTATTTGCTTTTTATTAACAGCCTTTTCATCTGCATTTTTTATGTATAGCTCATTCATCACTCTTCTTACCCATACATCCACCGGAAAAACATCAAATCGTTTCAAATCCGAAAATAATAATATGCAATCTGCTACTTTGGGTCCTATTCCTGGTAGCTCCAACAATTGTTCCCTTACTTGCTCTGTTGGTTGCTCATACCACTGATTTACATCAATCTCGCTATTTACAATTATTTGAGCAGTTTCGTATACACGTTTATCTCTAAAACCTAATCCCAATTTTCTCAAATCTTCAATCGTTGCTTTGGCCAATTCTTCAGGTTTTGGAAAACTATAATAATCTTCCATTATATGTTTACCATATTTTTTAGATAATCTTTCAATTATTCCCTTAATTCTTGGTATATTGTTGTTTGCTGAAATTATAAAAGAAATTATTGTCTCCCACAAATCTTGATTTAATATTCTTATTCCTCCACCATATTGAATAGCGCTAGAAACATTATCATCAATTTTTGAAAGTTTCTCTTTCAACTCATCATAATTTCTATCAAGATCGAAATATTTATAAATCTTATCCTGCATTTCCTTATTATCAAATTCCAGGTTTTGTTCCAGGTTTTGTTCTGGACTACGTGTATAAACTTTTATTTCTATATCATCACTTTTTTCAGTTTGCCTTTCTTCAACCTCTATAACCATGTCATCAACTACGCCCACATACTTATGTTTTTGCTCATCTATTGGATTCCATCTGAAGCATTGACCACACTCAAACACATCTTTAAGAGTAAATGCATTTGCACTTACTCTATATTCTTTACTATTCAATTTATGCTCGTTAAATTTATCTTCCATTATTTTTTCTTCATTTTTCATTTAATTAAAAAATATTATAGCACAACGCCCACGCAAAGAAATTTAACCAATCAGTCAAACTTTATGTTTCAAATCCCATGAGGAATATTGTTCGTTAATATGTTTCAATGATTTTTATTTCAAATTTTCCTTCTTTAATTTGTTCGTCCGTTTTTATTTCAACATCTATATCATAGAGTTCTTTAAATCTTTCTGTGTTGTAACTACTATATCCAGTTGCGTTTTCCATATCTTCAGGATTTATAATTACGTCCACTTTCTTCACCTTCGAATTAACTTTTCTTATTTTTTCAGAAATACTATCATACCACATCATTCCCTCAACATATCTGCCAAAAGCCGGATGAAATGGCCCTGCTAAAATATTTTCTGCAGTTGTTGTTCCTTTAAAATTCTCATCTGTATCGTAAATTTCTATTCTTATGTCTTGAATTCCGCTACGTCTAAAATTATATGCCAATTCTTTACTGCGTTGTGCTGCCTGCTCCAAACTCAAAGGTTGGTATTCCTCCTTGGCATACATTCTTGCCAAATCAGTCCGATCATACACAACCACAGGGCTAATTGTCACAAAATCGGGTTTTAATTTTATAATATTTTTTGCGGTATTGAATTCATCATAATCAGTACTATCGACCATTCCAACATTTATTATGTATCCATATTTTATAAAGCTCCATCGCAATATTCTTCGCAATTTTTTCAACGTGTCCAAATTATATTTTCGCTTGCTCTTTTTTAATATATAATCATTCGTCGAGCCAACTATAATTTCCAAGCTTTTCACATAATTCTTTTTCCAGAACCTAATGTTCTCTGTCGTTATACAATTTGGATTAATTCGTATTTGTACACCTTTAATCTTCTTTTCAGATACATATTGTGCAGTAATTTCAAGCAATTCCTTTTGTTTTTTAGCACTCAACTGTGAAAAGTCGCAACCATAAAATGCAACTTCCAACAATCTATAATCATCATTATAATTTTGTAAATATTCATCAATTTCTTTTTTTATTTTTTCAGCATCCAGTGTCTTACTAGTTTTTTTCTGCTCATAAAGCATATCCCTACCTCGATTCGATGTAGGGAATACTTGTATTGGTATTAAATATTTTTTCTTCTCGTTCATTATAATTATTTCTTGTTTCTCCTTAACATTTGCTAATTATTCACCCAACGCTTTTCTAGCAGCTTCCATTTCAGCTTGTTTCTTGCTTTTTCCCTCACCTGTTGCCAAAACCTTACCATCAGCGATTACTTCTGATATAAAGGTTTTGTCGTGATCGGGCCCTGACTCACCAATAATTTTATATTCGATGTGAATTTCACCATTTTCTTGCAATTTTTCTTGCAAAACCGTTTTAAAATCTTTCACGCCTACATGCTTGCTTGCCTCTTCCATTGCTTGTTGCAAATTCTCTATTATAAATTTCTTAGCGGCTTCCAATCCACCATCAAAATATATTGCAGCAATCAGTGCTTCAACGCTATCAGCTAATATTGCGGTTTTCTCATTTCCCTTACTTTTTAGCTCACTTCGACCAACTTTAATATATTCTGAAAAGCCATGTTTCTTTGCTACTTGATATAAACTATCCTCACATACAACAGTTGCTCTAACTTTTGTTAATTCACCCTCTTGTAATTCAGGATAATTTATATATAGATATTCACTTGAAACAAACTCCAAAATGCTATCCCCAAGAAACTCCAACTTTTCATTACTGTTAACATTATTTTCATTTGCATATGAAGTGTGTGTCATCGCTTCTTCAAGCAAAGCTTTATTTTTAAATTCATATCCGATGTTTTCTTCTATATTCATTTTATGTTCAATATTTTCTTCGCTGTTCATTTTATGTTCAATATTTTCTTCGCTGTTCATTTTTCCTCCTTCTCTTTTTATATCAATCCTAGATTTATTCTTTTCATCATATTTGAAATAAAGCAAGCCTTATTATATACATTTCCTAACTTTGTATTTTGCAAATAATAATTGCAGCTTTCCTGAAGCGTGCTCTTTTTATCATAATAAGTTATTACCCATGTTTCTTTATATTTCGGAATTCGCCACGTCACCGGCCACATATGATTGTATATTATATCTTCTTCTTTTGAGTTTAATTTGCAAACTTTTCGCGCATTTTCTAATGCGGTTTTGCCATGAGTAAAAGCATGCTTTTCAAATAATTTATATTGCCCGTGATTTCTCCAATCATACAAAAACAAATCATGCATCATCGCAGCACGCGCCATCGACACATAATCCAGATTATGCTTTTTACAAAATGAGTAACTCAAATAAGCAACATTAAGACAATGATCATAAGTGGTCACGTCATAATGTTGCTTATAATTCTTCATTTGATTAACTAAATCATTATCGAGTATATCCTCAATAATCTCAAAAAACTCTAATTTTGTATCGTAATTTTTCATTTTCTCTCTTTTAATTAAACTGCATGCGAGGTTATAGTTTTTGTTTGAGTACTTTCAATTGATTTTGTTTTCCTAATTAATATACTTAATCAATTAACCTAGCTGTACTTTGTTATCCCAACTAATTAAGCTACATGTAATTTAATATACTCAACTACGTCGCCAATTGTTTGAACTTTTTCTGCATCTTCATCTGGAATTTTTATATCAAAAGCATCTTCGAAAGCCATTATCAATTCTACTATATCAAGAGAATCAGCTCCTAAATCATCTAGGAAAGATGATTCCATCGTTATTGAGCTTTCTGTTGCTCCTAATTGTTCAACTATAATTTCCTTTACCTTTTCAAATATTTCCTCTGAGTTCATCTTTAAACATTCCTCCTATTGTTTGTTTCTTGATTTTAAAAGCTTCTTGCTTTTATATTTTTACTTTTTTGCTTCACGCATTTATATTCCTTACGTGTTAAAAACTTATCGTTTTCTTAAAACTTGCGTTATTTATCTAATTCAAACGCCTTGTAATATCAACACACAACTACATTATTACAATGTATACTAATTGTCAAGCATATTTTTCGACCACTTGTTACAAATTATTCTGTCAAAATCGCTTTTTCTCTTACAACTTGCATTTACTTTACAGAATAGCTTTTACTTTTTCACTTATCCACAAATTATTCTACTTCAATTTGTGAAATAAAATTTTTAATTTCTTGCATTTTGTTGCGGTTCTCTTCAGAATCATATATACCTGCTAATTTATCAACAGCTTTGTTTTCAACAAATTTTTCAGCTTGTTTTATTGTAAATTTAAACAATTTTTCATCGCTGCTACCATGAGCCTTTACTACTGGCTTTTGCACACCTAAAAACAACGCTCCGCCATATTCTTTATAATCCATCATTTTCGCAAATCTCTTTATTGCTGGCAAACTTGGTACTGATGCTATCTTGCTTAAAGTATTCTTTTTTATACTTTCCGTCAATGATTTTTTAATAAATTTGCCCATTCCTTCAACGGTTTTCAAGAAAATATTTCCTGTAAATCCATCAGCAATAACAATATCAACTCCGCCCAAAAAAGCCTCGCGACCTTCAATATTTCCAATGAAATTAATATTCAATTCATCGCTGTATTTTTTCAATAATTGATATGAACTTTTTATCAATTCATTTCCCTTTGTTTCTTCGGTTCCGATATTCAATAGTCCAACTTTTGGATTATCGATTCCAACTGTATTTTCTACATATATCGAGGCCATCTGTGCAAATTGCAACAAATTCAAAGGTTTGCAATTTGTATTCGCACCGCAATCCATCAAAACCAATCTACCATGATAAGCTGGCAAAATTCCTGCAATCGCTGGCCTATCAATTCCGCGAATTCGTCCAACCAACAATGTTGCTCCAGCCAATAGCGCTCCTGAATTTCCTGCTGATATAAACACATCACCCTCGTCATGTTTTAACATTTCAAAACCTACAACCATTGATGCATCTTTCTTTGTTTTTATTGCCACTGTTGGCGTATCTTCCATTGTTATAATCTCTTTTGCATTATGAATTGATAATCTTGGAGAGATTTCTTTCAAATCCTTGCCAAACAATTCTTTACATCTTGCATTTATTACAGCTTCCTGTCCTATTAAAACAACTTCAGCTTCAACTTCATCTATAGCTGCTACAGCACCTTTTATGGTTGCATCAGGAGCATTATCTCCGCCCATTGCATCTAATAATATTCTCATCTTATCCTCCGCGCTTCACATTTTATTACTTAACCATATGTATGTCAAGCATTTGCAGCGATGCGTTATTTCTAACGCGCATTGCCATCTGCGTTGTTTTCGCTGGGTATTACATGCTCACTATCATCGTGTACATCGTAAAACACTGGTATATGCTTTCATATGTCTGCCACCCGACATTCGACATATAACCCAAACAAAGAACGCTACCTCACAAAAAGAGCGGCAAGTACTTTATTATGCTTTTGCACGCAAAAGAGCGGCAAGCACTTTATTGTGCTCCTGCACGCAAAAAGAGCGACAAGCACTTTATTGTGCTCCTGCACGCAAACGAGCGACAAGCACTTTATTGTGCTCCTGCACGCAAAAAGAGCGGCAAGCACTTTATTGTGCTCCTACACGCAAAAAGAGCGGCAAGCACTTTATTGTGCTCCCCCGCTCATATGCTAGATTGATTTTTTGATTCTCACATGTTACGTTGATTGATTTCTTCTAACAAGTTAAATTGATTTTCTCATTCCAACAAATTAGATTATTCTTCTCATTTTTACATGTAAATTAATTTTTAATTATTGAAGTTCAACTTCTGCACCAGCTTCAGTTAATTTGTTCTTTAATTCTTCAGCTTGGTCTTTTGGCAAGTTCTCTTTTACTGTCTTAGGAGCTCCGTCAACTAAATCTTTAGCTTCCTTTAATCCTAATCCTGTAGCATCTCTAACAACCTTGATTACTTGGATCTTTGATGCTCCTCCTGATTTTAATACTACATTAAATGAGCTCTTTTCTTCTCCAGCTGCTCCAGCTGCTGCTCCTGCTGCTGCAGGTGCTGCTGCTACTGCAGAAACTCCATATTTTTCTTCGATACTTTTAACTAATTCAGCTAATTCTTTTACTGTTAAGCTGTCAATTGATTCTAATAAATCTTCAACTTTTGCCATTTTTATTTTCCTCCTATTTTTTATTTTTAGAATATTTTGCACTTTACACATATATACTTGTGATTTTTGTGCATCTTGTTTGCGAGTCATATCTCGTTATATTGCGGTTTATCCCGCTTTTTTAATTTTTACTATGCTGTCTCATTAACTTATTTAACAACATACTCTTTAGTCTTAAGCTTATTTGGCTGTGTTAACTTATCATCAACACATTCTTTGCCTTAAGCTTATTCAGCCTTAGCTTCTTCAGCTGCAGGTTCTTCAGCCTTAGCTTCTTCAGCTGCAGGTTCTTCAGCCTTAGCTGCTTCTGCTGCTGGCTCTTCAGCCTTAGCTGCTTCTGCTGCAGGTTCCTCAGCCTTAGCTTCTTCTGCTGCTGGCTCTTCAACCTTAGCTTCTTCTGCTGCTTCTGCAGGTTCGCCTTCAGCTTTCTTTTGGCTAACTTGGTCTAATGCAACTGCAAGTTTGCCAACTGTTTGCAACAATGCTCCAGCCAATTTTGAAAGTAATTCTTCTCTTGATGGTAATTGTGCTAATTCAACTAATTCATCAACAGTTTTTAATTCTCCCTCAATATATCCACCTTTAATTACATACTCAGGATGATTCTTTGAGAAGTTATAAATAACTTTCAAAGGAGCTAGATAATCTTCATTTGAAAATACCAATGCATTTGGTCCTTCTAAAACTTCATCTAATCCATTATCACCATTTGCATTTAATGCTCTTTTCAAAATGTTGTTCTTTACAACTTTGCTATTTCCATTTGCTTCTCTTAAAGACTTTCTTAATTTTGTATCATCTTCAACTGTTATTCCTCTGTAGTCTACTAAAAGCAATAGTTTGCAGTCTTTTATCTGTTCAGATAATTCCTTTACCTTTGCTTCTTTCTCTGCGATAATTTTAGAACTTGCCATTTTTCTTTGTTCACCTCCTAAATAAAAAATTCAATCTATTGCGCCACGAGGCTAATAGATTGAATTTATATCTCTACATATTCTTTCTATAACCTCGGTAGGGCTTACTAATTGCCTACTGTCTGTGGCTACCATAAATTATTTTTGATCTACATACAAACCAGGTCCCATTGTAGGAGCTACTGAAACACTCTTTAAGTATTGTCCCTTAGCTGCTGCTGGTTTTGCTTTTATAATTGCATTCATAACTACTTCATAGTTCTCAAGTAATTTGTCTGTTCCGAAAGAAATCTTTCCAAAACCTAAATGAATTACGTTGTTCTTATCTAATCTGTATTCAACTTTACCAGATTTAATTTCTTGAACTGCTTTTGTTACATCCATTGTAACAGTTCCTGACTTAGGATTTGGCATTAAACCTTTTGGTCCTAGTACCTTACCTAGTCTTCCTACAACACCCATCATATCTGGTGTTGCAACAACTACATCGTAGTCAAACCAACCATCATTTTGAATTTTTGGTATTAACTCTTCAGCACCAATATAATCTGCTCCTGCAGCTTTAGCTTCATCAGCTTTTGGCCCTTTAGCGAATACCAATACTTTTTGTGTTTTACCTGTACCGTTTGGAAGTACTACTGTACCTCTAACTTGTTGATCAGCTTGTTTAGAATCAACACCAAGTTTTACGTGTAATTCAACAGTTTGATCAAATTTTGGTTGTGGCATTTTTTCAATGATTTCTAATGCTTCTTTAATAGGATACAATTTCTTGCTATCAACTAATTTAGCACTTTCATCATATCTCTTGCCTTTCTTCATTTTTACCTCCTTTGGTTCAAACGAGATCTTAATCTCTCCCATGTTTTATTCTTTAAATAATTTCGTAACAGTTAATTTCATGTTACATTCACATTATTCTTCTACTGTAACACCCATAGATCTAGCTGTTCCAGCTACCATACTCATTGCTGTTTCTAATGATGCAGCATTTAAGTCTGGCATTTTTGCTTTCGCAATTTCTTCTACTTGAGCCTTAGTAAGTTTTGCAACTTTTTCCATGTTAGGCTTTCCAGAACCTTTTTGTAATCCAGCAGCCTTCTTTATTAACACTGCCATTGGTGGTTCCTTCGTTACAAATGTAAAAGACTTATCCTTTTTAACTGTAATAACTACTGGAATTACCATTCCACTTTGTTGTGCAGTTTTTTCATTAAATTGTTTGCAGAAATCCATAATGTTAACGCCTGATCCACCTAATGCTGGTCCTACTGGTGGAGCTGGTGTAGCTTTTCCTGCCTCGATTTGCAATTTAATGATAATGTCTTTTTCTTCTTTATCTGCCATCGTGTTTGCACCTCCTTCTTCTTGGTTTGTATAAAAATAATTTATTTAAAAGAATTAGTTGTTTCTAATTCATTTTAACTAGTTTTTCAACATGTGTGCTGAAAAATTAATGAATATACTATGTAGCATTCACACATTTAATTATTTGTACCTGTTCAATGTTTATCAACATAATATTTGTCAACATTTAGTATTCATAAAGTAAAACTATTTAATTTTCTCGACATCCGCAAAATCAAGATCAACTGGTGTTTCCCTACCAAATAACTTAAATAATACTCTTACCTTATTCTTTTCTTTATTTATTTCAACTACAGTTCCTGTTTGATCCTGAAAAGCTCCTGTCAAAACCCTAATCTCATCATTTACTTCGTAATTAACATTAGTTGTTTTTACTTCAAAGCCCATCTTCCTTATTTCTGGTTCAGTCAAAGGAATCGGATCCGTGCCAGAACCAACAAATCCTGTAACACCCCTTGTATTTCTAACAATATACCAAGTTTGTTCCGTTACAATCATCTTTATCAAAACATATCCTGGAAAAACTTTTTTCAAATTAGATTTTGTTTTGCCGTCCTTGATTTCAATTTGTTCCTCCATCGGGACAATTATATCGAAAAAGTAATCGTACAATTCTCTATTTTTTATTGTTTTTTCTAGGTCAGTTTTTACTTTATTCTCGTAACCTGAATAAGTATGTACAACATACCATCTTGGTTCCTGATCATATTCTTTTTGAGACAATTTTTATTCCTCCTCAAAAAATTTTTAACTAACTTAATTTTTTATTCTTGAGTTGTTTCATCTTCTGTTGTTGTAGATTCGCTTTCAGAATTCTCTTCCAATGGTACTTGAGTTATTTCATCATCACCATCAGTATATGTTACTTCATCATCTACAGTGTTTTCGGCGACAACATTTGAATCAGATATTTCATTTTTTGCATTTACAACTAAAGTTGTAACTCCGCCATTAATTGCCTTAAATGCTAAATCCAATACAAATATTATTAATGCCACAATAACTACCATAGAAATAACAACAGTAGTATTCTCTGCTAATTGGCTCTTTGTAGGCCATATGATTTTTTTCAATTCAGCCTTAAAATCTTTAAACCAGTGTTTTTGATTTGAAACTTTTGGTGTTTTTACTTGTTTCTTCTCTTTTTTTTCTGATTTTTTATCTGCCATTCTTAACCTCTTTCTAATTGATTATTTTGTTTCTTTGTGTGCTGTTGTTTTTTTGCAGAATTTACAATATTTTTTAATTTCTAATCTATCTGGATTATTTCTTTTATTTTTTTCAGAAAC
>Ga0181612_126802_pt1 | contig 10428 bp, 7 predicted proteins | sample HoacroProtozoa21_FD_119630 | JGI IMG/M metagenome (GOLD analysis project Ga0181612, IMG submission 119630) | Hoatzin crop microbial communities from Cojedes, Venezuel. Combined Assembly of Gp0051906, Gp0051904, Gp0051908 | reverse complement strand
CACCATACCTGGAGGTGCTCAAAAAACGTGTAGATGTGGCACTTTGGGACATGGTTTAGTAGGCATGGTGGTGTTGGGCTGATGGTCGGACTTAATGATCGTTCTTTTCCAACCTCAATGATTCTATGGCTCTATGAATGTGCCTGGTGCTGAAATGTCTCTTTATGGCTATGCTGGGTGTTCTTCAGCAGCCAATGCAGCCCAGAGATGTGGTAGCATGCGGGAAGACTTGGTGGATATCCTGACATCTTTTTTGCACCCCACAGAGGCAAAAGTGCTGGGACCTGCATGCAGGGGATGCGACGTGAAGCTATCAGCGGGGGGATGGTGCTGGGGGACCCTCTCCTTACCCCAGGGAGTCTTGGGTGGTGCAGAGGTGCAGCGGGGCCAGGCCCTCGTCGCTCCGCAGGTTCGGGTCAGCCCTGTGCTCCAGCAGCAGCTCAACGCAGTCGGTGTGCCCGCCCAGGCAGGCTTCGTGCAGGGGCCCGCGGCCGTCCGGCGCCAGGTCCGGGTCAGCCCGCCGGCGGAGGAGGTGGCGGAGGCAGGCGGTGTGACCCAGTCGAGCGGCCAGGCACAGCGGGGTGGTCAGCTCCCGCTTGTACTCCAGCGACCACAGCCCTGCGGGGAGGATGGAGCAGGGCTGATGCCCGGCGCTGACCCGCTGGGGACGTTCCTGTCCCCTGTGCACCAGCTTTGCGAATAAACCACATCGACACGCTGCTTTTTCCATTCTCCTGCTATCTCCCTGTTGACTTCCGGTGTTTCAAAGAGCCTGGTTACAGCTGGTGGCTGTGCCAAGCACTGTTGGCAAGAGGGTTAGGTTTGGGTTCAGCTGGAGCTAGGCATTGCATTTCTTGGCAGCTCCGGGACCTCTGGGACCATCAGTAGATGCCCAGTGAGCATCTGCGACCAAGGGGGGCATCTGCGGTTGGGAGGTACCAGGTCCCACTACCCTGGGAGCATCTTCTTCCTCCTGGATAGGACCAGGCTGCTCTGTCTGAGCCCCTGAAAGGGGAATTTGGGCTGCGAGACTTCTTGCAAGCATGCCTAAGCCACAGAGTGTCCCAGCCTAACATGGAAAAAATCGTGTGGACACACACTTTTCACACTTCCCTGCCCCTCCGGTGGGTTAGTACGTGCAGAAGAGAAGAAAATAATACAACGAAGTGCTAAATATCTATGGCTAGGCTGCAGGGCAGTCAGCTAACCAGGAACCAGCCGCCTCAGGAACAGGGTCTATAAAAGCAGCGTTAGGTACTTAAATGCACCTCTCCTATTTAGGGTTAGTAAATACCTGGATTTTAAAAATTTTTCTGGGCTGGCCTTTAAAGGAAAAGTACCTGAGAGTCCATAAGTCGCTTGGCTTTTTGCCTGCCACTCCAGCTCATTTTTACTGATCTCAAAAACCAGGTTGACATCTTGATAGTATCGGTCAGTCAGGACCTCGAGGCTTCTCAGGTCTCCCATGATCAGGGCTGTGTAATACTTGGTGGCGGGAGTGTGAGCCGTTAGAGGATGTTCCAAATCCAGTTTGGGGGAAATCTGTACCTTTTCTGTTACAGGTCCTGGTAACTCGCCCATTCCTGTGTTTCCCGTGTGTGTGGGTCCTGGGAGGATAGACAGGCTTTTATAGTTCATTGTTTCAGTCCTCCTGGGCTCATTGTCTAATTATAATCCAGTTAAGGCTCTATTGTTGCTGTATTTTTAACTCCAGCGGGGTCAGATGATAACAGGCACACGATACAATGAGGGTCAATCAGTCACTGGGCTGTGTTGCGGCAGCACCTCTTGGATTAAGTAGCCGGTTTAATTGCAGGCAGCAGCTTGGGACACTGGTGTTCAGGCTGGGAGGATAACGGTGCCTAGTGTTTAGGGGGTAAAAACAAAAAAACAAAAAACAAAAAAACAAAAAAAAACAAAAACAAAAAAAGGAAAAAATTTAGCCAGCTCCTGTCTGCCCAACCCCATACAACCTGAGCTCTAAGAAGGCAGCTTTTTTTTCCTCTGACTAACACTGTATTTTTTTTTTCCTTAAGGCACTTGTACCTGTTTCCAGTGTCATGGTAGCTATATGGAAAAATCTGGGCGTTACACCGCAGCGCAGGCTGGCATTCTGGTGCGTCCCTGCAGAGATGCAAAGCACTTGGCAAAGGCCAGCGAGGTACAAATCCTCCTGGGGCTTTGGTAGGGTGAGCCGCTCTCCCCGCCGACGCCTTGTATAGGAGAGGGGAAGCTCCCAGCCACTGCTGCCGTTTAAGTACTGAGATGGACGCCAGCAGAGAGTCCCCAGCTCCTGCTGCCCCGAGGCTCATGGCTCCTTTCCTCAAGGTCACAGGAGAAGTCCGCGGCAGGGACAAGAATAGACCTTGGCATCTCGTGACTCGGAGGCTCTGGGTGATACAACCCCCCGCCAGCCCTCCTGTCCCACCTCCCCATGCAATAAACATGATCCAAGCTGATCTCAAGAAGAGGTTAAACCATATCAAAGCAACCAGACGTTGAGGGACTGCTGAAATGCTTTGTGGTTCCTTCTGTATGCAGTCAACCCGGGGCTGGAAGAAATGTTTGGGACCTTCTCTGTAGCCCCCTGCAAGCGGGGACTTTGCTGGGCTCGTGCAGCATCCTTGACCATGAGCATCCTTGTGCCAACCCATCTGCTCTGCAAGAGGCTTTTTTGTGGGTCTCCTCAGCAGGGCTGTAGTGGCATCCAGCCACCTGGCCACAGACACCATGTGAAGAGCACCGAGCCACAAAAAGAAAATCATAGTGTTTCCATCCAGGATGGGCTCACACTGAGCCAGGGGGTTCTGAGTTGGGGTCCTTGTATGAATTAATCCTCTGTGTAAGGAACCCCCTGCCTTCAGATCCCTGTTCGCTAGTAACTGCAGTGGGAGGTAATTTGAGGCCAGACTACGTGGTCTCTCCCGTTTTCTTCCTCCCCCCAAACTCAAGGCTGGCCTTCCCACCTGCCTGTCTGTCCACATCTTCTCGATCGGTTTGTGACCCCCAAATCCCATTGTTCCTCTCCTTTTGCCACTTGTTGCTATTCTGCTACCTCCAGCTTTTCTGTGCCTGTTCGCCCTTCGGGCATTAGCTACCCCCTCAAAGCATTGCTTTAGTATGAAAAATAACCTCGTTATACCCTGGGGTCCGTTAGCTGGAGCAGGAGAAAGCCTGGAGACCCAGGGAGCAGAGGCTGGGATCGTTTTCCCCAGGGACTTGTTCTGGGTCGTGTTTCCGCAGCCCTGGCTCGCTTTCCCTCTCTGCGCATTAACAGCCCTGTAATATTTTTGTGGCGGCGTGGAGGAAGCCTGCCTTCACGTGCCCACGCTCACACCGAGGGGATCGCCTTCCCGTGGCACAGGCCACCTCCGGCGCTGGCAGCCGGGTATATTTAGCAGGGAGTCTAGACCTCCTCTGTCAGACGTGGGCTCATTTTGCAAGAGGTGTGTGTGTGGGGGGGGTGTGTGTGGCCTTAAACTGCCATTGAGAGTGTGTTGAAATACCCTGTGACCCCTTATCATGGGCCTTTTAATCAGCATCCATTTGCATATAACACTCACTTCATGGGTCATGGTAATGACAGGATTAACAGTGTCACTGATGGGGAGTGGTTAAAAATAGCCCGGGCCAGCAAGGGTAGAAAGAAAAAGTCCTCTTGTAGCTGAGTGGCACATACAGACACACGAGCCTGAGCTCCTGCCAGCCAAGCCAAGTGCTTTCTCCACCGATGAGTGCAAGGCAGTGTCAGGATGAAATGATATTCCCCTGTTTTTAAGGGGAATGCTGTTGTACAGGCAGGAGTGATTTACTGCAGGGAGGAGCTGGCAGCCAGGACACCTGCGGACTGTCCTGGGCTGGCCAGGAGAGGGGGAGAAGTCCCCAGTTGGGTTTTGAAGGAAAACTGGGGGTTTCATCAGCTTATAAACTCTCCGCCACCTTTGGGCAGCGATTTTGGGCCGCAGAGGAAGGTTGGGACCCCACAGCCCTACCTTCTGCTCTGCCACTGCCGTGCTGCACGGCCTTGGGCACATCACCTCTCCTGTCAGCATCCTGGTCCCCGCGCCTCGAGGACCTGAGGGTCTGATCCTGCACCCAATAACGCCTGGGATCATCCTTGTGCGTCCTTACCTCAGTAGAGGTGTTCCTACACACACTCGGGCCCCAAACGTTGGCAAGGATGAGCACTTCATTAGCAGTAGCCTAGCACTCATTAATCTCTAACATGGGGATAGCATCTTAACCTTCTCCCTGCATACAACTGTTTGCAGAGTACACCTCATTTAACAAAACATTAAGCATTTTACTTCCTCAGATCAAGTGTATCTATTAATAATGACTTAAATTGTCTGTGCCGGCTTCACATTATGAGGAAAACTCATTCCTGGCACATAAAAGAACACGATACACAGAAGCGAAATTACTTCAGCCTGTTCCCCAAGTTAAGCTGACGCATAACAACTTAGTCCTGGCACCGGGGAGATTTCAGCCCATAATAACTTGCCCTGCCAGTTCAAAAAAATCCATGAGGCTGCCTTTAAAAACCCGGCGAGTCCAGATGTGCCGGTGCCGAGAGCTCCTGGCATCGCTGCTGTGATTTACAGCTGTCCTCCGGCAGCGGGGAATGACACTATTTTTTTTTTTTCCCGGGAAACTTCCAGCGTGGCGAAGGAGCCCGCGGGCTGGCAGCCCGTGGCACTGCCTCCTCCAGCTGCTCTCAAGCGCGGATTGCAATGCGTGACTGATTTAAAGCTTGCACCTCCTTATACCCCCTAAAATAATTAAAATGAGCTGGCTGAGTGGCGGAGCTCCCTGTGAGGGCTGTATCCCACCCAGCACCCTGCGGCCGTGGGGTGGGGATGCTGTGCCTGCAGCTGGGTGACCGAGATGTGGGCAGCCAGGATGGCGAGGCCACTGCTCTGTGAGAAACCATCGGCTGCCCAAGCCTACCTTGGAGGGACGGTGGCGAGCAGGCGGCTCTCCCGGGCGATGCTTGCTGGTCCCCCCAGGACACCATCCCTGGCTGGGCAGCGTCGGGGGGGAGGTTTAATCTCCTTTCTCGGAGCCAGGTGCCACCTTGGAAGCAGCCAACCTGCCACCGAAACGTCCCCACGTTTATATTTCCAGCGCTCCCCGCCCCGGCTCCATGTGACAGCACTGCCCAGTTATGCGGCCGGTGGCTGAGCGAGGGGGTCAGACCGCGGCACTAACGCCCGCCACGACGCAGGGCTCTGGGCCGGGAGGGGCCGGGGAGTCACGCTTCGCACCCCCCCCTTCCGAAAAAAACTTTTGCATGAGCTGAGCCATCTGAGCTGCTGCTGCTGGACCAGCTCTCCTTTAAAAACTGCCGCCCAGTGAAATATAATCTCGTCCCGAGGCTGCATTGATTGTGTCCGGTTTTTATAGGAAATTAGATAATATTTAAATAGTGCTGAAACATTTCCCTTTAACAGCTCTATATAATATGGAAAGGTATTCTGCGCTACACTGGTTTATAGTGGCTTTTCTATGACAAATGTAAATAATTCAATTCAATAAAGAAAAATACCCTTTCAAGTTTTCATAACTGTGCAGTGCTTTCCTTTTTCTCCCGTTTTCCCACCAATTATAGGAATAAAATACTGTACCTCTTAGCTTACACTAAAATTATTAGGTTTCCCTTTTTCCCCTCCCCACTGAAGGATTGCAGCTGTGTTAATTACCCCCTGGGAATTCAATCCCAGTGTGCATCCTCTTTTAAAGGCAAAGGGGAGCCCTACCAATTACGTAACCCCTCAGCAATGCGCTCGTGAAACGTCGCCCTGCGTGCCAGCCTGGAGACCCATCTCAGACCGACCCTCCGTCACGTGGCCCTTACAGTACACGGCCCCGTGATGGCATTTGATAATTAGCTGCTCGCCCCTCGTCTCAGACAGCAGGGAGATCGAGTTCTTTTTAGCAATCACCCTTGAGGTTGCCGGTTTGTGGGCTAGGAGTATGGGCTGGGCGTTTTTGCCCCCTTTTGCCCTAGAAGATCAGAGTCCGTTTGGCGAAGGCAGGCGCGGGGCTGCGGTGCCTCGGCTGCTCTGGGCTGCAAGAGGCTCTCGGTGAGCGGCACGGGCAGGCGCAGACACGGAGCTTTCAGCTCGGCTCGCCTTTGATTTGGGGACGTGGGGGGCTCGAGCTTCTCCCTGAATTTTTTTCCCTCTTTCTTTCTCTCCCCCTTTCTCTGGAAGGTGTGTGTCGGAACACGTACAGCAAGGTCAGCTCCATTTCTGGGTAGTGATGGTTCGAGGGTTGTGCTTGAGTTAAGGGTTACTTGAACCCACCCAAGAGGGTTTAACTCCATGTGAGCAGTGCAAGGGCTGGTCCCTCACTCTGCAGAAGTCACGGTGCTAGTTTTGCCATCCAACACCTCTATTTTTTCTGCCCACTTCAAACTTTGATGCCCCAAGTTGGCCAGCTGCAACCTAAGAACCTGCCTGCATATGGTGGCTACAAAAACGACCGGCCCTGCTCTGGTTACACCTGGGAGAACTTAGGAGCAGAGAAGCAGCCAGTGATGAAGAGATGCTGAAAAGCTACCTGCACAACAAACCCTCTTCTGAAAAGCAGAGAGAGTTTTTCTTTGTGAATGTTGCATGCAATGGGGAAGGGCGGCAGAGCAGCTGTCCTGGGGGACTCACCCAGGAGACGCCACCAACCTTGACACCATCTCTCAAGTGCTTGGGGGAAAAAAAGTTTGTTCCTGCAATTCCTGTTTCAAAGCCTCTGGATTTGGCAGGGGACTGGGCTCCACTGGCTCTTTGATGGGACCAGAGCATTGTTTTCACTGTCAGTTTGCCTGGGTCTGGTGAAGAAAAGAGGAGGAAAGGAGAGACATGAAATAACATCATCCTATATAACAGGGTGGAATGGAAGGACAGAGCAAACATCTAGCTGGACTGAAGCAGCTTGTAGGGCAGCACAAGGTAGCAATGGCTCTGCGCACTCCAAAAAATGCTACCAGAGTCCTGCAGGCATTTTTGTCAGTGAGCTGAGGCAGGGGAAGGGTTAGCACCCCCGCAGCATGGGTTTGCTCTCAGTTTAGCCAGCGCTGCAGTCGATGCTCTCCCACGGCTGCTGGGGCAGGGGGGTGCAAGGTGGGTGACCCTCCACGTGCCAGGTGCCCTGTGGCCACCATGGCATCACTGGGGTGGCTGTGGTCCCGAGGAGGAGGAGAGATGGTGTGATTGCAGAGGAGGAGGAAGGTGGAACGGATTAGTGGCTCCTTGATGGGTCTGAAATGCAGGACCTGCTCCTGGGATGGGACATACCAGGGTTGTGATGGGCCATGCGTCAACGTTCACAGGCTGACCACCTAAAAAGGGACTTACAAATGATAATAAGGTGAGGATCCAGTGCTGGGTACCTCAGGACTCAAACCCCAGTCCTTTTCACCAAGCTCATGAAAACTGAGGCAGCTTCACCCTATTCCCTAGCCGGATCCCCACCAGGAGCATCACCACCATCCAACAGGCTGTTCTTTGACAAACCACTACAGGAGGTAGAAACAGAGGAGCTGGATGGCACCACAAGCTTCAACAAGCCCTGAACTCAGTTTCATGATGTCCTGTGCTGTTTTGCTCCTGAGTATAATTAGCTTTTGACACCTGAAAGTGTAACATATTTGTGGAAGAAAGGTATTTATGAATCGGAAGATGTGTTTCCCAAGTGCACCCTAACTAGAAAGTTATGGAGATAATTGCTTGCCCTCTGGGATGCAGAAGAACAAACTCAACTATCCCTTGTTGGCCGTATCCATTTCTGGGGGATTGATTTATTTCTTACCAGTGGACACATCTGAACTTTGCTTGTCAGCGTTAATTAGTGGGGACTCAGCCCGATTCATTACAGCTATGACCTCTCCTTGGCACAGCTGCACTTTAACGAGAGAGCCATCTGGTTTGCCTGCTCTGCTCTGCCTTCATTCCTGCCCCCCCTTCCCATCACTTGTGGGGTACGGGCTGGAAACGCCGCCTCGGAAATTACAGGTTGCTGCCGCGGTGGGACAAGGCAGCCGGTTCTCGGGGCCTGGCCGTGGCACCTGGACCATCCGTCACACCGGCAGTGCCTGGCGGGGTGAGCTGTCAGCACATCATACCCACCGCCATGTCCCCTGCCCTCCTCGAGCTCGTGACACTGAGGAGTTTCCCCACTGAACATAGAGGGTGGCTTGGGTGGGCGATGCAGGGGACCAGGGCTTTGGGCTGCTTCCAACACCTCCCCGGCAAGGGGCTTCGTTAGCGAGCGGACGGGGATGTGGCCTGTCACCAGCAGGCTGGGGACTTCCCAAAATTGGGAGCTTTATCTTGGCTATGGAGCAGGCATGGCTTTGTAAGCCTAAAACGAAATGCTGTCTCAGGGCAGGACCTCTCTGGAGGGGCTCAGGGATGGAGGCGTCTCCTGCATGGGCTGGAGAAGACAATGTAAGGTTTTTGGGCCATGAGGTGGCACCACAGTGTGCCCACATGTGTGGCTCCTCCAAACCCACACCAGCAGAAGAGGGAAGGGTTGCTCCTCACTGGATATTTTTAGGCTAATGTCGGTGGTGGGATGGGGGCCACAATGCCAATGCAGGCTTCCTTCACGATTTGAAACGCCGCTGCCAAGACCCCAGATTTCGGGCTGGCCCAATGCATGGTAGCATTTCTCCCTGCCCATCGCCCCCTCCTGAAGGCCACTGCTTTTTGGGAGTTGTCTGAGCTGTGGCATTTGGGATGGAGCCACCGTCTGAGTGCACCTTTAATTAGAGCAATTATGAGTGTAACATAGCCAAACTTTGTGCTGAGCAAGGCTATTGGCTTTGCTGGCCAAAGTGCTCATTTGCATGATTTCCATCTCCTCCTTCTAATCCTCTAGTCTATTCACCGCTCCAATTACTCCTAACGAGAGGACAGGATTGCACCCAACCTTTAACCTCTCGTCAAGATTTCACTAGGGCTTGGTCCATCACACTGTCTCCAGTCTTAATGGCTGACGCATAGACTTTTTTTTTTCTCTCCAAAGAGCCTTTCTTGGTGTTTTTCCTCTCTTTTCAGCCCTTTCTCTTTCCCCTCCGTCTTTTTTTCTTTCTGGAGTTTGATCGAGCTGTTTTTACTTAGAAAGCAAATGTCCCACTCCATTATGGAGCCCTTGGGTGGGCGGCTTGGTGGCTTTTCCTCGTGTGACTCAGGATACCAAAAGCTGGGGCAAATAACGATGTGCCTGGCCTTGAAAGCCAGCATCTCTGATCCTCTTCTCTAAGAGCTTATTGGCCTGAAATGTGGATAAAAATGCTGCTGGAGATGGCTGAAGCAGCCTGATTTGATCCCAGACCTGAACTGCTTTCATCTGGAAGAAGTGGTGGGAAAAGCCCTAACTAGTCCGAGATCAATCCTCTCCCACTGGACCGTGCTGTGGCTCCAGGGTAGGAGAGGGGCTGGGTGGAGAGGGATGGAGACCCACAGCATGGGGGAGGAGGAGGGACTGCCGGTGGAGGAGGTCCTGTACCCCTTCCCATGTCCACCCCTGCCCCATCCGGCAGCTCAACACGTGGCTGTTCATCACAGGGCTTTTCCTTCTTTTCATGAGCGGGTCAATGGGGCAGCAAGGACCTCTCAGAGACCCTCATACCCCCTTGTCCCATGCACTCAGGACCTGTATGCTCATTGCTATTGTCAAAATGACTTTTGATCCCAAAGTGCGCTTTTGGAAGGAAACCTCTAGAAAATACTCTACCCAGTGCTAGACCCATCTGAGACGCTATGACAGCCTGATGAGGACGCTGAAACCTCACCCTGAACACCTGCTAGAGAAAGCGGTGGAGGAGAACCTGCTGAGGTCCCCGGGCTTCATGACCCTGTTCACCCACAGCAGCAGCAACTGACAAGTTCCTCCTGCTGTGAGGGCAGCAGGTGGACTGGGTTTCTAATTTTCAGGTGATACACTGAGCCAGATAAAAGCCCCAGCCCCTAAACTTAGCAGGGTTTATTGGTTGGTTGTGGGCTTTGGGTGGTTCTTTAGATAATGCAGCACTTCCAGCCCTTTTCCTTCCTGATAGCTATGTGTCAACCATGTCTGTGCAGAAGCTGTGACCCTTCAAAGGAGAGAAGGTGAGTTCCTTGTGTTTGTTTTTTCTGTATGCTGGTCTCTGGCTTTCCTCTGCAGGTCCTCCTCATTCCTGTTCCTTGCTCTCTGCTGCCTGTTTTGGGTTTTGGTGCTGCTGTTGCCTGTGCTGTGAGATGTGCTTCACTCCTTCCTAGGGTTTGCATTAGTCTTTGCCTTACTGCTGGTTGCCTTTTCCCTGTTGGGGAAACTGAGGCAGGGTAGAAGCCCAAAGTAAGGGAGCTCAAAGAGAATATTAGCCCTTTACCTTGCTGCTGGCTTACAGCTGCCTTCCTGAGGAGCAAACAGCCTTATTTTGTGCTT
>Ga0181612_168886_pt1 | contig 10429 bp, 2 predicted proteins | sample HoacroProtozoa21_FD_119630 | JGI IMG/M metagenome (GOLD analysis project Ga0181612, IMG submission 119630) | Hoatzin crop microbial communities from Cojedes, Venezuel. Combined Assembly of Gp0051906, Gp0051904, Gp0051908 | reverse complement strand
GAAGTTCTTCCTCGTGTTCAGATGGAACTTCCTGTGCTTCAGTTTGTGCCCATTGCCCCTTGTCCTGTCGCTGGGCACTATTGAAAATGTTTGTTCCTCGAACCAACACTAGCCAGTTTCTGCCAAGGGAGAGACAGTTCTGCAGAAAGTAGGGTGTGTTTCTACTAACTTTTAAGCCCATTTAAATCCAATGAAAACTTGTTAATACGAATGTTTTTCCCGCTATGCTACTGCAAAGATCAAAATTCATTTGCCACTGAATGGTGGCTCTTCCTCTACCATCCTCACTGCTTTTGGCTTTTGAATAGACACTTACAGGATCGTTAAAGGTGTACACTTCTGTTAGCCTAGAATACATTTTGGAGGGTCTGGACACCTGTCAGTGTGTCCTAGTTTTAGGAACAGTTGAGAAAGCGAGGAGTGAATATTCTTTGGTCTCGATGACAAGTGTCTTGCTTTTAGCCAGATGGCTGAAGTCATCCCTGATTCAGCCCTGTTGAGGTAAAATGCAAAAAAATGGAGTTTTATAGAACATCAAAACAGGTAATTAGATTAAAATATTTGATCCAGATATGAAGAAATTAAAGAAAATAATCATTAAGAATCCACAGTCATCAGTATATACTGAGACCACCTAAAAAGGGCACTTTAGATTAGGCAGGGGTGTGCATTGCTTTTATTTAAATGAGCATGAGAAGACAACGTGGAGTCCATCTGATTTATGCTATTTATGGGAGGACAGACAATACTTGGTTTGATATAAACCCTGCTAGTACAAAGCTGTAAGTCTACACCGAGTTTTTGTGAGAGTTAGCAGGTATATCAAAAAGGGGATTTTGGGATTACACAGACACCGGTCTGTTTTCAGAGACCCTCTTCCTCTCCCCTCCTCCAGTAAATGAAGTCCTGACCACTGTGTCTCATTCTTTTTTCTTTCACAGTGCAATTCCTGTACAAAGAAACAAAATTATTCACAAAAATTTGGCTGAGACACTGACGGTAAATTTGGTCAGAATACTCTCAAGTGCCAGTTGAATAATAATTTTTATTCATAGCTGTACCATCATTTTCTGGCTAATTGTGCTCTTTAAATGAAGGTTTTTAAAAATAAAATCTTTAGTGAAGATTTCTCTAGAAAGTAAATTCTTAAATTGTTTGCTCACATTTTATGAGCAGCAGAAAATGCAGTATAAAAACCTTTCCTTCTGTAAATAAATATACTTCTCTGCAATTAGCATGAAGACTGCTTTTTTGATTTTTCTCTTAATGGAAGTGTTTAGATAATTTGTTTTATGCAGGCTGTCTGGATTTGATAGATAGCAGCTGTATCACAATTTCTCAAAAGTGTAATAGAAGGTCTCTCCCAGCTGGGATGTTTGCTTCGGGAAGAAGTTTTGGGAGGTCACTATGAAGAGGGATTTTATAAATCATGTGTGAGTAATGAGTAACTGTGGTTTTGGTGAAACTCTGGTAAATGTTTGGACTTGCTCTGTGATTTAGTAAAACCATTTATGTGAGAAAAATGTATATTTGTCTAAGTAGAGTTAAAAAAAAACAACCCAGTATGCTCTACCACTGCTCATATGCTGGAGTAAGAAAAGCATGAGGACTACACAAGCTGGTAGCTAATTTAAGACCATTAGTTTCAGAGTGGTAAATCTGAATGCTGCCTCTGAAAGATCAGAACGTAATAATTTTGCCCTTTTTCATAGCAGTACTGAAATAGAGCTGTCTTCAATTTTATGAAGGGAATGAATTGTAGAATATAACTCTATACTGAGAGATTCTATTGAGGTAGAAACAGGGGACTCTACATCTTTAATTTATTTCTTGCTTGTTTGCAAAATGTTGCTTATGTTCTACATTAGAATTCAACTTGTATCATCTGCCTTTCTGAGTGGCTGTGGTTTAATCATTAAACACACAGAAGAACAGCCACCAACTATTATAATTTGCCTGAGGAAGGAGTCTGCAATGAAAAGTGTTTAGAGCCAAAATCATGTCGCTGCTGAGATCATGGGAATTGCAGTCTAGGCTAGAAAATGCCACTGATCACAAGGTCACATAATAGAGATCACTTATCTGAAATGTAGTCCTTAAATGTCCTTAACTCCCCAGCCAGCTTTAGAACTGCAAATTACATTATTTTTCTTTAAAATCTGGAAAAAAAACAAAATCCTGCAAGCCTGCAGATAAAAATTTTGAGTGAGGAAAAAAGAGCAGCTACAGCTAAGCTCTATTTAATAAACCCAACAAGTTCTGGTTAGATGGAGAAATCATCTTTAGTAAACTGAGTATTGGGGAAAGTTGGAAAATGTGTTAATCTCTTATTAGCTGATCATGTTTCTTCTTGCTTGCCTTTTTTTTCCTCCAGGCTCTTGAGATGTAGCAAATAAAACTAATTTCTCCTTCTCCCACACCCCACACTTGTCAACATCCACACCTTATACTATCTAGAAGCTTATTATTTCATGACAATATATAAAGAGTATAATAGTGCACTAAAATCAGGCTGGTCTTCATCAGCTTTCTAACTGTATTGTTTTACAGCGCTGGACATCGCAAGTGATGGTTGCATCCATTGAGCCTTAATCCTTTTGCGGTAGCTCCTTGCTCTCTTCTGTCTTTTAGTGTTTCTTATCACTCAAGGGTTTTCCTTGTTTCTTTAGACTCTCCTGAGCTTTACCTGTGTTTTCTAGAACGCTGATGTTACTGTGGGACAGGAATGCTCAATGTGGTCACTCGAGGCTGTTGCAAGAATGGGAGTCTGTAAAGGTAGAAAAATAATTCCTTGCACACTTTATGGTCTATCACAAGTGTGAGGGGCAGATCTGCTTGTTGGTATAGCAGTGGCTCTGAAGTTAGGTCAGGACTGCTCTAAAACTCAACTTTAAAAGTCTGTATTTGGATTTGTGCCTCTATTATCAGCCCTAAGCTCTTGATAAGGAGATTTAGGATGTAAACACATGTATTCATAATTTTAATGATGTGCTATATGTTCAGGTTTTGAGTATTTCAATGATACGCCCTTCAAAATTTCTTTGAATAATCACATCTTAATTGTCTGTTGAGTCAGAAGGCCGGTTACACTGCTATGCTCATTTAATCTGTAAGACATGCCATATATTGGTCAGTGGCAGTTTCAGTGGACAGCAGTCTGTTCTTTCAGGCTATTTTAGATAAAAATGGGAGCTGCTGTACTCAGCATCCTTGAAAATAGGGACATTTTCAAATTATGTGCTGACATGTTCAAAGAGGGTAAAAGAGCAGTTCTCTAGGCTCTGTGAGGTTAAAGGGGGATCAAATTGATGGTGGAAAGTAGAGAGTTTAAATGTGAACAGATTTTTTTTTTTCTTAACATGTTAACTTAAAACAAATATGGCAGAGTCTAAATTATGCATGGAATAAATAAGGTGAAAAATAAGAGCGATCATACAGTCATGACTTTCTCAATATCTAATGTCTGAATATCCTTCCAACTGTATTCTGCTTGTATCCCTTTAAATACAAGAGATGTTATTAGGGCAGTCTGACCTTCTAAGAAGGGAAAGTGAGTGCACAAAGGGTTTTGCAATAACACTGACAGTGTATTTTGCTGCAATACAGCATATTATCTGTTGCAGTCCTAATGTTATTATATATTCTTTATGACTATTTGGGCTTCATGATGTGAAGGTAATCTTAATTTCAGATTGAAAGAAAAATTGAAACACATGGTTTTTTCACCCTGTGAATTACATCTGATCCATTCTACTGTTGAACTCAGTACTGTAGTTTCATAATGTCGTTATAATCTTGTCAATGTTGTTTGCAAACACAGAAGTCCTACAGGCTTTGCTCAGTGATGTATTCTGACTCACTTTTAGTATGAGATCAGGTAATAGTAATTTTGGTTGATTTTTATTCCACTTTTGTAGAAAGTCGCAAATCCATTCATTAGCTAAACTAAATATTGAAAAGATACCGTATATGCAAGGCGAAAATACCATTTGCTTGGTGATAATTACTAGTGTTCATTTTATCACTTAAGTGATAGGGCACATCACACTGTTGCCATAGCAACCCCGATTTTGTCCTATTAACTGCCTAATGTGAATTTATGAATGCAAGTTTCAAAGTGTGGAAAGCGCTGGAAACAGGGAGTGATTCATCACGTACAGCACAGACAGCTGAGTTGCAGGCTAAGTCAGGGCTGTCTGATTTGGTTTTCAGTGCTGAAGTGGTATGCTGTGATGTAGGTATCCAATTAAAGATGAACCAACTTGGTATTTACTGAGATTTAAAACGATGGTTGAATAGCTGTTTTAATTTTGAAATGTTCTGTGTTGCATTAAAACATTAAAAAAAAGATTTTTTAATGTATACTGGGGAAGTACTGGCTCTTTCATAATGATTTGTTTGAGATTTGAGACATTTCAAAGGTGAAACCCATTTCAAGTTAGGTTGCTAATGCTGAATATGCTCCTGGATCCGGTGTTGTAATAGGTTTACTCCCATACTTTGATTAGTATTTCTCCTTGTTTACACCTCAAGGAACCAAGCCTGTGCGTAAGGAACTGGAAAGAGCTCTGGGTTCAAAGCTTGGTTGTCCCATGAACTTCCTGTCTGATTTGGGGGTAAATGTTAAGTTTGCTTCTGTGCATGCTTTTCTACTGTAAAATAAGAGGGGGGGAAACCAGAAAAAAACCTTCCTAGTCTTTCTCCTGTGTGTCATAGCTATTTGGATTTGATTCCTGTGCCTACTTGCAATTTTCACACTTGTAATGAGTCTTAATAAATGTATCAGCAGTTGTAGGAGTAGTCTTCCATCTAAAATAGAAAATGTGTCTCTGCTTACGGTCTGTCTGCTCAGTGCCCAACATCTTGCGGCTGTACCGTTCATTAGCTGGGTTCAGTTCTGAGGGCTGTTATCAAATGGATAGCATTGAATGCAGAAAAACTGCATTAAGGAAATGGTATCATGAATACAGCGCCAGTCATTTAAAGATGGAATGAAGGTAGCTCATGCAATTTTATTTTGCATCTGTGAATCTGCATGATGGTATGATCCTTTATTACATGATTATATACTATTTTTAGCAAGTTTTTTGAGTTATAAATGTGCTATAAGACTTCCTCTGAAAAGCATATTAGACTATTTATTGACAAGTATAAAGGGATGAGATTAAGTATGTAAGTTTACTGGGAGTAAAAGAAATACACTTCCTTTTACGTTGGCTACCTTTCAGAATCAATTTTATACTACAGGAATGTATGATCAATCTTTCTTGAATAGCGCAGAAGTGGAGTCAGACTCCAGACTTAATTTTTGTGCTTTGCTTTTCTGTTTGTTATTATATTACACTGAATCATTCAGTTGCAGAGGAAGATTTCCTTTTTATTGTAGTCAAGAAGTTTGCCTTTCGGGGTTGTTCTGTATGGAAGTGAAAGACACGTTATCTCTGCTGTCATGTCACTGATATATTTGGTCAAATACAACTTGTTCCCTTCCTCTTGCCACTTTTCATGGCAAATTTCCATTGTTGTTGTGCTGCTCCTGTGTGTACCTACTCAGCTCTTCCAACCACCACCAGCTACTGATAACACCATCTGGCGAGGATGACCCCGCCCCACACTACTAGTGTTCCAGCCAGAAAGGCCAATTTTACTTATAAATCCTTAAACAGAAACTTGATTTTGAAGCTAACAGTATCTGTATCAAGAATGAAGGATTAAAGACACTTTGGGAGCTGATGATGACATGTGGTTTCATAAATATGCAGTGTCCCCATTAAAGAAAAATGAAACAAAAGCAAAAACCAAACTGACCCTTTTAGATCAACCTTATGTGTATACATGGAGATTAAACACATGGCCAACATAATCATTAAAAGTCTGGTATGAAGCATGCTTTTAAATTACCAAGATCCCAGCAGTAGTAGGTTTTTATCAGAACAGATGTCAATCCTATAAATCTTTCTTAACAAATGTGAGAGGTAATTGTAACTACAAAACTTAGTCTGCTTACGTAAAAATAAACAGGATTAAAGTAGGCTGGGGACAACTGTTGGCTGATGTCCAGCTCCATGCAGAAAGGAATCTGGAAAAGATGAAAATGCATCTTTCTATTGTTAACCTCTTTTACTGAAACTTGAGTATGTGTATTTAAAAAAGAAACACAAAAAAAACAAAAAAACAACAACAAAACAAAAGCTCTGAGCTCCCGCTGGTCTGGGAATTATTTTTCTGTCTTGAAAGATAATTGTCTATGGGTCTTTTGTTCAGTCAAGTGGGAACCTGTAAATTGAAAAACAACATTTCTCTTTAGGGAATCATTTGACAGAGAAAGAGAATAAAGTAAAAACACTTCAAAAACTATACTAGCAATAATCTATTAGGAAAACCACCAAGTTGATTCTCTTTGCTGGTTGACCGAGGCTAGCAAAACAGTCATCAGTTGTCAGAGAATATAAAAGTGGACATATGAAAACGATTGTCTGAATTTCTAAAGGAAGGAAGAGCATATTAATAACAAAAAAATACTACTCAAGTAGCTTCTCTATCCGTGGTACCGCTTTAGAGTGCAACTGAATGGGAGACTTCCCACTTCCATGTACGATACAGGATGGAGTGTCCCAGATCTCCCAGAAACACAGGATATCGGGTTGTTGATCTGGGTTCTGAGAACCAGGCAAGTTGCATGAAACAGGGAGGTACTTTGGGTTTACAAATTGCTTTTGAAGAGTGAAATGCTGCGTTCTGGTGTGGTCTGATAACTGACACCCTGACAGTGTTTGTGGGTGGAACTGAGTGACATTGCTTTTCAGTGAGTAGTAACTTAAGAGAAAACTGAAATTTTGTAGATATTGAAGCTACGTATGGATCTGGTTTGGATTTTGGTCAGAAATTTAAAGTTGATAAAGAGGATTGCTTTTTAACTTGCTCATTCTGAAAAAGTAGAAATAAAACATTTCCTTTCAGAAATGCCAGAACAGTTCATGCTGGTTTACTTTTAACAAGGCTTTTAAAGTTGGTTTTGGAAGTACAGTTCTGCTAACACAATTAAGAGCATTAGTTAGTTCCCAGTCATCCTAGAAATAGACCCACTCCTAATTTTCAGAGTTTCATTTTTGCAGCAAAATAAGCACAGATAGGTACATATTTTGAAGAAACCCCAGCTGAAATCAGTTTGACAGACCCATTTTTAATGTCTTATTTACTGGTTCAGCCACTTAATGAAAACATGTTATGTATTTTGCTTTGCCCTTTATGTCAATGTCCTGAATCATTCAGAGCTTTAATGTAGATGTTCTCAGACCTTCTACAGTGAATGCCTAAAGGATGGGCAAAAAAGACAAGCTTTAACAGAATACAAATTTTAAAAAGCACGATTTTTAGATTAGAGTTCAAAGTTAGTATGTCTTAGAATTTAAAAGAAAAAAAAAAAACCAAAATCTTGGTCATTTTGTTGTTCTAGGGTGCAGCTTCCAAAGTTTTTTTTTCAGTTTACTTCATGCCTTTTTGAGATTTAGAAAACTCAGTCCAGTTTTCTGTGGGTGCAAGAACTTTCTTGCCAATCTCTGAAACTCGCCTGGCTGTTTGTGGCCGCTCTTGTTCTTGCAGCTTCTCACTTCAGCTGTGATATTTTTCTGTTTACATCTACTTTCTCAAGAAATACATACCTTGGGGGTTTATCACAAGTAAACAGTTTTCACAAATCACAAATAAACTATTATCTCAAATATACAATTTATAAAAGTAAAAATATACAATGTCCATCTGTCATGTTGCGTTATACCTCCTGATCAGCTTTGGGGACTATGGAGTGGGCAGCATCGACAGAAAAGATTTCCGAAGTATTTGTTTCCTGGTGATACAAGGGGTGGGAGGATTGCTTGAGAAGAGAAGCAATTACGGCAAGTTCAGCTATCTCAGTAGTGGTGTCTCAGGAAGCTTTCTTCAGTTATGCAGAAAAAGTCTCGTTTTCTTTAACTCGTGAACTAGGAATTGCAGCAAGTGCTTTGAAACCACCTCTTGCTGGCAAGATACGCAGTGAAAAGGTGTCACGGCTTAAAAGTTACAAAGTCACATAGTACTAGCTGGCTGTTTGGATTTCCAGATGATAATTAGGAAGAGATATTTGTATCTTTGGAAACTTGTACATGTTGTGGTATTACTGGAGCACAAACATGTATGGCATGCGTAGTCATACACGTTTATATGTGTAGTCACATATGTATGTGATTTCTGATATAGGGGATCTGTGCTCGTCTCTTTTTAACAAAGAACAAGCAATGAGTCTATGTAAATTTATTAACTTCTTTGAAGTGTGAAATGTTGATGTTTAATCCCAGAACACATCTGGACATTCAAAATATTTCAAAGGTTAACAAAGACATTAAGAGGAAACGCACTATTTGTTATACAAAGCAAATGTAGACCGTTACTGCTAACTGGGTGGCCTTCTGCAATGTGTTGACCTCACAGCTAACGTCTTGACCGCAGACAGTTTATAATGCAGCAAGACACAGAGTCACTGAAAGTACATTGGAGTTGAAAAGGTGAGAGGGAAAGGAAGCAGGGCACGTTGTAAGAGATGCCAGACAATTTCCTGCATTTCAGTTACTGGAAATTTTGTAGAGTTTGTTAACAAGAATGTCTGCTAAGGATATATGCTTGATGTGGCTTTTGTTTATTTTTAATTATTGGAACTGACATCAGGAAACAAAAAGTTTAAAAGTTTAAAGACCGGCAAATGAATTGATAAGTTTTAAAGAGTGCAATTTCTATGAAATGCTGTGGTATATGCAGTTTGAAAGCTCATAAAAGGTATTGCAGCTGACTAACAAACATTTAGAAAATTATTTATGACGTATGTGAAACTTGACAGGAGATGACTTGCATAATTAAGAATTTGAAGCTTGATGTTTTGGGGCCCAGAACTAGTAAGAACGTAAGTCTGCTTAAGTCTCCATTACTTAATACGACCTAATTATTAATTACTATCTGTGTGCCTAAGTACCCTGCTTATGTAGATTGCAATAATTTGTCACTAATTGTTATCGAGTTTATATTAGAGGCACGCCAGTTAAAAGAAAAAATGAATGTTCTTGTTTTATGTGGAAAACCACATCTGTGTTTACAACTGCTTGTACTTTAAAAGTGCTATGAATACCACCTAATAAGGGAGCTGCCAGTTACAAATTCGTAGGTTGAACTGGCTTTTACACCTGATTCATATATTGTTTATAGACAAATAATGTTTCAGCTGCTTCACATGCCTACTCTTTGTGATTTAAAATCAATATTTAGTTCTGTATCTTAAAAAAAAAGTAAATATGGACATATTTTGTTCCAAATACTCTTAATGATGGAGTGACACACATCACTCATATTCCCATTAAATTCTCTTACTGAAATCTAACAAATTCCTTACACTTATAGAATTTTTGAGGATTACTTTCTTACCCATTCTTCTTCATAACAAAGACATTTTTTTCAGTAGGAGCTAAACAAGATTCTTCCATAAACAAGCACAATGAAAACCATGACCACTTTTGAGGACTGTTCTCATTGGCCAGTGTGTTCAGTGGCTTTAGGCCATCTTCAGGAAGTAGTAAGAGTGCCTTTCAAAATGGCAGTTATTTTTCACGAAAATTATTCCGAATTACCTTAATTTCTATCAAGAACATTTGAAACTCTCAGCAATTTTAAATGGAGTGTTTAATTTTTTCAGTAGCACATTATTTTTCTCCTGCTTTTGATCAAGGTACTTTCTGTTGTCCATAAAAATGCGTGAAGATACCCTACAATAAATTCTAAGTGTTTCAAAACTATCTGCTGTAAATGGTCCATTTGCTGGTATGTAGCGGAATGAGGAGAGCAGACAAGTGGAAGCAAGATAGGAAAATACAGAGATTGAGATGAGGAGGTGGGATAGAATAGCAAGGAACTGGATGTTCAGTCTGTGTGAAAAGTTCAAAAAGCTCTTTTTACTTAATACAGCAAATCACATACTCAAAATGATATCTAAGGACTAATCCTGAAGTGTTTTTATGAGGTAGCAATAATGACAGCCCAACCAGTACCTGCTCTGAGGAATGTTAAACCTGAAACCTAAGACTTGGTGAACATGAGGCTGCAAAGGAGCAAAGCACCAAGTGATTAGCACTGAAGCTGTGAAACCATATGAACACCACCTTCATCAAACAGCTCTCACAATCCTTTCTTGACCACCTTTTCCATAGAATCATAGAATAGCAGAATCATAGGTTGGAAAAGACCTCTAAGATAATCAAGTGCAACCATCCACCCCAACACCCCCATGCCTGCTAAACCATATCCTGAAGTGCCAGAACTACACGTTTGTTAAACACCTCCAGGGATGGGGACTCAGCCATCTCCCTGGGCAACATGTTCCAGTACCTGACCACTGTTTCAGTAAAGAAAT
>Ga0181612_101955_pt1 | contig 10429 bp, 10 predicted proteins | sample HoacroProtozoa21_FD_119630 | JGI IMG/M metagenome (GOLD analysis project Ga0181612, IMG submission 119630) | Hoatzin crop microbial communities from Cojedes, Venezuel. Combined Assembly of Gp0051906, Gp0051904, Gp0051908 | reverse complement strand
TGGTGATGTTTCTTTTTAAGATGAGGGGGAAAGAAGAAAAGAAAACAAATCCCCTCGGCGCTTTGGTGTGGGGAGAGGGAAAAACACAAGGGGGGGGGGGAGGGGACCAGTTTGAATAAATCAAGAAAAAGGATACTAAGGATTTCAGAAAGATCTCCATTAGTGCAGATGGCAAGAGAATAGAGAGCTGAAAGAGACACAGCTGATTTTTCTGTCGTACTTGGAAAACTTCAAGGCAAAAAGAACTCCAAAGCAGCATTTCCTAGAAGCAGGTAAGAACAGAGGAGGGGCCAGAGCTGCTCAGTCGAGCTGTGGGTATCAGAGGGATAGGCTTGAGCAAGCCAGGAGATTCTGAGAGAAAGAAACTGGGAGAGACTGCAAAGCTCGAGCTGACTAATGCAGGCAGGAGCATTGCATTTGTTAATGGTTGTCACATTTGATTAGAAGAAAATCCCACTTACTGAGCTTGATGGTGTTAAGCTGTAACATGCCCCTCTGCTTTCCACTCAACCAAATTGTCTTCATTGCTTTAGAAGTCTAGAGAATTAGCTCTTTTAAGAAACTAATGACAAATATTTCTGTACTACCTATAGATAATAGCAAATTGCAGTTGTACTGCAGCCAGCATGTTGCTTCTAAATATAGTGAAGGATGTTCCTTAATTTATTTAATTGCTTAGACTTCACAAGGAGCCAGTGCTAAAAAACGTGCTTTGGTACTAGTGTAGTACTTATGGAGTTCACTTGGGAATATAAATACTGCAGAAAAATGTGTGGAACAATGTAGCACAGTTGCTGTAAAATTTAGGCTGTATGTTGTGCAGGTGTGCAAGTCCTTTCTTAGCTGCAAGGACACAAGAGTGGCACCTAAAGGAGAAAGAGGACAGGGGTGTGAGTCACACGTTCTGCAAATCCGGGGGGGCACAGGGCTCTTCCACGTGTTATGATCAGGCAATTGTAACAATTGTTTAAGGAAAATGCAAGATAATCTGTTCCACTTCTAATTACTGGACTTCTCTTCCCACTCCATGTGTTCTGGTATCTTCTGTAGAAGACCTACAGGGATCCCTGTTGTTATTGCAAACTCCTAGAAACGCAGTACAACTGCAAGGAGAAGAAGATTTTTCTTGATTAATGTTTTGATGTATTTGTCTCAAAATACTGAAATTCCAGTTTCCTGTTGTTATGCCTCTATGCTTCCCCCCTCCCCACCAGGTAGATGTCATTATTTGTTCGTCATGATTTTGGTGTACTAAATGTAGAGAGTAAAGAAATAAATATTGACACAGTTCTTGTTAATATTAATATTCTTATAATAGAGGGTTTCAATATCAACTTTTTCATGGATGTCTTCAAATCAAGTATATGCATAGTATTTGTGATCTATAGTCTACATATTTATTTTCTGAAATGAACATCCTTCAATCGTAAGACATTGGAGTTGGAAAACAATTAGATAGGCAGAGGAATATTAAAAATTCGTGGAAGTTAAAGTAATTCCAAGTCAGCCCATAATATTTCAGTGAAGAAGGGTCTGATCTAGTGAAGATTTGCTTACTTATAAGTACACGTAGGTTTATGTTTTCATCTATAGAATTCTTATGTGAAATACATGCAATATATATCTATACTTCTTTTCTGATTGTAAATGAGCTATATATAACTATCAATGTAAGGTAAGTAAGTGATGGTTGAGTTTTTGAATTGATTAAATGCCAGAACTTCCATGCATTTCAACAGCACCAGATTTAAATTTATTTTTGTTATTGACCTAATTGATGGAATCCTACATGTATTTGAAATGTACAAATACCTCATTTCATTGTATCTGATTTTATACAAAAGGAGAATATGGGATTTGTTAATACACCTTCATAGAACATTTATTTCTAGATCAATAATAATGGAAATGCTAACTTCATGCTCAAGCATAGTGGAAATCATGTTTTAATTTGTAGGGAGAGGATTATGTTCATAATATGACATGGGTTTTAGAGAAGTCATTCTTCAGCACGAAGAGCTTAAACTGTACAATATGTAGATAATTTGTACATTGCAGTGAAGTTGCATCAAATGCCTCTGGGTTTGCTGAAAAAATACTGAAAAAATAAACTTAGAATGGAGGGCGAAATATTTGGCATATCATTTTGTGTCCATATGTTGTTATGGAAGGCTAGACCTGGACCAATGCTTTCTTATCACTTCTTTTGTGAGTGTTACATAGAGTGGTTCTTGCTTAGTGTTGTTGAGTAGCCACAAGCTCTACACCAGTTCTTGCTGCCTTTTCTTGTGACTTCTGGAAAAACCCATATCTTTTGATGATTTACCCATTTTTAGTTGCTAAATGTGGGTGGGCATGTATGGTTTGTGCTTTTGAAATCCATTAATAAGTCAAAGGAAGGTCTGGCTGCTCCACTGATATCTGAGGAATGCTTGAGAGGTATGAATTCAGTGCACTCTCCAAGTTTTAAAAGATGCATGTGTATCACTAGCTCTGATAGTAATCATACCAACTCCCAAAGGAGCTGCATCCTCATTCATTCATTAGTGAGTTAGTTTGTACAGTGCCCTGGGGGCAGAGTTCTTTGCGATTTTCCTGTTGTCAAATGGGGCTGTGCCATGTCTCATGTATGCTGGGCTTCAGCTTCAAGTTATTTTTCAAAATAAGTTGCCTGGATAGTGAATTATCTCTTAGGATCACGTTAATTTGCCATTTGGGAAAATCTGTTGAAGTAACGGTTTTCTCTCTCCTTGACAACTATATTTTCGACAGACTGGAATCCCTCTGGGTATCGTAAGTCTCCTTTATCATAATACTGTATTATAAGGAAGCAATGTTTGTTCTGCTTAGTGAATCCTGAAAAAAAAAAATCTACTGAAATGCTGTGTTTATTCACATTGCTTCTTTTTTAAGAGGGAAGAATGTCTTTAAGGTTCAACTCCATGAGTATTATTAATGGAATACTTCTATAATAGCATTTTCCTTAAGCATTTTGATATCAACACCTGCTGTTCAGAAACTCAGAATTGTTTTGCTTGCACTTAACTTGGTTTTAGCAGTTTATCGTAGCAATAAACAGAAACACATGATGCTCACCAATACCCATGTATAGCTGTAACTAAACAAACAAAATTAGAAAATGTCTGAATCCTGTAAACTGATAATACTGAGAAGGAAAAAAGACTAGTATTTATATTAAGTATTGGGAAAGATCTCAGGAGCTAATGTCCTATAAATACCTAAAATACAAAGTGTAGTGACTTGCAAGTGATTGACTTTCACCTGTCGTTTGTGGGGAAAAAAAGCTGTAGTGAAAGCAGATAGGTCTGGGGCATGATGCAATGGGAGGATCGGATAAAAGGGAGGAAAGCTGTTAATTCTTTCATGGTGTGCATTTCTGTGGTCAGGTGGGTTTTTTTTTAAATACACCATTTCATTATGCTAGTCTTCCCATAAAACTGCATATAGGCAAGTGTAGGAAAGTCTTGTGCAAGTTGGGGTTTTCTTTGGTGGTGGTGGGTTTTGGGGGTTTTTTTAGGTTTTTGCAAGGCATAGGCAGTAAAGCTGAAGAGATTTTTATTCGCTATGAAAGCATAGGGACTACCTCTGGCTCTAACATGTTTATAAAACTGGTTTTTGAGCCACATGCTGAAGTAAGTATTGCTGACAATGTTCAAAACTTCCACTGACAAGTTAATAAACTGTACTGAAACTGTAGGGTCCCAGAAAAAACTCAAAGATGAACACATGCAGAATTATCTCAGAATCCTTCCAGGGAGTCATTTCAAATATGTCCTGCCTGGTCTTAGGTCTTCTGGAGCTCTGAAGGAAAACGCTGTAAATGGAGATGACAGCGTGAGGTCTAAAGGCAGGGGTGGCTGGGCATAGTGTGGTTGCAGTCCATAACAAATTCAGCCAAGGTGGGCAAAACAAAAGAGACAACTTCATCATCCACCTTTGAAGGGATACTGTTGCCTTAAGCGGTATCTGTAAAAAAGCTGTGCCAAAAAGGTCAAGGGAGGAGAAAGCCTGGAACTGACCCGTCCCGTCAGTTATATTGCTACTGTTCCCTGGCCAGATGACACTACTCAACATTGGTGTAGAAAGTAAAGGTTCTTCATAGCTGAAAATAGTCAGATAATTCAGGGACAAAAAAGGCCAGCACAGCCTGTCCATAAACTGAAAACTCTCAGCATAATGTCCGTAAGTAGTGGTGGGTGTGAATAACTCAAAGAAGGTCCTTTTGAAGTTTTCCCAAATACTGTCCATGGCACAAGTTAAAACAAAGGCAACCATGTGCAGTCTGAGGTGGACGTAGATTGTCCAGTTCACAGAAATTTGTCAACTAGACCCTTTTATTCAGTCCTGATAACACTTCAGTTACCCTTCCACTGCTCTCATTCCTAGTGTGGACTGCTTCCTTCTACTGGAGGATTAAAACATTGTGGTAACAACCTCAGGTAATAGAAAAAGGGGGAAGACTTGAGTATGGCTTTAGGTTTCTCTGTAGTTGCCTTTAATGAAGACTTTGGAAAAGCATGCTTTCAGGCCTGGAAAGTAATTAATTTCTTGAAGTATGCTGAAATTGTTCACAAAATGTGGTTTAGTGGAGTAAGTTTTGTGATGGAATTGGCGTTTTTGTGAGTGCTCTAATATTGACCCAAATCAGAGGAATTATGTGCGGGCTTTACACCTTTTTTTGTTTGTCGGTGATAAAGAAAAGCACTTGGGGACAAAAATCATAGAAGTAATATTTTCACAAATACATTTCAGGAGGTACAAACAGAGAACTTACATGCTTAGATTTGACTGAACTTGACACCATTCTTACCTGAAAAAGATGAGCAGTGACTGGTAACCATGACCAAAGTTAACTGTGAATGTCTCTGCCAAAACTGTGATCTTGGCAGCCTGGGCTTCTGCAGTTTTCTGTGACGTCGCGGAAGAGCTGTTGGGGGGCTGTTGGCAGAGACCCTAGGGTCCCCATGTCCTTTGCCCCTTTCTGACGCCCGGGTGAACCGTGTCACACTGGCCACAGGTTTGACCCGCACAGGGCTTTCTAATTGCTCCCCTAAAATATCACTTTCACTATTTACTGTTTAATCAATTAATAACATGCCTTTTTTTTTTGTTAGAGACAGATCAAATTGGGGTAAAGATGACAACCTTCCTTAACTTTTGCAAGAGCATCAGTGTCCCAGTGCGTTGCAGTGCATGTGAAGCCGTATGTACGTGGCTAAAGGCAAACAGTGCCTGTTACACAGGGACTTGTTTTTCAGATAAATATGTGTAAGAGGAAGAAAAACTTCTAATAAAATAGGATATCTTGGATCATCTGCTCAGATGAAAACTTGTATTCCTCCTCTTAGACAAGGCTAAAAGGGACCAGTGAGGTTCAGTGCCTTTTGGCAAAGTCTGCCTGCTGCTAGCATCTCCGGTACATAGGTAACTCCTGCCGTGGGAGTCAAAATCAAAGTTATAAAGGTAAAATACTGTTTAAAAATTATGAAGCTGAAATGAGAAAATTAATTTACAAGAAAGATCAGTTATATTTATGCCAAAGATTTACAAGTAGTTTAAAATAATCTGTGTTTGACACAGTACGTTGTCTTTATCATTAAAATGCTGATGAAATGGTAAACATCTGTTAATTTAATGAGGATAATGAAGCTTGTCAGATACATCTTTCTTGTGCCAGTATTCCTGCTTAGCTCAGGTCTGCGTGCAGATTTGGTGCAATGGTGGTGGGAATCTGTTTGACCTTTGGGAGCAGTGCCAGTGTAAAACTGTGCCCTGTTCTGTTTGATTTGATGATTTTGTCCTGAAGTGCTTCTACCAGTAATTTAGGTCATGTTTATCTGATCACTCTTCCAGAGGCTTTCAAAGGTGGGTCTGAAAATCAAACTTCACTCAAACAGGATGACTGGTATTTGACTGGCAATAGTTGAAGTAATAAACTGGCAATCAGAAGTGAACAAATTTACTATTATTAATGCCTCCACAAATCAGTCTGGTAGGTGTGTATGTTTTCTGTTCTGTATGGAATCCAAATTTATCCTAGTCTACTGGTCATATATTGCGCTGGCAGTAGAAACACCATGGACTGCAAAACTACAGGCAGATTTCAAATGCTCTGTACTCAGCCAAGGCGTACAAAGAAGATTGCATTGTTTGCAGGAGGATGCTAATTGTTTTTATATTTTTAAAACATGTATGCCAAATGCTTTCTAGACCTTGGCTAACGACAGTGTCAGAAACCTAGCTTAAGTCTGATTTTAAATGTCAGTCACAATTTAACTCTTTACTGTTACGTTTTTTCTGCAAAATTTAGTTAGAATATGTAACCATAGCTTCATTGAAGTATGTATATGTAAAGAGAGGGTGGGTCTTTTTTAACTTCATGGATCTTTAATTGCTTATGAAATTCAAAGAGAAACTTGTAGAAGTTAGATTGATGATGGCACTTTATGGACTTCAGATAATTGAATACAACATAGCTGCTGTTTGAATACAACTCTGAAATCCAAATTATGTAAATCTACTGTTTCAGAACCAGCTAGCAGGAATAATCATTATTTCTGCAGTTGAAGATATTTTCTTTGGATATATTCTGTGACACACTGCTTTCCTATTGATGCATTTTTCTCATTATGGATATGAAGAAGAAACTATAGGCATGTTAGCCATTAGCATTTTGACGTTTGCGACGCCAGTTGGATAAGCTTTGACTTGCAGTTAATTAAGCACAACTGTCAATGAGTTTCATGGGCTTATGCAGAAACAAACCTTAGATTTATGGAAGTATTGGGGAAGGAGGAGGGCGAGAATATTATGGGAAAGTGTCTCAAGCATATTTTTCCTTTCAAGTTGTGCAGCTCAGTTGGGATGGTGTTCAACAGTTTTGTCTCCATAGTTGTCATTGACCCATCTTTCTGCAATCATCACGCTTTTCCTATAGAAGAAACAGAGAATAGATGATAGCCTGCTATTCATCTGCTAGATCATAATATAATGTTTTCTGTGCTGCAGCTGTGGTCGAAATTACTGTCTCTCCAGCATCTATAAAATTTGAGCTCAGGGCTAGTTGTAAGTGTTTGGTCATCCAAATAAATCCATGCAGCCCCATCTGGCTTCTGAACTCAGCTTTCCTCTTGGATACCATGAGATGGGTTTGCAGTTGTGTCTGTGGAGGCAGGATGATGAGATGAAAAGGAGGGAAATTTCTACTCTCCCTTCAATTTTGCATTTCCTTAACAGGGACAAAGGGACATCCCTTAATGGAAGACTGGTACTTGGGCAGCCCAGATGGATTGCTGGCATCTTGCAAGTAGATGCAAATGATTTGATTTTATGGGAGAAGAGAGGGGAAAAATTGCTTGTTTACTGTGTCCCCCCCCCCCGCCTCCTCGCGACTGGGTTTAAAAAGCTCAGATGACTTCTATTAGAAAAAGCTTAGGTATTGTGTCAGCTCTGCTTGAGACCAGAGAAACTCCGAAGAGGACTGTTATGCTCCTGGCTGATGTGCTGGCCACCGGTGAGTGGGAGGAGGTAATTATGGAGAAATTCTGGGAGAGGTAGGAGAGGCAGAGAGTGACTCACCCTCCTTTAGAGGTGTGGGACACTTGTGTTCCAGTGCCTGCTCCAGTCAATGTTGAATCATTTATTCAACCCAGGAAAGAGAAACTGAGATACTTTTTAAAATTATTTTGCATTTCGATAAGGGATATTTTATTTGAAATTTATTTTGTATGATTTCAGAAAGAAAAATACTCCCACTTCCCACATAGTTGGAAGCTGTGTACTAGGCACACTATTGTGTGAATAGGACAGATAGCTAGTTAAAAATGAAAAGTTGGACATCTGTGCCTTCCCATTCCTTCAGAGTCTTGCTGGGGAATGATTCTCAAGTGTATACAGAAAGAATTTCAGCATGTAGATTTCTGGAAAGCTCTTATTTGGAGAGAAAGATCTGGGCTTCAGTTAAGAAAATGGTAGTTTGCATTGTATGTATAGAGTTGTGTTTGTTTATGTGCTAGCTGATTATTTAATTGTTGGCTGTTTTATAATATTTGCTTTGCACTGTAAAACAGAATGAATTTTTTTAAATGCTAGGTGAAATGGTGTTTGTGCAGCACCTAATAGTTACTGTCAGAAGAGGAAAAAATAACCACACAGCTCGCTGTTTGGAAACAAACCTCTGGATTTCAGCTTGCATGTATTGTCTGTGCTAGCTGATCTAATAGGCAACCATGAATTGCAAAAGCATCTGACTTCCACGGGCGTCCGTCCTGACCTTTCTGCCACAGAAGAATTTTTCAGCTTTAGAAAGGATTTATTCTACCTGCCAGTGTGATTTATATACCATATGTCTCCTCTTCAGCGTCGGAGTAGCGATGGCCATAGGGAAGTTTTCTGCCTCATCTGTAGTATGTGGAAATAGGTTTCTTTTAACGATATTAATTAATGATATTAACTCCTACAGAGCCAGTTTATTAACTCCCTGTATTATTTTGTTCTTGGTGGTTGTGTCAGCTATACTGTGTGTGATGTGGAAAGGAGAATACTATGAATTCCTGGTTTTGTTTGCTCTTGGCAGGCACTACTGCACTTCCCACCCTTGTGCGTGCACCTACCTTGATGATGCAGCCTTCCCTGGATATCAAACCCTTTATGTCCTTCCCTGTGGACAGCAGCTCTGCTGTTGGATTCTTCCCAAATTTTAACACAGTAAGTAAAGGTGTTTCCACATTTAGTTTCAGTGTATGCTTTCCAAGCCAGTTCTAATATCCAGTACTGAAGCCGCCTTAGAATAGTGCATCACTGACGCAATTCTAGAGAACCCTTTTTGTCTGTGCTGTAGCGGTTGCTGTTCCCTTGTACGTAAGGCTCGGAGTGGTACCCAGCCTTCGCACTGTGCATGGGGCCGATCCTCTTTTAATGTGGCCTGTTGGGGTGGTGTTTACACACTGAAAAAAAGCCCGCGATAGAGATTTGATGAATGACAGAATCATTTTGAGCATTTGCCTGGGCACGTGCATTTCCATGTGCTGTAAAAAAGGAAAAAGCAAACACTAATGGAATAGTGCCAATATGAAATATGTGAACCTGCTGCGTTTAGTTTATGGTAAAGTATTTTGGGTTTTGAAAAAAAAAAAATAAAGTTATTGCCAAAATAATGTTCAATGCTTCTGTAGTTCTCAATGTTTGTTAGAGCAGCAGTAACAAAAGTAACTCTTTTCTGTAGTTCTTGCTGCTTTAACAGCTCATAAAATGGTTCTGAATGTTATCAAAATGCTTTTTTACTATCACACTTTATCGTTTGTTTAGTTAGTTATTATCTTAAATGCATTAGTACACCAAAACCAACATTCTGCATGTTGCCACTTAGGTTTCCATGCATGAAGGTAATTCAGCATGGAACGAGTTGGCAAATAGTAAAGTAACAGCAACGGGAATTAAACTGCTCTGAGTCATTTCTGCCAAGTCAGCGAGTATGATCTGTTTGTACGTGACCGCTGCCTGAACTGCACAACAGCATCTCACTTGTCACTGTAATTGTGGGGGGGGACAGAAAGGGAAGCAGTGTCACCACCGTCAGACAGTGATCGCCTGAACCACTGCCAAGTGTTTCCTTTTGCAAACCCACCTTCTGTCTGAAGTTAAAACAGCAAGAGGATATTTTTTTTTCTTCATGACTTGCAAATACATCTTGCTGACAGGCCTGGTGTTACAGCACGCTGTGCTGTGGGATGGTTATGAGGTAACATATCAGACAGCTTCTTTCAAACGTCAGCAACTCAACGCATATTATAAACAGCAGCAAATATTATTAATTCATTGCAAAACGTGAAAATTGTGTGTTTATGAGGGAGATGTGGGGATATTCATGTGTATAGATTGGGGTGGTATGTGCATGTCTACAAAGAGACAAGATATAAAAAAAATTCAGGTATGTTTAGGGTGCAGGACCAAATCTCAATACAATTTTAAGAAAGCAGTGTATCATTCTAATCTTCTAGGCATGAAGCAGTTCATACTTATTTTCCATCCTCTTTCTAATACATTCAAGAATTTTATTTGTTATTGATTTGTCTGCTTTCCAGTTGCACTGGTTTTACTAGGTGAGCTTTTTCACAGAACTGTACATAAAGACTCAGAGAACCTTTTCTTTAGGGATGCTGTAGTTGTAGAATCAACCAACTTTATTTGCTTACTGGTGGTATTACCGAGTTTCTGAGTTGCAGTAGCCTCTAGAGACAGATTAATTTGGATATTTAAACTAGTTTTGCCTATGTACACTAGCTTACATTTATCTGGGTTGCATTCCATTTGCCTAATTCCCAGCTTCACACCTGTCATTTCTCTCCAAACTTCTATGGATTTTATTAAAAAGAGGCCTGCGGTAATCAGCAAATATTGTCGACTCAGT
>Ga0181612_136104_pt1 | contig 10430 bp, 11 predicted proteins | sample HoacroProtozoa21_FD_119630 | JGI IMG/M metagenome (GOLD analysis project Ga0181612, IMG submission 119630) | Hoatzin crop microbial communities from Cojedes, Venezuel. Combined Assembly of Gp0051906, Gp0051904, Gp0051908 | reverse complement strand
TGACCGTCCAGGAGGGCGCCGCCGCCATCTACGACATGTTGCCCGAAAAATTCCACGGAAATTTGTGGAACTAGTTTTTGCTCCTCTCTTGACAGGGAGGAGATTTTTTTGTATATAAAAAGTATACGCGTATACTTTTGCGTTGTGAAATTTGAAAGGAGTTAGGAATATGGGATTACATTATGCGTTATCGACCTATCTTGGCCGGCTGAATGACTGGTATCTCCCGGTGTACATTGGCTGGGGAATTGCCATGGTCTGCTTCTACTGGTACTACTGGAAAGGCATCCGCATGGGCTTCAAGCATAAGTGCAGCGGCATGTCCTGGCAGTCCAACATGTGGAACTTTGCCAACGACTTCTGTTATGTGGCAGGGTTCTCCCGTTGGTGGAGCGCTTCCTCGCCCACACATCATTGGTTCACCGAGTTTTTGTGGGTCGGCCTGGTCATCTGGTTTGCCATGGAGTTTGTTGTCCACTACCAGTCGATCAAATACGACCTGATGACGGAGATCTTCCCGCACGCCAAGAGCTTTAAAAACGCGCTGCTCATGTACTGCGGCGTGCAGGTCTGCTTTATTGCCTGCTACTGGTTCCTGTGGAGCGTCATGGAAGACCCGCTCTGCCACATCATGTTCCTGACCACCTTCACGGGCTGCGTCATCTGGAACTTCCAGATGTCCGCGAAGCGCGGCTCGAAAAAAGGCATGGCGCCCAGCGTCTGCATTGCGCTGATTATTGCTCAGGCAGTCGGCTACTTCCTGATCATGCCGTCGTTTGACCCGATCATGTCGAACTTCTATGTCTACTTCGCCGGCGTCTGCGCCACGGGTCTGGCTATTGCGTACTACGTGTACTACCGCTCCCTGCCGGACTACGAACTTGTCGAAGGCTGAATTCCTGTTATAATAAGATAACCTTTATCTTAGGAGTATTTCATGGGACGCAAAGTAGACTGGGAGACCAAAGAGGTCATGGAGCGCGCGGCGCGGAAGCTGTTCTGGAAACATGGCTTCTCTGCTACGTCGTACGCGGATATTGCCGCCGCCGTGGGCAAAGAGAAGTCCAACGTGCAGAAGCATTTTCCGAAGAAGAGCCTGTTTGTCGAGCACTTTTTCGAAGACCTGCTGGATTCCGTGGATGAGTTTTACGCGGCCCGGGACCTACGGGATCCGGACTACTTTGTGAACCTGTACCGGATCGGCGTCATCCACTTTGCGTTTTTAACGGAGACGCCGGAAATGCGGCGGTTCACCATGGACATCCTGTCCGACCGCGCTCTGACGGAAGTCCTGATCCACGCGGACATGAAATGGGCTTCCACTTATTTGACGGTCTTCTCGTTGGAAGAATCCACCGACTTCCAGGACAAGGTTGCCCTTGTCATGGGCGGCGTTTACGAACTGGTCTACCAGATGCTTGCCGACGGTCGGACGGTGGACGTTCTGGCCCTGCACCAGCAGGCCATGCGGATGTTCGCCTTCGTCCTGAACCTGGATGCCGCCGTCTACGGCGACCTCTTCTCGGCCGACCTCATTCCGGACGGCCTGGTGGAAGAAGCGGTCCGGTATCTGAAGAAACAACTATTTTAACAGCATACAGAATGCGCCCCGGGCTTTTGGCCCGGGGCGTATTGTGCTTAAGCAGCTGGTTTTGGGTTAGGGGCATGAACCTCAGGTTGCCGGAATTTGGAGCGGTTTGACAAATCAAGTGGTTTAGCAGTTAAAGGCATGAACCTGGAGTGCCCTGAAAGTTGGAAGGTTTGACAAATCAGGGTGTGTTGCAGTTGGTGGCATGAACCTAGGGTGACCTGAAAGTTGGAGGGTTTGACAAATTGAAGAGGTTTGGGCTTGAAAGCATGAACCTTGGGTGGTTTGGATCTTGGCTGGTTTGACAAATCAGGGTGTGTTGCGGTTGGTGGCATGAACCTAGGGTGGTTTGAGACTTGGGAGGTTTGACAAATCAGGTCGTTTTGCAGTCGGCGGCATGAACCTTGCATGGTCCGGGCGCTGGAAGGTTTTACAAAATTTGGTGTTTTGCAGCTAGCGGCATGAACCTTGGGTGGTTTGGATCTTGGGTGGTTTGACAGATTTAGCTGTTTTTCGGTTGGAAGCATGAACCTGGGGTGGTTTGAGACTTGGGTGGTTTGACAAATCGGGCTGTTTTGCGGTTGGTGGCATGAACCTGGGGTGATTAATGACTGGAAGGGTTTGACAAATTGGGATGTTCGGTGGTTGGCGGCATGACCAAGCACAAAAATAGCGCTTGTTCGGCTTATATGGCATTTTGGGCTGTGGTTGTACTAACCTGCTTGATGCCGTTTTGCGGTAGTTCATACTGGAGGCCAGGTTTTAGATGAATTGGGATGAACGCAAATGGCCCTCTATTTCAGTTGTTCGGCAAATTGGGTTGTTATTGGTCATTTAGTATGAACTCAGCTATACAGGATCCTGGTCCGTTCGGCCAAACGTGTCTATTATGAGAGGTTTGGTATGAACTTGAAGGAGTCCCGCTTTTGGGAGTTCGGCAAAAACCGGCTGATTTTGGAGTATAGGCCGAACTGGGGTGAATGTAGGTTGGAGTGGTTCGGCAAAAAGCGTCTGATTTTAGAATATAGGCCGAACTGAGGTGAATGTGGGTTGGAGTGGTTCGGCAAAAAGCGTCTGATTTTGGAGTATGGGCCGAACTGAGTTCTATGTGTGGAGTGGTTTGGCGGACGGACGGGATGCGGGCTGGGTGGTTTGCGGTTTAGGGCATGAAAAAACCAGCTTCAGGGTGCTGAAGCTGGTGTGTCCCCGGGCCCGCCCTCGCCTGCCGTCAATGTCTGGGAGTTACAATGCGTAATTACGGTGCAGTTGTGCGCTGTTGAGCTAACAATTCTGCGTGCACGGGCTCTACCGTGCCTCATAATTGTGCAGACTCATTCTCAGCTGCGGAGATGACATTCGCCCGGACAGGCTACCACTAAATTTTTCGGTTTGGTTATTCCAGACCCTGAAGGTCTGTGGTCCAGTTGCATTCCTGGAGCTGGTTGTCCAGGAGGCGGATGCGCTTGGACAGGTCGTCCGCTTTCTTCTGGAGTTTCTTCACGTCGACGGTGGAGGTGATCTTGATCTCCGTGCGGCTGTAGCGGTCGACGCGGGCGCTGGCCGTGTCAATGAGGTTGCGGTAGGCGGAGGCCTGGAGGGTCAGGGCATCCTTTTCCGCAATCAGGTCGGTGACCGTGCGGCCGTCGATTTCCACGGCGCAGTTGGTCTTGTTGATAGCGGCCATGAGCAGCTGAAGGCGCTCAATGGCAGCGTCCAGTTCCGTCAGGAGGGCCTTCGGGTCCTCCGCCGGTTTTTCGCCGTCCTGCACCAGCGCGTTGTTCTGGAGCCGCATCCGCAGCTCATTGATCTTGCGGTTCAGGTCCGCCCGCTCCTTTAAAGCTTCTGCCAGTTTCATTTCGGTTCCTCGCTTTCCGGTCTTAAAATACTTTTTCTAACAGGTAAAAGAATTCGCCGTCAAAGGGTACTTCGGCTACCCGGTGGTAGCCTCGGTGGTCATATAAGTTGACGGCATAAGGGTTCTTGGGGTAGACGCCGAGGCGCAGGGCCTTGACGCCTTGTTGTTTTAAGTCCTCTTCGATCTGCTGAAGGGTCTGCGCGCCGAGGCCTTCGTGCTGGTAAGCCGGGTTGATGCAGAGGACGTGGAGGACGCGATAGTCCTCCCCGGTGTACTGCCACCGGCCGAGCTCACAGCCCGGGATATCTTCCCGGTTCAGGATGTAGGCGGCCACCAGGACGTCCCGGTCATAGGCGATCTGGAGCTGGCCCTGTTTCATGGCCTCCTCCAGATAGTCGCTGTCCGGGTACTCCTCGTCCCACTGGTCGATCCCGGCGCGGTGCAGGTCGTCCGTGGCGGCGGCGGATAAATTGAGGACTTTGGAAAAGTCCACGTAGTTGGCGTTTCGAAATTCTAACATAGGAGTGGTCCTTATTGTGGTCAGATATGTGAAATGATCGTGTACCAGAGTTTGCCGAAGTAGTGGTTGTTCAGGGTCTTGAACTCTTCGTAGCTGACTTCGGTGTGGTTGCTGAGCATTTCATAGTCGTTGTGGAATTCGTTAATGGTATAGCCCATGGACGTGAACCCGTTCTTTTCATAGAACCGTGTTCGCCGCCGGCGCTCCTCGTAGTTCGGCGCAGCCGGATCCAGCGGCTCCATGTTCAGGCAGATGCGGGAATTGGGGTACAATTCCTGCAGATGCTGAAGGGTCTTGGAGCCGACCCCTTCTCCCCTTCTGGCGGGGTCAATGGCCAGGTACTGGATGAGGACCATGTCCTCTTCCACATGGGCGGCCATGAGGCCGGCAAAGGCGCCGCCGTCCTGAATTTCCCAGAGGTGTCCTCCGGGTCGTTTCGTGGCTCGCCGATGCAGGAGGAAGGGGGCTCGCTCCTCCCGCGGGAAGCTGTCGTGGTACAGCTTCTTCAGTTCTTTCTTATGGGTGGAATTTTTGTACTCAATAAATTGCATGAAACTCTCCTTCGTGTACTTACCCCATGGTAGTACGTTGGCGGAATTTTCGCAAGCCCGGCGGCGGGATAATGCTATCCAATAAATATATTTCATTTGGAAGGATTGGATTGGTATAATGAGGGTGAACTAAAAAAGGAGTTGGTTGTATGCGTAAAAATTTCGGAGCGAAGCCGTGGACCTCGCCGCTGCCGGTGTGGATTCTGGCGGCCTATGACAAGGACGGCGTGCCGTGCTGCATGAATGCCGCGTGGGGCGGAATTTCGGACGATACTCAGGTGAGCATCTGTGTCAGCCCCGGGCACAAGACCGTGAAGAATATTCTGGAGACCGGTGAATTTACGGTCAGCATGGGACAGGCGAACCAGATGGTGGCCTGTGACTATGTGGGGATCGTCTCCGGCAACAACGTGCCGGACAAGTTTGAAAAAGCCGGTTTCCACGCGGAGCCTGCCGCCGCCGTCAATGCGCCGCTGATCCAGGAGTTGGCGCTGGCCATCGAGTGCAAACTCGTCAGCTACGACCCGGAGACCTGCCTCATGGTGGCGGACATTGTGGAGACGTCGATTGACGAATCCGCGCTGGATGCCCAAGGGTCCGTGGACCTGTCCAAGGTCAGGCCGCTTGCGTATGACCCGTACACCCACAACTACAACGCGTTGGGTGACGTCGTGGGCAAAGCCTTCCACGACGGCGGACAACTGAAGTAAAAACCGACCCGCTCCGGCGGGTCATTTTTTGGTTAGTCTTCGGTGTTTTTGTAGACGTTCTCCACACGCTTGTCCGGCACCAGCCAGACATAGTTCTTCCTCCTTTGAATTTCTGCTACCAGTATACCCGCCGTCCTGTTCCGCGCCAATACCGCACATTAAAGTAATATGCTTTACTTTCTAAAGTGTTGCCGGCGATCGGTCAATGCTTTTCCGTTTTCGGAATATAGTTTCGTATTTGGGCTGTTTTTCAGAAGAATTCGGAAAAATCTGGCGTTTTGGGGATTTATTTCGAAAAAGAGGTCAAAATTTGAGGGATTTTCGAAATGAAAACGGAAAATCGGCTCTGATTCCAAAATTTTCGGAAAAAGGGCCGATTTTGGGGTTGTTTTTCAGAATTGGTCGTCAGGCTGGTTCGGTGGGCCGGTTCAGGAGATCAAGGACGGCGTCGACAGTGAGGTTTTTGTAGAGGACGCCGTCGATGAGAGCGTTGGGCGGGCTGCCGCAGGCGGTGAGACAGCCGGTGCGGCCGACTTCGGCAAAGTCCGGGTCGAGTTGGTCTTTGAGGGCGTGGAAGAGGTCTTCCGCGCCGCGTTTGCCGCACTTGCCGGCACAGCAGATTTCAATATGGTGTATTGCCATGGGGTAGTCTCCTATTGGGCGTTCAGGGTTACCGTGGCGGATTCCAGGCCGTCGGCTTTCACGGTCACGGTGAAGGTGCCGGGGGTGCCGGTGGACTGGACGATGGCGAGGAAGCGGCCGTTGAAGGCGTTGCGGTTGTCTTCGTCGTAGCGCTGGAGGTCGGTGGCGTCGCCGTTGTCAACGGCCAGGAGTTTAGCCGCTTTCCCGTTGACCGTGACGGTGATGTTGTCGGCGGCGTTCGCCACGAAGTTGCCGTCCTTGTCCAGGATGCTGACCTCAATGTAGGCCAGGTCCTGGCCGTCCGCCTGGATGGTCTTGCGGTTGCCGTAGACGGTGGCCTGGAGTTTCGCGGCCTTGCCAAAGGTCGTCACTTCACTGGAACCCTGGGTGTTGGTGATCTTCTTACCGTTTTTGTCGTAGGCAACGGCGGACAATGTGCCGTCCCGGTACGGGACGTTCCAGGAGAAGTAGAGGTTCTCGTAGTTGGTCTCCGACTTGTCCTTGCCGGTGTAGATTTGATACGTGTAGCCGGTTTTGGTCTTCTTCGTGGAGTAGGTCTTTTTGCCCAGGGAGGTCTTCTTGCCATTGGTGTCTGTGAAGAAGAGCTCGACCGATTTGGCGTTGGAGTAGACGACGACTTTGACGTTGCCGTCCTCGTCTTTCTCCACCACGTCCTCCTGCCACTGCGGCAGGATGTGGAGGGTGGTGACGTCGTCCCGCCACTGGGACTGATAGAACCAGTAGCTGTCTTTGGGGAAGCCGGCCAGGTCGACGATTCCGAAGTAGGAACTCTTCGGGGCGGGCCAGCCGTAGTACGGGACGGTGATCATGGCATCCCAGGGCGTTGGCTCGCCGAGGTAATCGAATCCGGTCCAGACGTATTCCCCGGCGATATAGTCGTTGGAGATCGTCATGAGCCAGCACTGCGCGGCCATTTTGCCCCAGCTGACGGTGGATTCATCGTAGGCGGTCAGCTGGTGGTCCGGGAGATCCTCCCGTTTGTAGACGCCGCGGCTGTTGGTGGCGGAGACGTCTTCGGAGGCGTACATGCGCCATCCGGGGTTCTCCTCGTGGAAGGTGGCGTAGTCCTCCTCGCTGGCGTAGTTCTGGCCGATCATGCCGCCGGAGGCGTGGACGTATTCGTAGATCTGGTTGTGGTCGTCTTCGGAGCTGATGTCATACCAGGCGGTGCCGGAGTCGCCGATGGTCAGCATGCGGGTGGTGTCCACTTCCTGGGCCCACTGGACCAGGTTCTTTGCGTCATCCGCGAAGGACAGGCCGGTGGCCGTCACGTTGACTTCATTGCCGATCGACCACATGTAGACAGATGGGTCATTGATGTCCCGCTGGATGGCGGACTTCAGGCAGAACTCCGCCCAGTATTCGCCGGTGCGGGCGCCGAGCAGTTCGTTGTCCGCGGGGATCTGCTCGTAGAACGACTCGGAGAAGTCGTGGTAGTTGAGGTTTTTGCAGGCGTGCCAACCGTCGTAGATCTCTTCGAGGACAAGGAAGCCCATGCGGTTGCACAGGTCGATGTACTCAGCCGACGGCGGGTTGTGGGACGTCCGGATGGAGTTGCAGCCCATCTTTTTCAGGATCTGCAGCTGGCGCTTGTACGCGGCCACGTTGGTAATGGCGCCCAGCGCGCCCTGGTCGTGGTGCATGCAGACACCCTTCAGTTTAAGCGGTTTGCCGTTCAGGTAGAAGCCGGTGTCCGGGTCGTCATAGACCCAGCGGTAGCCGTAGTCGTTGGTCACGGTGTCCACGACCTTCCCGCCGACGAGGACTTCCGTCTTCAGGCGATACAGGTTCGGGCTGTCCGTGGACCAGAGCGCCGGGTTCTGGATTTTAAGGGTCATGACCTCACATTTGGTCTGACCGGCCTTCAGGGAAAACGCCTTGGTCGTGGCGGTCTTCACTTTGGTGGTCTCCTCCCCCAGCCGATAAACGGTCTGTCGGAGCTGCGCCCTGGCGGCTTTCCCGGTGGTGTTGGTCAGGGTGGTGTTGATGACCGTCTTCGGGCTGGACTGGTTTTTGGAGAGGTCCGGCGTCTGGATGACCACGCCATCTTTGAGGACGTGGACCGGATCGGCCACCGTCAGGGTGACGTCCCGGAAGATGCCGCTGCCGGAGTACCAGCGGCTGGACGGCAGTTCGTGGTCCACCCGGACCGCCAGCACGTTTTCGCCGCCGACGTTCAGGTGGTCCGTGACGTCGAAGGCAAACTGCGTATAGCCGTAGGGGTGGTCCCCCAGTTTGTCCCCGTTCAGGTAGACGGTGGCGTTCATGTAGACGCCGTCAAAGCCCAGTTCGAAGCGCTTGCCGGCGTCGGCCTTGTCAATGGTAAAGGTCTTGCGGTACCAGCCGATCCCACCGGGCAGGTACCCGCTCTCCCCCTGTGCGGTGAGCGTATAGTCCTGTTCAATGCTGTAGTCGTGCGGGAGGTCAACGTCCCGCCAGTCCGCGTCGTCGTAGGCGGCGGCTTCGGGGTCCGACACGTCCCCCAGGTGGAACTTCCACCCTGGGTTGAAGTCCCAGACGTCACGGGTCGCGGCGGAGGTGACCGCGGAGGCGGCCGGCGTGGTCAGCGCCAGCAGGAGCGCCAGGCACAGGGCCAGCGCTGCCAGAGATTTCGCAATACGGGTCATAGGGGGGCTCCTTTCTCAAATCGTCTTCTCAATTCGAATTATAGCATGTTTTTGGCGGGGTGTCTTTTCGGGCGGGATACGGTATAATGAAGGTGGAAGAACTCTTTATTTTAATTAGGGTGGACACTATGAATTTCGCAAAACGAATTGTTGCTCTGGCGCTGGCGCTTGTGATGATTGGCGCGTTGCTGGCTGTGCCGGCTTCTGCCAAGGGGGATACCTTGGCGCCGGCCACGCAGAACCATGTGTATGTGGACGCGGCGGGCAACCAGTACCCCACTACGGCGGAGTGCAAGTATAACGCTTCTGGAAAGTGGCTTCGGATGGACCTCAGCTATTCGCTGTTGACGTTTTATCGGCCGCGCAGCATAAGCGCGCAGAACCTGATGGTCGTCAACAACATGCCGGAGGTCAAGATGGCGCTCAACCGGCTGTTCTACACCGGGAAGGTCAAGGGCATTACCATGACGGACGGCGCCATCACCGCGAAGTACACCTTTACGGTGGATGAGCACAGCCGCGTCACGAAGATCAAGTGTACCAGTCAGATTTTGGCGGACACGTCGGACACGAACCGGCAGGTCACGGTCACAAAGTTTGAGTATGACTCCCGCGGGAACGTGACGGACATTGAGCAGACGGTCCACAAAGGACCGCTGACCGGCATCCTTACCTACTACAGCTCCTACCACTACGAATACGTCCTGGACCGGCTGGTGTCCTGCACCATGGCGAACACGGCCGGTGCCACCGCGGAGAACGACTATGTGACGGTCTACGTCACGGATCTGGCCGGCCGCGTGGTCCGTGCCCGCAACACGCAGGGCACGCTGGAATACACGTATGACGCCGACGGACGGCCCACCGTGCTGGACAATGCGGCCGTGGAATACAACGCCAAGGGGTGTATCGCCAAGGCCACATATACGTATGCAGATTCCAAGGACTACCACATTTATGAATTTAATTATAAAGTGGTTTAACTTGACAAAGCTTTATAAATAACCTATTATTCCATGCAAATGGAGGTTTCAATTATGAAGACACGTATGAAGCGTACCCTCTCTCTGCTGCTGGCGCTGGTCCTGACCCTGGGGCTCATGACCACTTCCGTATTAAGCGCCTCCGCGGCGGATGACAAGAAAGTCCCCAGCAAAGTCGTGTACACCTACACGGACTCGGACAACAAGAAGATTTCGGACACGTACCTGTGCACCTACAACCCGGACAACAAGAGCCTGACCGTCGGAGAGCAGTTCTCCTTCGTGGCCTTTTACCAGCCGGGCACGGCCAACGACACGAACGCGGTCCTGCTGACGGGCATGCCGGAAGCGTACCTGGCCGTCAACGACGCCGTCCGCAACGGCAAGGTCACCAAGGTGTTCCTGAAGAACAGCAACATCCAGACCACCTACAACATCACGCGCAGTGATGACGGCCTGGTCAGCAAGATCACCAGCACCACCCGGAAGCTCGGTTCCGCGTATGACCTGAACCGCCAGGTGGAGACCACCCACTTTGAGTACGACCTGGACGGCAACATCACCTCGATTACCAAGGAGTCCAGTCTCCTGACCAGTGACCAGGCCCTGTCCGTCGTGTCCTACACCTTCGGCTACTTTGCCAACCGCATGGTCTCCGTCACCACGACGACCACGGTCGGCTCCTCCGCGGAAAGCGTCTCGGCGCTGCTCCGCACGGACAACTCTGGTCGGGTCACCAAGACCCTGACCCTGGATTCGGCCAAGACGTATGACTACGACACGGCCGGCCGCCCGACCAAACTCATGGGCCTCACCGTCTCCTACTACGACACCAACTACGTCGCCAGTGCCGCGGAGACCGACGACAACGGAGCCGTCAAGACCCAGTACCAGTTCTCCTATGTGGATGTATAATCGGTAATTTAGGAAAGC
>Ga0181612_106644_pt1 | contig 10430 bp, 12 predicted proteins | sample HoacroProtozoa21_FD_119630 | JGI IMG/M metagenome (GOLD analysis project Ga0181612, IMG submission 119630) | Hoatzin crop microbial communities from Cojedes, Venezuel. Combined Assembly of Gp0051906, Gp0051904, Gp0051908 | reverse complement strand
TTTCAGTCCCTCTTACTATTTTCCCTTCAGCATCATTTTCTGTCTTAGAGAATAGTGAGAGGTCATATAATGTGTAACACCCAGTGAGTTATGACAAAGACACCCTTATCATTGCTTCAACAGTAAACATTAGTACATCTCCCAGTAACCACACAGGGTTCAAAACCAGTCAAGCTCTAGAGATGATCACACCAGATCACCCTTCGAGGCTCTTTTTGGCCTTATAATTTAAAGAGTTTTGCTCTTAGCTGGTTAATTTTGACATTGGCTGGACATGTTACAGGCTGCCCTTTGCAAAGTACCCCCAGAGAAAATTCACTGCCCCAGTCTCCGCCTGGAGAACTTGGGGCTCCTTGAAAGCAGCTCACAGTTTCTGGTCTCCAAATTTCCTCTGCATTGGCCAAGGGCACAACTTGATGATGACTTCAGCTTCAATCCTGCAGTTAGCTGGGTAGGATGGGGTGTTCAGAGGCATCTGCATCCCATTCAAAACTCATCCATTGTTCATTTAGCAACACTGCTGGAGGGCTCTCCCCCTCCGTGCATCCACATCACTCCAGAGACAGAGGATGACGGCCTGCTCCACCCCACCAGAGGCAGGCAGTCTTCAGAACCCCATTCCTCCTCCCTCAGGAAAAACTGCAGGCGTCGATATGCTGCTGGTTGCCTGTCTATGCCCCTGAGCTCACTGCAGAGCCATGGAAGACATTTAAGATAATCATGTAGATAATTATACAGTATTTTCAAGGGATTTGACTTTCTCAAACAAAACCTTCTGGCTTCGGGAAACAGACTCTTGACAAGCATAAATAGGAAATACTCCTTCCAGATGAAACAGGTGGTGCAGCACTGAGCTGAACACCTCTTCTGTGCTGAGCAGCTCAGGATGTCCAATGCCAATGGGAGCAAAAAATAGAAAGGCAAATTGTTCATCAAGTGAAAAAAATAGATCTGTCTGACAAAAATGGCAAACAGCACTAAGATGAATTTGATTTTTGCTCTTCACTTCCACCAAAATAGACTCAAGACTCATGTGAGAAAATTTACTGGCATTGCCCGCACCTTGCTTACTGTCTGTAGGTGATAGACCTGCCAAACCATCCCACCACCTCACACGGAGCAGAAGACTTATGTACAGAAGACTCTGATTTTACACCCAGCCTGGCATTGACACTTGCCTGGAGTACACAAGGCCAGCGCTGGGAATGGGTAGACCTGTGGGTACACAAGTACCCTGTCCTGGGGACAGGAGTCCCTGTTCCTGAGGACAACATTCCACCAAAGAGATTTTGTCCTCATTGCCCTGAATCCCTCTGAGGCTACTGATTCCCACTCTCTGGCCAGTGATTTAATCTCGCAGCCTACCTGGGTCTCAGTAAGTGTGATCTGTTGATATTTTTTGTTTGCAGTTTAAAGAGTATGGTAAGAGCACTAAGATTCTGCAGGTAAGATGTCTGCAGGCTGAGAACATCCCAACTGGAAAGATACCTGGCTGGGAAATACTACTTAATTTACTGGGTGCAATATGGAAATAATTTTAGTCCTGTTCAAACAGCAGCGTCATGATGGTAGAGACAGCATGACCACTCAGTTTGAGGAGGACCCTCAAAGGGGATTACCCCTTCGTGGGACCTCAGTTTAGAAACACCCTCACTATGCTGAGTATTGGCTTCAGGGCTCAGATTTACCCTCCTCTGCTGCAGGAGCACACAGCCTGCATCCACAGTCAACCCACAGCATGGAACAGGGACCCTCCTTTGCAGGAAGATGAAGCTTTTGAGTTAGATGCTCTCCAAGGATCAAAAAGATGCTGAAGCAAACAACCTGAACAAACATGGTCCCTTCTGACCTGGCAATGCCAACAGCCTAAGTACCACTCCTCTCCATCCAACCACAGAAACAACCAGCCACTGTGCAGAGCTGCAGCCTGCCCAGACCAGGTACATGCCTCTTCCCAAAGATGTGCCACGACCACCCAGTGAGCAGCGCAGTCTGGTCCCTCCCTGACCAGCCACCAGCCACAAGGATCCTGCTGGGCATCATCAAATCCAGTCCCCAGCTATCACAGTGACTCTTTCACCCCCTACTCAACAAAACTCATCAAATTTTAACTTGAAGTAAAGAGGATTTACATCTCTGTTCTTTTGCTGGAAAGCTGTCTCACCACACCACATAGCTGGAAATGGTCTGTATTCCAGCTTAAATGTACTCATTATCAGTTTATACCCACAGACATGTAGCTTCTGCAGCCTTCTGCTCTTCTTGATGTTTATCAGCTCTTCTCACCTTCATCCCTGGAGTATTTACAGCCAAAAAAATCAGCCTTTACCTGCCCTTCTTCCACCCAGCACTCTCACACAAGATGTGCTCTCAAAGGCTGAAATACCACCCACGAAAACGAACTGCATATCTTCTTCTCCCTTCCCCAGTGAAAGGTTTTAGTTATGGCTCAGGAAGTAACACACTTTTTCCTTCATCTCCAGGCTTTTAGTTCAAAATACTGAGTTAAACATAGGTGATGTAGGTGAAGAGAGGTTGCTTCTTTTAGGCCTTCTTAAGGAAGAGCTATCTTAAATGATTGCTTACAGAAGAATAAAAGTATTTTCTTTAAATGAGTTGAGGTCAGAACTGTCAAAAAGCATATGTGGATATTCCGGGCATAAACACAACTTTTTTTTGTCTGACAAGCTGAGATTTTTCTTCCCACATCACACTCCAAGGAGCAATGTAAAGAGCTCCAATAACTACTTTCTCACTGGGGGAAAAGGAAATATAGAAGGTCATTAAAATGTCCCATTACAGATTTTTAAAAGGTGATTTGTGCAAAGGGCCAACACGCAATCCTCCAGGATAACCCCTCTGGCATTTCCAGCCTAGTCTAAACCTCCAGAAAAACATAAACACAGTTATTCCAAAAATCCCTTTCATCTCCTGAGTGAGATCACTTTATAATTGCTTTAAAGGTTATGTTTGACAGATACTGTTAATCTTTTACGTATAGATGAAGGCATCGTACTTGTTTTCCTAAAGTCATCTGGGCATTTTAGCAGCAGAGAAATAAATCCACTACCAGCAAAGAATGTTCATTTACTAATTCCTATTCAAGTGTAGCTTTCATTTCTTCTACTTTTTAGGTCTTAGCTGATAGCAAAAAAAGTGATAATAGGGACAAAAGGAATTTAATTGAGGTTTTTCACTAAAAGACACACTATTGGTGAAAGATGATTTTGCTGTAATGGTCCGAGGTCTGATATCCTTCAGGACAGTAGCGAATCTGTTTTATTCTGGATTACCCAGTCGTACAAATCAGGTCTGGGCACATGGTTATGTTTCTGCTGAATTAGCCAGAGTGCACATTTACAGGTCAGCTTTAGCCAGCCATAGGAAGACTACGGATATTTGACCTGGCAATAAAAATTTAAATCTTATGCTGGCAGGCTTTGAGACATTTTGAACAAATTTGAATTGACAGTGAGTTTTATAGCAGTCAGCATTTTATATCTTATGGCCTCCATGCTTTTAAACCAGCTGTAGGAGCCCTAAAGCTGGATTTACTGCACAGTCAAATCACAGCCTTGGGTTTGACCTCAACACAAGTAAACAACAGGAATACAGGGACATGAAAACTGGAGTTTCTGTTCCTTAACATCAGCTGAATTCTCATCTGAGCTTGTCACCATGTGCTCCCTTTCTGGCCAAAGGAGAGGAACGGGCACTCTTAGGAAATGGTTATCTCGCCTATCTTCATTTCCAGGCTAGATGCATGACATCTTTCAAGTGCACTTTCTGCTCTATTGCACGTGGCTAAGTCAAGCAGAGATATCTGAATATGATCAGATGGATCCTACGCTAAAATACATAGTTAACCAGACAAGCTGGACACAGAAAAAAAGAATCTAATATAGCATAGCTAAATAAAGGCAGTGCCAAACTCTCTATCAGCTCTTGCAGAAAGGTTGCCTGCAATGCTTTCTTCACTGCTTTGATTTTAAAGTATTTATGTTGTCTACACCAAAAATCAAAAGACCTGTGCAAACACCTAGACTTCCTAAGTCAAACCTAGCAATTGCCAGGATGTTCATAGTATCAGCTCAAGCAAGCCCTGAGAACAAAGAACAGTTCACCAAGAGGACACTGAAATAGCCAAGTGCAGAAATGCAAAATTTGTGCAGGAAATGTTACACAATAAAAGGGGCATGACAGTTTGGTAAAAACCCTAGGCATATACTTGGATTTATTTTGAAAACCTTACCACCACTATGACAATGCACACAAATGGCTTCCTATAGGAGGTGTTTATTTATGAGGTGCTCTCATAATGTCCAAACCACTGGCAATTAGTAAAATCTTTAGTTAAGGAAATGGGACTGTCCCTATTTTTATAAAGAGGGAACAGAGCTACAAAAAGTTATGCATCCCATACAGCCTCATCTGAAGTCTTCCTATGGCCACAATACCACTGGAAAATTTTGTATGTACCATACATGTACTGTCCAGGCATCATGTGGGGCACCACATCCTCACGCTGAGCACCAATACTGGCAAAAGACACATTGCATGAGGATGAGTAGCCTCCTTCCCTTTCACCACCTGTGCTGCTCTGCAGTGCACCAGGTAGGCAGGGTGCATCCATCCTCCCTCAGATAGTGGGAAGGGAGCAAGACTCCCCTAATTCCTTCTGTTCTCACCCCAAATCATCTGAGCACAAGGTGATAGCACTGCAACACCGGGTCTGTCTCAGTCCACGAGCAGCTGGTTTAATACCACTGTCAGGTCTACAGAGGCTTCCACCACTGGTATGACCTCAAAGGCCATCAGGTATGTCCTCTTTAGCAGTATTTCTCAGGATGAGTTGCCTCAGTTCTCATGAGAGAACCCACCACTGCCCCTTGGTAGGAGCCGCTTGTTACTCTGAGAGCCCTGAAGTCATCCACTGCCTCCTTCATCTTTATTTTCATGTCTATACAACTCCACATCACTGCTCTCCCACCCTCTTTCTTTCCCACACTACCTGAGGACGTTTCCCTTCTACTTGGAAGTCTCCACAAGGCTTTAATCTCAGCATTATACAGAGCCCAGACAAGTGAGTCTCCATAAACAAGCCTGCAGAAAGAGATGCATTTCCAAAACATATTGTGTGAAATTATACCAGAATTCAGGGTTCATGTTATCCTGGAAAGTAGCTCCACTGGACCAGGAACATGATGAGATTTTACTGATAGTACTAAAATATTATGAATAGGTGAATGATGAGAAAACATTTGCTGTACATCAGCAGGTAACACTAAAACTTTTAAGTGTGGTGTTGACCAAAGGCTCCAGTAACCATGCCAAGACCAGCCAGCGTGAGCCCTTTCCTCGCTGCATGTTGCTGCAGTCTTGCCTATGTTGAAGTAGCTGGTGTCCTCCGGTGACAGCAAGTGCGATGCCTTTGGGACAGCAGGCAATCATGCAGGCAGTCCTGGTCTGAAAGCAGGGAAAGCCAAGGCCAGTTGTGTTGCACATGGTAAGAAAACGCTGAGCCAGGGCCGCGATGATGCAGTTTCACGGTTTTAGGTCTTTCATACATTAAACAACAACTGGGTTGTTTCACCTGCTTAGCTTGGCAAGGAAACCTTCCAAGTGTACTTTTCGACCTGCCAAAACTGCTGTGGTGCGAGAGGAGATTCAGGGACAGACACAGCGAGCTTTTAAACTGGAGAGATTGCCTGGCTCGAACCAATGGACTGTATTTTCCACCTTCATTCAGATGAATTAAAAAGAAGACGGCAGGGGAGGAAGCATCCGTCTGGCCATCCATTATTAATGAGAGGATCAAATCTAAAACTCTTTCTGACACCGATACAGAAGCCCTATAGTACGATCAAATTATTCTCTTTAGTCCTCATCCTCTTTTTACACAAACTGTCTCCAGCAGCCAGCCTCTTCTCAAAGTCCAGGTCAGGTGGGACAATGGAAAAGCTTTGCAATTTCTAAATTACTTCTTACATCTTTCCAATATTCTTTTACACTGAATGTACTTTGAGTGTTGAAGGAAGACAGGCTTGCCTTTTTGCATTCATTTAAACCAGAATGAAACGTCTTATTTCAAAGACTAGACTTAAAATAATTCTTACATGATCTAATGTCTCAAACCATATCAAAGCAAACTCCAATAGCTGTCAGATAGTTAAAAATATCTACCTACCTATGAGCCCTTAAAGACTACTCAATTTTGTAGCAGAACAGAAAAAGCTTGCTTAAGGAAATAAGTTATTGCAAGCTTGTTGAATAACGGAGAATTATATTTAAAGACTTTCTTGAAGAATGGCGCCCATACAATTCTGCAATTGTTCAGCATCCTCTGTACGCCAACATGCCTAATCATCCTTTGGACCTCTGCCACTTGCTGAACAGTTCAGAGCTGGTGCTGGGAAGCACCACTGTGAATTTTCAGAGCATTCAGAATTCATTTCTGATATCATTTATAGAAGCGAAAACCTGGAGTAACTTAATTAAAGTCAGTGATGCTTTTCTGGATTTACTTTACAGTTGTGTAACCACAGCAGAAATCTAATTTTAAGTATGCGGATTCCTAGAAACATCCCCCTACCAAATATTAAAAAAGCACAGCTCTCACATACACATATACGCACACAGAGAACTAGTCAAAACTACAGACATGTAAGTAACACAGTTAGACTTCAAATTTACATTTAGGCACCTAAATAAGTGACCCAGTTTTCAAAAGCCCTCACTAATGTCACCTACTCCCATACGACCTTGAAATAAGCACTCATTTCCTACACCTCGATAGCCACAACCCCAAATTTCTCAGTTGCAAGGCATTCTGACGAAAAGGACCGGGCTTCCATGTAACATTTTGAATACTCCTATAAGAATTTAGTGCACACTCCAGCTCTTTCTGAAAACAACGCTTACATAAAATAAGAGACATAAAAAGACTTTGTAGATCTGTAATTATGTTTAAATGCTTCCACTCTTCTCAAGGCCTTCCTGTGGGAAAGATCTCTGCAACAATTATTCATAAAACAAGCAAATGCAAATAACATGTTACATTTGGACTGCATTGTCTGTAGGAGTCATGAATCCAGAATTGCAAACAAACCACAAACATCTGATGTTCTAATACTGTGACTCTATATTTAAAAAAAAACAAATAAGCCTAACAAGTTGTTTAAATTAAATTTTGATAAGCACCAAGAAAACACACAGCTTAAAAACCTGCAAACTGAATACAGCTGGAAGATGGACTGATGTCATTTTAATGTGTTACTAGAAAGGCCACAATTAAAAAAAAAAAGGAAAGAAAGAAAAAAGATGTTTTCTATTATAACTCTGAATTAAGAATGGCGAAATTGTTGTTATTACCAGATTTAACAAGACATATTTCCACATCACTTTTCCCAAAAATCCATTAATCAACTTTAATCTGACTTAAGCGTTGGCAATAATTATCAGCCTACTGCAATGCTCCCAGCATGTGCCAAGCAGAGCTTAAGAAGCAACTTTTGGAGAAGGTCCTTCCTACCTCAGCTTTGCCAAATCTCGTAACACTGTTCACTCGCTTACCATCATCAATGCTCTCTTTCATTTCCCAGTAAACTGCATCTCCTTTAAACCTAAGGATGTTAAGGTAACAGTTTGCACCTCTATCACCAGTATCTACCTGGAGGCAATAACTGCCTTCCATACTACATAGCCACACTTCGCTCCTTCTTCATGAAGGGTCAATTTCGCTACATGAAGCACTTCAACACATCGGCAGAGCTCAGTTTTCCTCCACACAGTCCTGACAGGCAAGCAAGAGCCCGTGTGAAGCCAGCTACCCATCACTGTCTCCGGGAGTGCATCTCTGAAACCAGGACATCTCTTTGACCACAGCCAGCAGCATGGTGCACCTGAAATGCAGCATTACCACAGCTGGAGGGTCAGTCTCTGCAGTCTGCCGTTTTGGTTTAGCTCCTATTCCTGCTCTCAGTTCAATGCAAAGGTTTTTGTGGCAACAAGGGCTCATCTGTGACCTCTGAAGGACACAAGCCACTGAACCGTAACCCTGCCATTCCTGCCTCTGTCCTCTTAACCTCCAGCTGAACTACAGCAGCCTCCCAGAGCGTGCATGCCAGACTGCATTTTTCTTTCCCAAACTGAAGGTTAACCCTGCTGGTAGAAACTCGCTGGAAGCAACGAGCTGTCACCTCTCAGAGACACGATGCTGCTGATGCTGATGCTGACCACAGCATCCATTTCCTTCTGCAGCCAGACCTCTCAAAGTGGGATTCAGGAGCCTCTAACCACACACCAAGGGCATAAAAGCAGTGCTCAGCAAGAAAGCCTGTGTGACCCCAGCCCAAGCCCCTTCTGACCTTCCTCAAGCACTGTGCGATCACGCTTTTGGAGGCAGCCAGATTTTATGGCTGCTTCTGAGGTTTCACACAGCCAAGCCTAGGATGGTCCTCTGGTTCCAGCAATAGCCGGACAGGGTAAAACACTGTGGCCTTTGGTGCCGTTCCTCTCAAACAGTATTTGTGCCTGATTGAAAACTACCTATTAAGAAAAAAGGACAGGAGAGTGCAGGCTAGAGATAGAGCAAATTCAGCTTGTTGGTATGCAAGTTTTTTCCATGCTTTTGGCAACTATTAAGCATTTTCTGCCAGGACTGCCAGACCTACACCCAACCAATAGAGCCTGTTCTCTCAGGATAACTTCAGGAGATACTTGTCTCGTGGAAGGGTCCGTACAAGCTTCAGCAGAGTCCAGATGCCACAACCCAGATACATACTGTATGTATGCAACGCAGCTTCACTCTTCAACAATGCCTGTTACCACCACGTTTTGGTTAGGACACTCATTTTTTACCCATTCATACTACATGTGATCTCACTAAACCTTCACTGAGTCTGGAGCAAAGGTTTTAAGTGCAGGAGTCACTGTCGTGGTAGTTCTCATGTATCCCCTTAGTGATTTAAAATAATTCAGTGCAGAACGGAGCCCCAATTAAAAACACATTAATAAATGTTATGGTCTATAAATAATGATTCAATGCTCTACCTAATCATGTGGGTTTATGCAGTCATCATCTCTGCAAAGACAAGAAGCAAAGCCTGGAAAGCAAAGTCTTGCCTTTGGGCATTTTAAATATTCACTTTTCTGAGCCAATGTTCTTACTGGGATGAAAGAACAAAAGAGCAAGTCCATTTGGAGCAAACACACATAATAATCTTTACTATGCCATACACAATTGGTATATTAACAATACACTGGACTTACAGGAACATCATATGCACTTTCATGCTGTTCAGACGTGTGTAACAGTAGATCATACTTAAAAGAAGCCAAGCAGACTTTCTAAGACATGCCAAAGACTTAAGAACATGCAACAAGCTGACTCCCCCATGTCAGCCCTCATCATAGTCATTCTTTGTTATAGGATATAACCACAGAAAGGAAAAGATCCAAAACAGAACCACCACACACCCCTGTTTTCCCCAAAAACCTTCTACCATTACGCTCAAGCTTGGAAGTCAGCCATTAACCACTGAGGCCTCATTTAAACCAAACAAACTTTTCAAAATTAAAAAAAGTGCTACTGCAATCTTGGACTCAAATATTATAACTTAAATACACATTTTTGGCTTTTTAAGAAAAAAAGCAACAGCAGCGTAGGCAAAAATACAGATACTGAAAACTAAAACACTAATCCTTCGAACGCTTAAGCAGCTATGTAATACTGCTCAACAGACTTACAATGCATCTGTCTTGTCACGTGCTTAGAAATAGGCTTGGATCAGGAGCTAAAGTATGTATATGTTGTCATCAGTATATTCCCAAACACTGTATGATATATATTCAATATTAAACATGTATTTCTGCATAAGAAAGTCCAACCCACCTCTTCATATTTGAAAACCCTTTTCTTAAATGCTTTCACCTTCAAAGTCTTCACAGCATCCCAAGCAAGACATTAAAATCCTGCCAGAGAGAGGGATTTGACAGCCACATCACCACACTATGAATCTAAGTACATAAAAACCCCATTTCAGTGCTGTGACAATTACTGTTTCATTATGAGCAACCCACAGCCAGGAAAGACCCAGCACCAACAAGAACAACAACAAAGAGAAGGAAATACTCAAACTGCAGGAAGAAATGCTCTTCCCAAGCAGAAAAGCTCATGAGGAATTGCAAGCAGGCATTGACAGCCTGGCAGACAGGAAAGCCAGAGCACAAGGAAGTGCTATTCTTTCCACCAAGCACTGGACAGAGCAGATATACCCTTCCCGGGTTTGCAACCCCCACGTTCTCCTGTTCCGGCAACAAGCAAGCATGGACATGATTAAGTAGCGGCTCTTTTCAAATAGTTACAGAATCACAGAATCACAGAATGGTAGGGGTTGGAAGGGACCTCTGTGGGTCATCTAGTCCAACCC
>Ga0181612_102818_pt1 | contig 10430 bp, 7 predicted proteins | sample HoacroProtozoa21_FD_119630 | JGI IMG/M metagenome (GOLD analysis project Ga0181612, IMG submission 119630) | Hoatzin crop microbial communities from Cojedes, Venezuel. Combined Assembly of Gp0051906, Gp0051904, Gp0051908 | reverse complement strand
CCGTGAGCAGCACAATCATCAGCGAATCGACCACGCGTTCGGTGACGACGGTGCCGAGGCTTTTGGCAAAGGGCACATCGTCGCTGCGTTTGAGCGAGCCACAGCGCATCACCTCGCCAATGCGCGGCACGATGAGGCTGGAGGCGTAGGAAATGAAAATGGCGTCTTCGCAGGTGGTGCGACGCGGGTGTTCGTCCAACGGGGCGAGCGCCAATTTCCAACGCCAAGCGCGAATTTGCTGCGCCAAAACGCCGAAGACGAGCGAGAAAAGCATCCAGCCCCACTTCATTTCGCCAAACACCGTCGCGAAGAACTCGTGCCAGTCCGTTCCGCGGTACATCCACCACAGAATACACAGGCCGAGGGCGAACGGAAGAAGCAGCGAAATGAGTTTTTTGAAGGTTTGCATCGCAAAAAAGCCGGATATTTGGTGCAAATATACTATCTTTGCGCCAAACTTTCCGACTTTTCAGAAAAAATTTAGAAAAAAACACTTTTCAAGGTTTGTGCAAGTCGAGTGGAATTCGAATTTATTCGAAAATTCCCGAGACACAGCCAAACCAAAAGCTTTCGAAGAAAGATTACCTTTCACCTCTCACCTGAATAAAATGTACGTCAGACCCAAGAAGAAACTCGGCCAACACTTTCTCACGTCGCTCGATGTGGCGCGCCGCATTGCCGACACCGTGGACGCCTGTCCCGACCTGCCCATTCTCGAAGTGGGTCCCGGCACCGGCGTGCTCACGCAGTTCTTGCTTGCCAAGGAGCGGCCGTTCAAAGCCATCGAAATCGACCGCGAGAGCGTGGCTTTCTTGCAAGAAAAATGGCCGGAGTTCGCAGCCTCCGACCTACTGAGCGCCGACTTTCTGCGCATGGATTTGGCGAGCGTGTTCGACGGCAAACCCTTCGTGCTCACGGGCAATTATCCCTACGACATCTCGTCGCAAATCTTCTTCCGCATGCTCGATTTTCGCGAACTGATTCCTTGCTGCACGGGCATGATTCAGAAGGAGATGGCCGAGCGCCTCGCCGCCAAGCCGCGCACGAAGGCTTACGGCATTTTGAGCGTGCTCTTGGGCCTGTGGTACGACGTCGAACTGCTGTTCACGGTGCCGCCGTCGGTGTTCAATCCGCCGCCCAAAGTGCAGAGCGCCGTGGTGCGCCTCACGCGAAATGCGCGGCAGACGCTTGAGTGCGACGAGCGCCTTTTGAAAGATGTGGTGAAAACGGCGTTTCAGCAGCGCCGCAAGATGTTGCGCGGCAGCCTGAAGCCTTTGTTTGCGCGGCTGGCGCCCAATGCTTCGGCCGAAGAATTTCTGAAACGTCCCGACCTGACGCGGCGGCCGGAAGAACTAAGCGTCGGCGACTTTATCGCCCTCAGCGCCGACATCGCCGCTTTTCTTGGAGGGCAGTCCCTTTAAGAATTTGCGCACGCGCTTCTGCACCTTGCGGTACTCGGGGCAGTCGTAATAGCCCGTATGCTTTTGCAGCATTTCGCTCACGCTGGCGATGCTGTGCTCGTAGGATGCCATCTCGTTCTGCTGCTGCTGGGCGTGCACGGCGAGGCGGCGAATTTCCTTCTCACGTTCCTTGCGCAGCGCGTCGCAAACGCCTTGGAGCATGGGCGCCACAATGCCGTCGAAGAGGTCGTGCCCACGCATATATAAATAAGTAGTCTGCGGCGTCACGCCCAAGCGCTGCAATTCCTCGGCGAGCGGCTTGTACGACTTTTTGCCGTCGGGATACTTCTGCTGCAAGCGCGCAATTTTGCCGTTCACGCGTTTGCGCAGCGCATCGAGCGTATTTTCGGGGTGATAGTAATCCAACTGCCGCATTTCCACGATGTTGAAGAAGTCGGCCATCGTGAATTGTTTGAAATGGTCGTAGCGGTAGGCCCAAATGTTCCAAACAAAGAGCGGCCAGATGGTTTCGGAGAACTTGGTCAGGAAATCGGCGAAGTCGAAGAGGCGGCGGTCGTTGAGCGTGCACATCACGCAGACGTTGTGCAAGGCGGGGCCGTAGCACTGGAAGTTTTCGATGGCGTAAACGTAGGTGTGGAACACATAAGGGTTGCCGCACAACTGCTTCGACGAGAGCGTGGCGCCCTGCATCAGGTAGTCGTAGTCGGCATCGACGCACGCAATCATATAATTGCCCAAATGTTGGCCGAGTTTGTTGGCCAAGACGGATTTTTTGCCTTTGCAAATGTTGTTGCGCGAGGGAAGCATCACCTCGAAGTAGTACTCGTCGGTCTCAAGCGAGCGCAGCAGATTGCTCCAGAAGAACACGTCGCTGAAACTCTCCACGTAGGCCACAATTTTCTTGCGCGCATTCTTCCCACGGAGGCGATTCATGGCCTCAATGTAGTCCGAATTCAGATTTTGCGAAAGGCGTTTCGACATAGCTTTTTCAGTTGACAATTGACAATTGACAATTGACAATTTTTTTCTAATTTTCCCCCTGCGTAATTTCGCTCACTTCGGTCACGTTGTCTTGCCAGCCGTCCATGATGAGGGCGGGCGAATGGGTGGTGAGGATGATTTGGGCGTGCGGATTGAGTTCGCGCACGAGGCTCACGAGTCGTTTTTGCCATTCGAAGTGCAGGCTCACCTCCGGCTCGTCCATCAGCAACACGTAGGGCTTGCAGTCTTCCGTCAGCGCCGTGAGCAGGATGAGCAGCATCTGCTTCTCGCCGCTCGAGAGCACGTAGGGCGAGATGCACTCGTCGTATTGGAAGAAGCGCAGTTCGTTGCTCTTGCGGTCGATGCGCTTGCCCGTGTCGCCAAAGAGTTCGTCCACGAGGTCTTGGAAGCGCGTTTTCATGGCGGCAGCCTGCGCAGCCTGCTCCTTGGCCGACGCGTCGCCGCTGGTGAGCAGTTCAATCATGCGGTTGCCCACGTTCACTTGGTAGTCCAAGTAGCGGCGCTGCTGCACGTAGAGCTGCCAATCGAGTTCCGTGCTCACCTTGGCGTCGGCCACGCGGTTCAGACTGTCGGCCTGCACCAGTTGGCGGTCGATGCTGCGAATGATGTCGTAGCGGATAGTCGTGGCGTCGGCCGGCGAAAACTGCATCTTCACGCCGAGCGCCGACGTTTGCGGCAGTTCGCCGCTCACGGGGATGCTGCGCAAGTGGCGAACCAATTTGTTCAAGATGGTGCTCTTGCCCTCGCCGTTGCGTCCCGAGAGAATGTTCACGTCCGGCCGCAGTTCCCAAACGATGTGTTTGCGACCGCTCCAGAGACTCGAAATTTCGATGTTGGAAATATAGTCTGCGTATTTCATGGCACGAAGAACTGAATTTTGTTTGCACAAAAATAGGAAAAATTTTTAAACTGTGCTTATCAAAAAGGTGATTTCGTCTATAAAATCCGTGAAATCGTCGATTATAAGCCAAATTTTTCCTGTAAATTTTAAACTTTAGGGCTAATTTTGCGTCTGAATTTCAGCAGACAATAATTATATAGGCGCGTTTTTTGCAGAACTTTCGCGCCATTTAACACCAAAAAATACGCATTCTTATGCGCCGCATTCTCCTCCTTCTCACGATGGTGGTGCTTGCCCTTTCAGCAAGCGCCCAGAAAAAGTATGTAATCACCGGCACCGTCAGCGACAGCGAACTCGGCTACCCCCTTAAGTATGCCACCGCAACCGCCACGCTCAAAGGCACCAGCGCCTCGCTCGGCACCATGACCGACAGCCTCGGACAGTTCAGCATCGCCCTGCCCAGCACGGGACAGTACAAGGTGAAAATCGCCTACATCGGCTACGAGAGCCAAACGCTCGACGCCCGCCTCTCGCCCGAGTCCGACAGCGTCAGCCTTGGCGTCATCAAACTCGTGGGCGAAGACAAAACGCTCAGCGAAGCCGTCGTCACGGCCACGGCAGCCCGCGTGCAGCAGGTGGGCGACACCACCATGTTCAACGCCGAAGCCTACCGCGTGCCCGAAGGCTCCACCCTCGAAGCCCTTGTGAAGCAGTTGCCCGGCGTCGAAGTGAGCGACGACGGCAGCATCACATGGAACGGCAAGAGCGTCACCGAATTTCTCGTGAATGGAAAAGACTTTTTCAAAGGCGACACCAAAATTGCGATGAAAAACTTGCCCACCGACCTCGTGAGCAAGATTAAAGCCTACGACAAAAAGAGCGACTACGCCGAACAGACCGGCATCGACGACGGCGAAGAGACCACCGTGCTCGACATCCAAACCAAACGCGAACTGAACGGCAGTTGGATCAACAACGTCGACCTCGCCTACGGCAATCACAAGCGCTACAGCGGCCGCCTCTTCCTCTCCCGCTTCGACGACCGCAGCCGCTACACCCTCATCGCGTCGGCCAACAACACCGGCGACCGCGGCTTTGGCGGCCCGCGCGGCTTCGGCGGACAGAGCGGACTCACCGCCACCAAGACCGTCGCCTTCGATTTCTCGCGCGACAACGGAAAGCAACGCCGCGAAGCCGGACGCTTCGAAGTGGGCGGAAACGTGCGCTACTCCCACACCTCCACCGACGTGCTCTCCACCTCCGCCAGCGAGACTTTCCTCTCCAGCGGCGCCAGCAATTCGTTCGCCAACAGTCGCAGCCAGTCCTACGGCTCCTCCACGAGCGTGAACGCCGAAATGCGTCTGCAGTGGAATCCCGACTCCATGACTTTCGTGAATTTCCGCCCGTCGTTCACTCATAGCGACAACCGCAATCTCTCCTCCTCGCAAACGGCCACCTTCGACGACGACCCCTACGCCGTGGACAGCGTGAGCGACCCCCTCGACGACATCATCAGCGCACTCGACGACATCACCGTGAACCGCAACAAGCGCTACAGCAAGAGCAACAGCGTTTCCAACGGATTCGGCGCCAACATGAACGTGATTCGCCGACTCAACAGCAAGGGCCGCAACCTGAGCTTCCGCGCCAATTTCAATTATAGCCACAGCCACTCCAACTCCTACTCCATCAGCGACATCGTCTACTACAACGGCAACGACCGCCAATTCCTCAACCAATACACCTACACGCCCAACACGTCGTGGAACTACGCCCTGCGCTTCGGATACGTGGAGCCCATCGCAAAGAATTGGTACGCCGAGGCGCGCTATGAGTATTCTTATAGATATCAAGACGGCGAGCGCTCCATCTACGAGCTCGACTCCATCGCCGACGGCACTTGGGGCGACCCCGACAACTATCCCCTCATAGGCACCCTGCCCACCGAGGCCGACGTCTTGATGAGCGTGCGCGACGAATACAACAGCCAGTACGCCACCTACAAATACACCAACCACCGCGTCAACGTCGGCGTGCGCTACAACACCGAGAGCCTGCGCTTCAACGCCGGCGTGTCGTTCAATCCGCAACGCACCCGCATGGCCTACGAACGCCCGGGACAGAGCATCGACACCGTCATCACGCGCCGCGTCTTCAACGTTTCGCCCGAACTCCGCTTCAACTATCGATTCTCGCGCACCAACTCGCTCGAGATGAACTACCGCGGCAGCGCCTCGCAGCCCTCGATGACGCAGCTCCTCGACGTCGTGGACGACACCGACCCGCTCAACATTTCCATGGGTAATCCGGGGCTCAAACCTTCGTGGTCGAACACGTTCCGAGCCATGTATCGCGGCTACAACACCGACACGCAGGCCGGCATTATGGGCGGCATCGATTTCTCCACCACGTCGAACTCCATCGCCAACCGAATCGTGTACGACGATGCCACCGGCGTGCGCTATTCCCGTCCCGAAAACATCAGCGGCATCTGGAACGTGAACGGCCGATTTATGTACAACTTCTCCTTCGGCCCCGACAAACTTTTCTCCCTCACCACCTTCACAAACGGCTCGTTCAACCACAATGTAGGCTATGTGTCGCGCACGTCCACTGCCTCCGACATTCGCCGCATGTACCAGTCCATCTACGGCTCCAACTTCAAATTGATGAGCGGTAAGACGGCGGCCGACTACGCCTCCATCTTCGAAGAAAACACCGCCACCAAAAACGTGGCCAAAACGTGGAACCTCAGCGAACGTCTCAACCTGAACTACCGCGCCACCTACTTCGACGTCGGACTCACCGGCTCGCTCAACTATCAGAACTCCAAAAACACCATCCAGACCAGCGGCGACCTCTCCACGTGGCAGTTCTCCTACGGCGCCACCTTCAACTGGACGGCCGACTGGGGCACAAGCGTCTCCACCGACATCCGCATGAGCTCGCGCCGCGGCTACAGCGACGATGCCATGAATACGAACGAGCTCCTTTGGAACGCGCAAATCTCGCAATCCTTCCTCGCCGGCAACGCCCTCACCGTTTCCATCCAGTTCTACGACATTCTCCACCAGCAGAGCAACGTCTCCCGCACCCTCAACGCCCTGCAACGCATCGATACCTCCACCAACGCCATCAATTCCTACTTCATGGTTCACCTCATCTACAAACTCAACATCTTCGGCGGCAAAGCGTCCAACCAAGGTGGCGAGCGCGGCGGCAGAGGCGGACGCGGCGAACGCGGCGGCTTCGGAGGCGGCGGCTTCGGAGGCGGAATGGGAGGCCCCGGCGGCGGTGGCCCGAGAGGCTTCTAATCTCTTCCGATTTTCCCCGATACTTTCGACATAAGATGTACCAAAGCAAACGAAGGCGAGAGACCCCGATTGGAGCCTCTCGCCTCTTTTTTGTTGAAGTTGGGGTGATGGAAATTATTGCAGCAATTTCATGGCGTCTTGTGCTGCGGCGTCGCCCTTGTCAGCGGCCATGCGCAACCAATATTCTGCCAATCCTCTATTTTGCGCAACGCCATTGCCTATCAGGTAGGCAAATCCGAGTTGGCTTTGACCGTTCACGTCGCCGGCGTTGGCAGCCTTTTGCAGCCATTCCATGCTCTTCGCAGGATTGCGTTCTACACCCCAACCCCACTGGTAGCATGTTGCGATAGCGGTTTGTGCGGGGGCGTAGCCTTGTTCGGCCGCTTTCTGATACCACGAGGCAATCTCTTTCCATTTCGTATCTGTCGATTGAGAATCATCACCAACCGTGTAATGCGTCTCGCCCTCTTTTTCGAGCAGTTTTCCAGCGTAATACTGCGAAGAAGCCACGCCTTGTTCAGCTGCTTTTTTAAACCACGTCAGCGCATCTGCATACGTATGGCCGTTCGGCAGCGTGTCGGCTTCGGCCTCGGCGTAGAACATTTTGCCCAAACTGTCTTGAGCGAGAGCGTATCCGCGTTCGGCCGACTGCGTCAGGTATTCCATAGCCTTTTTCTTGTCGTTCGAAACGCCCACTCCTTTTGTGTAGCAGTCGCAAAGCAACCACAGACTCAAACTATCACCTTGTTCAGAGGCCTGTGTGAACAAATCAATGGCTTTTTTTGCGTCTTTCTCCACGCCCCATCCTTCGAGATAGCAGCGTCCGAGGTCGCGCTTTGCTGCTGCGTATCCCTGCTCGGCAGCCTCACTCCAAAGGGCAAAGGCTTTTGCTTTGTCGGGCGCAACATCCTTCCCGTCGATTTTTCCTCCTTCGAGGTAGGCATTTGCCTGTTCACACAACTCGGCCGGGTCTTTTGAGCAGGATGCTAAAGTCGCCAATACGAGCGATGCTACTACGAGAAAAAATGTTTTTGTGTTCATAATTGTTTATTGTTTTGTTGTAAAACTGTATATTTGCATTTTGTTTAATCAAGATGAACTTTACGAACAAGGATACCATTTTATGGCTTTGCGGCTGCTGCAGAATCGGCCTCGGCTTTATCTGTTTCCTTTTCCTCTTTATTTTTCTCTGCTGCTTTGCCGGCTCCCCTCGGGCGTTTGAATACGAATTGCACAGATGTGGTCCTCGTGTTGGTGCGAATACCGGTCACGTAGGAACTATTGCCAAAGTTAGGATACGATGTGTTAATCACATCATATATCCCCACTAATTCCCAGCCGTCTTCCCCCAACATGTCCAAATCTTCCTCGGAAAGAGACAAATTGCTGGGATACGCGCCATTAAACGAATAATTTGACGAAATTTCGACGGTCTTATACTCCCACCGCTGGATTTTTGACGACCCGCCGTTGCCGCATGCCGTAAGGAGCAACGCGGCGCAAACAATTACAAGTGCTTTCTTCATAGATGTTTATGTTTTTAAAGTTTAAAAGTGATTGAGAATTTTTTTGCAAATTTCTTGTTTTGCGCTCGCACGTCCGAGCGTTTTTTTGTATTTTTGCTGTCTCGATGAAGAAACAGCCGGCGAACATGTACGCTGCCTACCTTTCGCGTCCAAAAAACACTCCGAGGGAGCGAGCGGAACAACTGTTTGGGGTTTGTACGAGGCACGAAAAAGCGTGGGAGTTATTCCGATCACCCTCCTTCCGCCGTCCAGGTCTTGCATTACCCATCCTATCAGAAGAAAAGGCAATCCGAGACACCCACCCCACAATGTTTCCATGAGCCGAAGCCCAAAGATTCATTCGATGACGTTGGTCCCGCTATTGCCCGCCTACGATAGGATGTTAAATTGCAAGTTTAGACAGCGTAGGTAGCGTCAGCAGAACGCCAATTCCAAAATGTACACCTCCGCCCCTTTCGGTTTGGTAGGCGGCGCAAATATACGGACAAATTTTCTTTTTGCCAAACCCTTGGAGAAAAATCCGCCAAAGTCCACCGAAAACCCAAGTTTTCGCAATCGAATCAAATCTTTTCGCACCTCCTCCCCTCACCAATATCTGCGCGAAGCGTTTTTTTCTTTCAAAAAGCTTATTTCGCGAAAATTTTGTCTTTCGGAAAATGATTTTTGCCAGATAATTCGTATTTTTGCAAAAACAAAAGACGCAGACTTATGAACGAAGCGGAATAGAAGGAGTACGAGCCCTTGTGGCCGAGCGCAAACGGTTGGTCAGGGCGTTGCGCTATCGCTTCGGCTACGAACTCCTAATGCTCAACGGCGCCCGCCTGCCGCGCCGCGTTCCTTCGCTTATTTTCTTTCCAAAGACGTGCCTCTGCGAATTTTTTTAGAAAATGATTTTTTTGTGAAAAATTTCGTAGTTTTGCCGGCCGTAAAAGATGGTCAGTTTGGGGCTCGCAGCGCCCAAAACGCCACGGCGGCTGCGGCGGCCACATTGAGCGAATCGACGCCGTGCGACATCGGGATGCGGGCCACGTAGTCGCACGCGCTGATGGCTTCGCGAGAGAGGCCGTCGCCTTCGGTGCCCAACACGATGGCAAGGCGCTCCTCGCGGCGCAGACGCTCGTCTTCGATGCTCACCGAATTGAGCGTCAGGGCCATAGCCACCGTGCGCAGCCCCATGGCCGAGAGCGATGTGAGCGGCGCGTCGAGCCACGTCCACGGCACCAAAAACACGCTCCCCATCGACACGCGCACGCTGCGGCGGTTGAGCGGGTCGCACGAAGTGGGCGTGAGCAGAACGGCATCGATGCCCAAGGCTGCGGCCGAGCGGAAAATGGCGCCAATGTTGGTCGTGTCGCACACGCTGTCGATTACGGCCACGCGCCGCGCACCGCGACACACTTCTTCCACGCTCGGCAGCTGCGGCCGCCGCATTGCGCAGAGCACGCCGCGCGTCAGCGTGTAGCCCGTGAGCCTTGCCAGCACCTCGCGGTCGCCCGTATAGACGGGCATGTCGGGGTGGGCGCCGATGATGTCGCGCGCGTCGCCGTCGATGTGGCGGCGTTCGCAGAGCAGGGCCGTCGGTTCGCAGCCGGCAGCCAGCGCCGTGCGAATCACCTTCGGACTTTCGGCGATGAACAGCCCCGCTTCGGCCACGCCCTCAATGGGCCTCCGCAGTTGGGCCTCCGTGAGCGCGCCGAACACCTCAACGCCGGCGTCGTGGAGGGAGGAAATTTCTATAATCATATTTTCTGAACAGGAAGCAAGCCCGCCACGCGGGCTTTTTGGGTTTGTGGTGGGCAAAATTACGCAAAAAAATCCGAATCCGGCGCTCTCTTCGCCCAAAAGCGCGCTTGCGCGCGCCAAAACACGGCCGCAAAAATCCCGTCCCTGCCTTGCAAAAAAAAGCCGCGCCCTTCGAAAATCCGAAAGGTGCGGAGGGGGAAATAAATTTTAGGCTATAATTTTTAAATTTGTGACTATAATTTTTAAATTATAGCCTATAATTTTTAAATTATAGCCTAAAATTTGTTTTTTGCTCCTATGGCCGCGGAAAATGGCGGGGAGGTTTCGATTTTTGCGCGGCTGCGGCGGGCGGCAGGAGCGTTGGCGCAGCCGTTTAGTCTATGCGGAAGGTGAGCGTGTCGCCGTAGCTGGTGCCCATGCCGTTGGTGGCGAAGGCATAGACGTAGTAGATGCCGCTTTTGAGCGAATCGAGCGTCTCGGTGAAGTGCCACGTCAGCGTGTCGCTTGAGATGACTTGGATTTTGAGCGTATCGTTGCCGTAGTAGAAGCCGCGTCCTAGCAGCGAACTGTTTGGCGATGAGAT
>Ga0181612_154674_pt1 | contig 10431 bp, 5 predicted proteins | sample HoacroProtozoa21_FD_119630 | JGI IMG/M metagenome (GOLD analysis project Ga0181612, IMG submission 119630) | Hoatzin crop microbial communities from Cojedes, Venezuel. Combined Assembly of Gp0051906, Gp0051904, Gp0051908 | reverse complement strand
TACCCCCATTTATTTTGCTACACAGTTTCTGTCTTGAAATTTGACAAAATTCAAGAAGAAAGTTTACTGACAACTGCAGGGGGAAAAAAAAAAGGTCTTAGTTATATGACAAAGACATGAATACATCACGTTGCAGCACAATCAAAATCTGGTTTGATGCAGGAGAATTTAAGAGCAAGACCCACACTTTTTTTTTTTTTACAGCGTTTACATGATTGAAGACAGTCCTCAGCAGATGCATGTTACAGATCCAGACGTTTGTCTGGAAAAGTGTAACTCGCCATATGCAGTCCATGTAATCACAGGAACACAAGTGATTTGAAAGAAAATATGAAACTCATTTTCCCGTGTGAAATACTGTAGACCAAATATATTGTGTTTCAGATGGTGTGTGTCTAGCATTACTTCTTAATAATAGTTTAAAAAGCAAATAGGCTAAAGGCCATGCAGACCAAAATGATTTATATACAGTATACAAACACTTTTGTTCTAGGAGTGGTATTTAGTATAGAAACTATGCAAAATGCTAAAGCTAAATTTCTGATATTGCTGGGGGGAAAACCCCCTTGAATATTTGCAAATGTGTTTAACTGCCTGGGAGAAATCATTTTTACCATTTAGTACAGCACATATTCATCAGTACATTACTTCAGTACACAAGTATGATAATTTTAACCACGTTTCTGTAGTTGCCAATTTTACATCCAAAAAATAGCCCATTATATCATCCTTGTCATTAGTGTTGAAGGTTCACTGTATCTTTAATTTAGAAAGCTCCAGTGTCACTTGATGGTTCTAAAACAATTTAATACATTTTAATTGTCTCATTTATATGCAATACATACAATTGCTGGAATGGTAGTACTTCACAAAATCATTATAAGGTTTTGCAAAAGCGGTCAGTGCTTTCATGCTGTTACGCTTTGCAAGGGGAGCTGGTCCCCGGGAGCTTTCCTTCCACGCAAGGAGCTTCAGTCAAAGCTCAAGCTACTGACTTGAAGTCAGCGCTGCTAATAGGGAGCTCAGCGCTGAATGTGGAAAAATCAGCCTTACTTTGTCAAAGCCTCAACTGAGTGAAGTATCCACTTGGTCAGGGGGAGAACGCATGAGAAGTAAAGGAAGAAAAGGTGGGTAATGTCAGAGGACTCTCGGCCCTTAGGGAGAGCAAAGCAGGGTGGAATGGTTTAAGATTTAGTAATTAGGGTCAGATTTCAACATCAATTGCTCAGGCTGTTTGACAGAGGAGGAAATTTGGCATCAGGCAGGTGTAGCAATTTCTCGCAGTAAGTGGCAATGTGGGCTCAGTCTCCCTGAGCAGAAAACTAGCCTGTCTGTCACATCCTTAGTCTTGCAAAACCGCTGCACTAGGAACTGAAGCCACACCTGAATCATCTGGTCTTGCGCTTTATTAAAAATCTACGTCTCATTCACAAGAGATCTGGGACCCAGGTCCTTCTCTCACAGCTGAAGCCCTCTGGGAGGTGTGGAAGCTTTGGCTGTTTCAGTGGGAGCACTGGAGCCCTGAAGGAAGCCCTTCATGCCACCCCAAGCCCTGGACAAGGCTTTGGAATAGGAGAGGAGCACAAGGTCTAGGGCGTGAGAAGCTGGAGAAATGAATTGTGGTATGACGGGAGACCTTGCTAATGGAGCTGTGCCTCCGTAACATAAAGAAAAAGGTTAATTTAAAAGTGTGGAACCCCTTGATGTTGTTGTATGGCTGATACAGAGAATGTTTCCACTTTTTACAGGAATGACATTTTAGGTAGCATGTACTGAAGAGACATCTAGACAAGAAAAAAGGCTTTTGTTTTTCCATGTGTCAGGGTTATATTCATTGCTGCTACATTTCAGTTTAAAATTCATGGCCCTGTTCAGGTAATGTTTTATTTGGCAAGCTTGCCAATTCCAAATTTATCCTTTTATTTATAATATTTGGTAGGACTTGTATTTGGCTGCTAGCAAAATAGCAAGGGAATTACCTACAGTTATTATTTTATTACAGTTGTAAAAGCCACCTCAGAATTGGATGCCAGTATGAAATGAACTTCTGGTTTAGAGGTGAAGAGAGGAGCTGTAAAATGCTGCTTTAAGTCTGTTGTTAAGACTGAAAACTCAATGGAGTTTCTGCTACTGCAAGGAATATGTAAGAGCAACAAGACCAGGCACTACAATAACTATAGCTGAAAATGAAACAGGTTAAATTAGGAGAAAAGATACAATAGGAAAAGAAGTCTTTTCTTCTCTGTAATATTTTTAGGCTGGGTTCCAGCTATACATGGTAAAAAAATAAGAAATTTATTCCTCATAAAGCACTTACCCCCCCCAAATATCCAAAAATAAGACAAAACCATTAAAGTCTTTTTCAAGACTTCATGTGATGAATTACCCATTTAACAAACACTGGGTTATTAAGCTGTTTGAATACAATTCTCTATTTTCTGACGTTTAGCATGTTAGCATTTCATACACATCTGCATGAAAACATTTCAAACTAGTTTTTTTACTTAATTTTTAAAAAATACTTTATAGATAATTTCTTAAACGACTACACTAACAATACAAAGTTTATGCATGATCCTGCTTGTATTTTCCAGAATTTTAGGATTTCTTCCCTCTCTCCCCCCCCGCCCCAGCAGAGCGCTTAAGGAAGAAAAATGGTCTAAAGAGTCATTAAAAAAAATAATTACAAAGCAGTAATCATTCACATCCCCAGTATGGCAATGAGAGCAGGTGAATGTTGCTGAGGATGTCAGGCTGCAAGATGTGTGCATGTGCCCAGGGAGGAAGGAGACTTGGTTGATGGCTGTGCAGCAAAATGGAGAGCAACTCTTGAAAAGGTGTAAAGTTTTGCAGCCCAACTTTCTAAATGCAGCCTTTGTGATTAAAGAAACTCCTCTTAAACAGAGATAAAAGATAAACCAACAACTCCTCACAATGCATTGAGAAGTCAATGCTCAGAAGCAGTGTCAGTTTTGCCTACAAACCACACACGTGCAAGCAGATGATACTTGCTTTTGTAAAATATTTCTCATAGGCTTCATCCAACACCAGAAGAGCTGTATGGTGGGGCAGGCAGTACCCTTCTCATGACTCAAGTAAGCTCTGGGTCAAGGCTCATCAAACTCCTCTCGTACACCTCCTTGGCAGGACAGCTGCGCTGTACAGATCTGGCAGCTTACCTTTGTGTCACCATGAGTGTTATGTTTGAAAGAGATATGCTTTTTCTGTATAGCCTTAACAAACGCATCCTTACAGTGCACCTCGGAGACAGCCAAACGGTGTCTGATCTCCGAACAGGAGAGACGAAAGCCAAGACATAAGGAACAGCACACCCGTCCCAAATCAGCTCACTGAGCCTGGCTCTGAGCTCCAGAGCAGGCTGCCTCTGAATCTACAGTTACTGTCTCTCCTTGCAAGTCGGCAACATAAAAAGAAAGTGTGTTCCACAGTTTTGGTTCTCCCTCCTGAAAGTCTTGGCTCTGCTAATATGCACATTGTGTCACACACATCCTCCCCCTTTTCTGACTGTTCCTGTCCTTTAGCACTGGGGCATAGGCTCTTCTTTCAGAGCTGGACACTGGTCTGTATGGAGCTTCTTGACTTCACCCTGTGGCAGAGCTGTTTTATTGTTACCTGAAATCCAGACTAGTCTGCAAAACCAGTCTTTGGATGTCAGGCTCTCTTTGACCTCATGCTCTTCAGATTTTAATGCAATATTGCAAAATCAACCTAATCATACACAGAAACATAATCAGCAACTCTCAAATGACTGAGAGTAAATCTAACCATGGCGGCTCAATTGGGATGATGTAAACCAGACTTCAAGACTTTCAAGTACTACAGCTGTGTTTAAAGAATAAAAAAGAAAAAACCCAAACTCAACTAAATTAAATATTCTAACTAACTGTGGTTTTTTAAAATGCAGAATTAGTAGTAGATTTTGTAAAGAATTGTAAAGAATTTTTATAAATAATTTTGTAGTAGAATTGTAAAGTTTCCTTAACATTGAAACTCTCTTTCTGCAGCCTAATAAGTACATGAATTAGCAAATAGGTTTTGGAAAAGCAAGGAGACTTACAGCCTTTTACCATTCCTTTACTGTGAACCCTAATATATAAGGAAACATAAAAATGAGGTTTAATCAACACCAATAGTCAGTCTGATTTAAACAGTGAACAGAGCTTTAACCACTACTTGCTCAAATGGTGTGGACCAAGGCCACATTTCAACCTCAGTCTTGTATGGAACATTAATAGGCGGGAAGTTCTTTGTGGGATGTATTAAAACATATATCTCAGACTCGGAACTCATCCCGACACATTACTTTTATTGAAACCATCTTCAAAGAGAGTAAACATTAATTGAAGCTGACTTGAAACAAGGTGAAGCATTTAATAATCGTTACCGTTTATAATCATGTTAGGGAAGTCAGTGAGGGGCAAGTCTAACTTTTTTTAACAGGAAAAAAGCCCAGTTTGATGACACAACCGATAAAATGGCATGTCTCCCTAGGTCAGTCTGAATCACGTCAGCTCAACTTAGACAAGGAAATGATATCCTAACAGTTAATGCCCATTTACGCAGTGAGGGACTTCTCAGTCTCTCTCAAGCGTAGCAGAGTTATCACAAGCTTGATGCTGCAGGCAGTGTCAGACAGACAGCTGGCAGTAATTTCAAATAGCAAGGATGATTAAGAGCTGAGGCACAGTACCAGGCAGAATAGTAGATTTTTTTTTTCTTACAATGCTGCCGAGTTCAATGTCAAAAACTTTTGAACACCTTAGTGAAAACCATGTTACAGGGCTCAGCAGATGAATAGGTGAAACAGTGGGCTGACGTGTCAAGAATGTTATTCCAGGTTTCAAGATTATTTCCAGTTTTAGGATCTAGGAATTTCTTCAAATCCAGTTGTTCTTCCCTGAAACTTTTAGGAAAGCAACTAAACGCTCTGTTGTAACGTAAGCACTAATCCATGGTATATGTTAAAGAGTTTGTATGGGGGGGGTTTATTGTTGTTCGGGCTTTTTGGTTTTTTTTCTCGTCTCCCGTTGAGGTGTTCTGGAGATAGATCTTTTAGTAGTAAGCTTTATCAAAGAACCAAGATTTTTTGTGGTTATCTGGGGCTTGCTATATTAATTCCTAACTCAAAATGCTTGTGCAGCTGTCTGGATACAAAGAAAACAAATGTTTCATCCTTCAGATACCCTGGAGAGCTGGGAAACACGCTCAGATATGATCAGGGTTGGATACCCCTAAGGATCTCCTCATATCTGTTATTAGGATCACGTCAAAGCACAGAGAGAAAGCAGTAGTATTTTCATAATGATGCAAGTTTTAAATTGAGACCATAGCACACTGCCAGACATAGAAGTGCATGATATTAGAAATGCTTTTAATGCTAGGAAATGCTTTGTAGCACTGGATGAGGTTTGAGTCGAGCAGGGGGTTCTGCTCCCATTTATTGTAGCAGGATTAACCTGACTGAATTCCTGTTAACTTCAAAAACCACTTTTCCTTCTGGCACAGTCAGCAGAAAGAGGAAACTACACCTTAATGAAATCACACCTTAACAAAAGTACATTATCTTAACTACCCTAGTACATTTATACATCACTCTCTTTAAAGTTTAAGAAGTATTTATCATGGCTGTTGGAACTGAAAAAAGCTTCATAATATTCATGGCATTTTAAAGCAGTTACTCTCTCCATCCCTTCTTTTTGGAAGACAATTAAAAAAAAAAGAATAATGACATTCTCAGAGGCTGTTCTAAATGCTATGAGTTCACCTCAGTTTCTGCCAATTTCTAGAAGATTCTTGAACAAGCTTTCCTGATTTGAAGCGTGGGGAAAAAATTCTGCACAAATAGGTTGGCTTTCAACATAAATGAAACAAAAATGAAGGATGGAAATTGGGTAAGAAGCAACTTCTACACTGCTAAAAATTATTAACATATCACAATGGCTATTTCTCTGCCTCTTAGAAACGGTTCACTAAATCTAAAAGCCAGCAGCATCAATGACATGTTTTTCCACAGCTGATGATGGAACGATAGTTGCAAAATGCAAATCTAACAATAAGTCTTAATAGACATCATAGCTTGAAGAAGGGACCTTTTGTTCACCTTCCTCCCCTTCACCTCACAATTAACATCCTGCCTTAATGTATTTTCCCTGATACCACAGTGCTGCTTTTACCAACCTCACCTGCATTGCATACTCCAGCAGGGCTCACATGTGCCTTCCCACAGGAGTGTTAGGGGCAGAAAATCTTTCCTTCTGACTTCCAGTCTTGAGAGAATGTGGTCTTTCTGGCTAAGGTTTTCCCCACTTCTATTTATTTTACCTTTTTTTTTTTTTTTTAGACAAAGAAGGAGACAATGGTTATTGCCCACACGGTTTGTTTGCTTCTTCTCTGAACTAGAGGCAAATCCGAGTGAAGGAGACCTCTTGCCATAATTTTTATTAGTTTTTATTCTATTATGGGGGAGAAGAGACCTTTTCAGATGGAAAACCCTGAATGTTCTGTTTTTGGTGGCTATTCAGGCACCAAGAAATTGCAATTATGTTTAAATGTTAGTATCTATTTTAGTAATTTTTTTTTTTTTAAGAATGAGCGCACAGCCAATAGTAGGGTTTTTTTTTTTAATATACTTTGTAAAAAGTTCTACCAAACAGCTTGGGATGAGGGACATGACAGTATCTTAGCGAATAAAGCTAGAGGAGGTTAAATAGCCAGCAAAGCAAGGATATTAAAAAACCAAACTCACCCATAAAAAGTGAGACGCAGGAACCCAATCCTGTGGCCAAGTTTAACCAACTCTCCCTGCCTAGTAGCAGCTCCCGTTAGTAGCACAATTCCCACTTTCTTTAGGGTGCGCAGCCACTTGTATGCACTTTCATCATTGTACATGATTTCTTCAAAAGGTATTTTGGGAAGTTGCAGGTCTGAGTCCCAGTACTGGAGTTCTGTGAAAGGGAAGAAACAGAGAAACGAGGGCTTAGCTGTTTTAGCATCAAAGCTCAGACATAGCCAAAGTATGAAGTTAATGGGATTTCTATGCATTGGTGAATATGCCCTCAATCCTGCAGTCAGCCACCTGAAACTAGGCTCCTGAGTTCACATGGGTAGCAAGCAATCTTTACGATGAAATCCAACAAAATATTGCAGTTAAAAAATTAAATCAGATGTTGAATAAAAGACCATCATTTTGTTAGCAGAACATCAGAAATGGGTATATTTACTTTTATGTCTGTACTGGTGAGCCACAAGAGTGAAAATGGGAAACTCAGATTGCTATGAAAGTTTGTTGTCTAGGGTAAAATAGCATGGAGCACCCTGAGATCTGCCTCAAAGGTATTATTGTATGGATATATAATAATGAAAAGATTATATTCCTGATGTGCAGGAACAGGAGAAGACACACATCAATATAACAGCTTACAAGCAGAGTAACTACAACAATTGCATAAGTGACCAATCAATTTTCTTTTGTAGATTTGTCTTCATGAAGTCATGTCCCGTTATGTTAAATCCTGCAGGATGGTGTCACTCCTTATCTTTTTCCTCTGCAGATATTTGCGAGCATTTATCTTATCCAGGAAGATGCAAAGGAGAGCCCAAGATGTTAACAAACCCAAGCACTGCCAGAAGGTAAAGAAAATTATCGAAAGATTAAGTGATGAGCAAGAAGTTATGTCATTCCATTCTCAAACAAAATTTATTATAAGAGCATATGACAATAGAAGAGCGTTAGAACTGCTATACCATAATTGGACATTTGCTTGCTGATTAGACCTTGTGATGTAAAAGGTGAACAGCCCCAGCCATTCGTTAGAGGCAGTTACAGACTTCCAAGTGGAATGGAAAGGGCTTTTGAGCCTGGTTTTCCTTCAGACCTTTTGCTGCTCCTCTCTTCTTTCTTTTTGTCCCCTCAAACAAGCAGCAGCTGCATGGCACATCATGCAAAGCTATAAAAGTAGTGAAAATCTATGCAGCTCTAGAATTAAATGCTGCTTAGTCTTATCCTTTTATGTACTTACAGCTGCCAAAATACTGCTAAATATGTATTTTTCTCTAATGGTATATCCATGTGTATCTATCTATCTATATTTTTTTTTCATGTGTGACCAATTCTTATTACTATTTTCTAGTATCACAGTTCTGTAATAGTTATTGGCTTTCATTTAATAATGCTTTTTAAAAATCTTGTAACTTATCCTGAAGCGATCACTTTCTGGTTGAGTTGGAGAGTTATCAAATAGGTAAGTCACCTAATACAGAGAAAGGAAATAAAACTAAAATACTTGTTCATAACTAGAAAAAAGACACCCACAATTATTTTCTCTTAACTATATTATTTTCTGAGGAAGAATGTATTCTGGTGTCAGACATCATGGCCTTCTATACATTTGTAAAGATACTCTACAGAAAAGACAAGCACAAACATCCAAAAAAATAAACAAACAAAATAAAGTAATAATTCAATATGATCATGAAATCTAGGCAGATTTTTGATGTTATGAAGGGCTACATGATCCAAATCTCATCTTCTTTCAGAACTTTGGATGGCTCATGGCAAATGATGAAGGAACATGCCCACACTCACCCAAGGGTGAATCAAGTCTCAAGACTCCCCTTAGGAGTTCAGAAATGCGGCCAGGAGAGAGGAGCAGGTAACCTCTTCCCCCAGCCCAGGCCTCACCAGCTCTTGTGACACTTGCCAGAGGTGTTTGGGCTCTGGCCTTCAGGAAAGCAGCCCTTCAGGTCCATGGTGGGACTCACAGAACAGTCAACAGCTGGTCTCCACTTCATGTGGTCCACAACAGCAGAAAGCAGCTAACGGGAGAAGGCCAGTTATTCAGGTCTGAGGACATACATAAATGAAGTAAGTCTTGGGAACCTGCTGTGGGAAAGCCTCTCCAGTTACTCATGTCTGAGGGCATACGTGTCTAGAGTAAGTCTTGGCAGCCTCTCCAGGACGATATTTTCTCAACATTTTCCCTTAAGTGAGCACACAGTCCTTCAACAGAGACATTCACCACTATGGCTTAATGGCCACTCACTGCAGAGCAAGGTAGCCAAACTGGTGGCCTGTTGCACACAAGAAGCAGAAAAAAGTTAAGCAAGATATAAGACTTGCCTTAAACACAGACATAGGTACACTAAGATAATGTAACCAGGGACCATGTGTAGGCATTTGATAGCATGGTATAATTTCTGATAGCAAAGTCAGCAACTGGCACTTTCTGAAATAGCTAAGGAAAAAAAAATACACAGAATAAGTAAGCACAAAGAAGACAACTGCACAAGTGAAATATAGGAAACAAGTAGAAGTAACGTGTGAAAGAGAGAAAAAACCTACACATACTAATAGGTAGAGAAGATGATGGGTGAAGCCAAAGTAATCCCACAGGACAACAGGAAACATGCTGGGGAAAAAACCCATGAAGCAAGTCCTGGCTGCAAAAAAAAAAAACAACTCCAGAGACATTGTGCTGTCACCCATCCTTTCAAAGGAAGAAAAAGAAGAGTAAACCACCAATAAATAATGAGGAAAAAAAAAAAGAGAAAAAAGAAGACATTCCATTGCAGAGCTGGCTTCCTTCACAAAAAGTACTCTTCCCCCAACTTTAAAAACATACAAACCATAGCACCAAATCCAAAGCACAACTGCTTACCCCAGCTCTCTGCTGTTTTATACTCATGGCTAATTTAGGACTAATTTAGGTGATTAAGGACTAATCCTTGGCAATGTGTACTGCTAATGAATGTCAATCCAGTAGAGCGTTGTTTTGAAGTTTCAAGCTGTGCTGGTGTCCTTTAAACATATCACCCAATCTGCAACTGCTACGTGTAAAAGTAAAGGTATTTATGGACAGACAATACGCAGAGTTTCAGTTGTACCAGACAGAATAAAACAGAGCTGGAGATCTTTCATCTTTCTGCTCCAAATGTAGCAGCACCCTCATAAAATAAAAACTGATCCCCAAATAAAGCTGAGTGTGCAAAGTGCTACATGGTGGACAGTGATAGAAAAGATCATAAGAAATGTGAAACTATAATTAAGTAGCTTTAATGGTATTTTCTAGTAGTTGGTAATTTTTATTATTACAGTTTGTATTCTTGCATGCATGGTGGTCTAATGCTGTAACTGCTGTACTAACCTCGGTTTCTACCTATGAATGTAGTGGATGTAGGTAGATACAAGTTATCACTTTAAGTTATTAGACAAAATAATTAAACGCAAAGCAAGTCTTGGTCCTCACTGGATAATTGGGATAGCTGTAGGATAAGAGACTCCTAAATAATTCTACTCCAGGCAGCTCGGCCCTGGGAGAGCAGATGCACCAAGCTACACAGATAAAGAGGCACGAAGAGGGCAACAAGACCAGAACAAAACAACCTGGAAGGACACGGTATATGTGACCTTAG
>Ga0181612_160605_pt1 | contig 10432 bp, 7 predicted proteins | sample HoacroProtozoa21_FD_119630 | JGI IMG/M metagenome (GOLD analysis project Ga0181612, IMG submission 119630) | Hoatzin crop microbial communities from Cojedes, Venezuel. Combined Assembly of Gp0051906, Gp0051904, Gp0051908 | reverse complement strand
CCAGAGAGGCTGTGGAGTCTCCATCCTTGGAGATATTCAGAAGATATCTGGACATGGTCCTGGGCAACCTGCTGTAGGTGACCCTGCTTAAGCAGGGTGGTTGGACCTCCAGAGGTCCCTTCCAACATGCACCAGTCTGTGATTCTGTAATGGCAGAGAAAATGATGAAGGAGTATGAGTGTGTGTGCGTGCATGGGCTGAGCATCGCTGTGTGCGGGGCACTGGGTGGAGGAGAAGGGCAAGGTATGCTTTGCTGGAGAAGAGGATGTAAGCAGCTCTCTTTGAAGGGAGTGAAAACTGCTCAGTGCACCAGGAGGTCTCTGGGGGAGGAGTGCAATGTGACACAAGGCACAGGGCAGCTGTGTCCTTGAATAATGTGAAATCTCATTTTTTCAGAAGGCAGCCTGTCTGATCCTTGTCAAACGCTGATGACTTCCCTCCCCCGTCTCCTCCACTGGGACTGCCATCACATGTCTGGAGGCACTGGAGCGGCTTGCTGCGGTCCCATGGCAGCTCCCCAGCTCTCGGGCACTTCCCTGGCAGCTCCCCTTCCTGCAGTCTTTGGGGATACCTGCCACTTCACCTGCTGCAGCCCCACCAGCCAAGTATCTCGGGGGGGGTTTCCTCCAGCAATGCCCTCCAGCAGTTGCGGGGCAACAGGGTCCCCTCAGAGGCCACGTCTCACCTCAGCCTGGCTAGCTGCTGGTGGTGGCCACCATGAAGAGCTTTCAGGACTTTTCTGCAGTGCCAGGGGAGAGTGATGTGGTACAAGACAGGCATCCGTCAGCTCTGCTCTCCCAGTAAGCTATATCCAAAGCAGGCAGTCAGGACAGCCAGGGATCAGACCAACAGCATGTTCGTGCTATGCGATTCACTTTCTTGTGTTTGGCCTTCAGGTGCACCAGAGACAGAGGTCAGGGAGTGACAGAAGTCTGTCCAGGGTTCTCTCCTACACTATGAGCTGCTGGTGACTGCATGCAGAGGAAACGCTGTTTGAGTTTGTACCCACAGGTACCAGTCGTTGAGGGGTTTTGGGGGAAGGAGGGGAGGAAATGGTTGTAAGGAAGGTGTTGCTGTTTTCCTCCATGGATATGCACCAAAGGGGTGGGAAGGGGTAGTAGTCTTAAGGTCTCTGTGATGGAGCGGGGAAAAGTCAGGAGATGTTCTGTTGTCCAAAGGAAAGTGCCTGTGCATCACCATGGCTCTTGCTTGCCACCGGCTGTCTGAAAATCAAGAGCTGTCTTGTACAGGCACCACTCATAAGAGCCCTCATTGCCTCAGTAGTGCCTAAACATGTACCTGATTGACCTTAGTGCCCACTGACTAACTGAGCAGTTATGGGTGCAGCTTCACTGGTTTTAGTATTTTTCTATGGACTCACTGCCTTTTCCTGAAGCTGCACCCACAGTACCAATTAACTAACTGAGGCGTCGCAGGTGGTAAGAAGACGACAACCACGAGCCAGTCATGCTACTGCCCTGTGTCTGGGAACAGTATTTAAAGGTAGGGTTATGCGTTCATTACGCTGGGACTGCAGCTTTGTGAATGCTTTAGGCATAAAATACATTATAGTATTTACTAGAAGAGGATATGTGTGACCACAAAGCGTGAAGGATGAGGATGGGGGAGGACTTTGCCAGTGTTACACACCTGTCAGTGTAATAGACTATTGTATTTCAAGGGCGTTCACTGCAGGAGCAGGTATTAAAAGTTTTTATTGCTGTACACTTGGACTGATTGCTGGTAAAAATGTTGGATGCTAATATCAGGTGGTATCAAATGGCTCCTGATTGCAGGCGTGGGTGTAAATACACTGCTAATTCACTCGCGTTCTGTAGAACAGACCTGTGTCTCTGAAGAAACAGGGAAGGATGCTGTAAAAACAGCCACATATTTTGTGGAGGAGGAGCAGAGCACAGGAAGGTGTCCAGCCAGCCCCTGAGAGTGAGGGGTTTGTGCAAACCAAGCCTCTGAGCCCAGGCTCAGCATGGCCAGACCTGGCCCCCTGCCCACACTCGCCTCCCATGCACTCTGCCTGGCACAGAGACAGCTTGGACAACCCGGGGCAGCTGCCTTCAGACAGGGATGTTGCTTACTGTCCCCACAGGTGGGCTTAAACTTGCCACTGGGTTTAGAGGCCACCAGTGAATATTTACTCATTGCGTTTATTGTTGCTGGCCCTTCCCTGCCCATCACAAGGTACCCACTTGTGAGGCCCCACCTCCACATGCAGCATCAGGCGTGAGGTGTCCTGTATCCTCCGTTGAGGAATCTCCAGCCCACAAAGAAGGTGTGTGGGCCACATGGTAGTCTCCCTGCTTGCTCTGCGGGCTGCTGCGAGGTATCGTGTAATGCATGTGTGCAAAATCTTTTAATTCACTTCTGCCAAAGAATACACCTTTCACTGACATGGTGATAAGGGAAGGCACGGTAACAGAAGTTTTGTAACAGGTTTTTTCTCTCTCCTGCAAAGCACAGGACTTTTCTACTGACTCGGGTGGTGTTTTGGATCCCCAGCGTACTGTGCATGTGAGCACTGTCTCTTCAGCTGGGCTTTGACATCCCTGCTGCCGGAAGCCCTATTACAGCAGGATATCTATCTGACATCCATCCCCAAGACCTGCAGTGCAGACGCAGCTAAAGGAGGAGCCAGTGTGCTCCCTGCTTCCTTGCGTGCCACACTGCGAGCAGACGGACGCAGCTTGTGCGGTGCCGCACTGACCCCCGTTAAGGACCCTTTGGTAGGCACTTCCTTGGGCTTCCAGTTGATCCCAAATGCCCACTTCCCAAGACTCATTTTCATTCTCCATTCAGGAAGCAACCTCCAGCTGAAGCCATGGGATGTGGGCAGCAAAGAATCTTCGACTAGACAGGTGGCCCATCCCAGGGACAGACGCTTGGCTTGGACACTCTCAGCCCACCTCCCTATGGAAAGTGAGTGCAGGTCAGTCCAGGACCCTTGTCTGCTGCTCTCATGATATCTGAAAAGAAGCAACCAGCCATTGATGTACACTGAGAAGTACCCAGTGCTTTGACAGCAAGCTGCAATGTGGCAAGATGAGTAATTAATTAGCCGCGTGCTGCCACAAGCATTTCCAGTCCCAGCTGACAACAGTCTAATTAAGAACCTCCCTGTGGTGTCTATTTTAGATAACCATTTACTTCAGTACAAGTTAACAAAGGCTTTTCTAATGGTTTATTTCACAGGCGACTCATTACATTAATTTACGGGGCAAATAGCAGGAACTTGAATAGACATTTTGAGTTCCCAGCCATCAAAAGCCCAGACAGTTTTGCTGAAGAGTGCTCTAATTTTATCAATGCAAAACACTTGCTTCCTTCTGTTTTTTTGTGTCGTGTCATGTCATTTGTTCTCAGACATTACCGTAGCCCAAGTCCAGAGGCTTTGAAAACTGAAGGTGACCTTGTAAGTGCGGGTTCTTAGGAACAGATTAATACCCTGGGACACTCATACATGAGTAGTCCAGCAGAGTCATTTGAGATGTTTGCAGAATGAGCACCGTGAGTGGTGAGTGCACCCCATTATCAGTGTCATCTGTTTTGGCATCTCAGTGGAGACTGAGGAACCAAACCTCATGCTACCCCTAAGGTCCCTGCATCTGTGGCCATGGGAAACACTGATGCGTGTGCAGCTCCAAGGGTTTAGCAGGATCCCCCACAAAATCTAAGAGAATCAGAAAAGGACCCTACATCCCTCAAATGGGAGACAGGAGCGTGCTTCCTTTCCACATTAGCTTTCAGATGTTAAGGTTGACCCTCCCTAACAACTATGCAAACATGGTTTGTCTTTGGGATGCTGCAGGAGTCTCGGATGTGGCCTGGACCAGGGTAGGGACACGGGTTAACACTGAACCCAGAGGCAACCTGGTTATCTCTGCTCCAGGATCTGTCCTAATGGGAAAACACGTGCAGGAGGATTTTACCATCCCTGACTGCCTCTGTACTGCCTCATGTTTACAAAGGGTAGCTGTGAAGGTGAAATATTTAAGTTTGACCCCAAATCAAGAGTGAGTGGATGAGAGCAAAAATGGCAGACTGGACCTTGTGTAGCAAGGGATCACGCAGCTTGGGAAGGAATGGGGGCTTTGAACACGAGAGGAAAGCAAAGAACTCGAGCTGGAAAATCTCACTGGGGGAACAGGGCAGCACCGTGGCAGCAACAAAATTCTCTGGGTGGTTTTCAGCAGGGTACAGTTCTCCAGGTAACTGAGATCAGGTACTTCTGTCAGCACTAGAATTAATTGGGAAGGTCTCTTTGAAACGAATGTTTGAGCATCTCATATATTTTATTTTTCCTCTGTGGGGATACTAGCCAGTTCCCTATTTTCAAACACCGGTAGAAACTTAGATTAAAGCCTCAGAGATTAATTTTTCTTCCATGTTTTGTTGAAATTGCATTGTGGATTTCTTTGGAGAAATTGTTAAGGCTAGGGATGCCTCGCTACAAGTCATCTGTTTAGAGCCACCTGCTCAGAGGTTTACAGATCATCTTTGTTAATGAAGGGGAGTGTTTTCATGCTTTTCTTGCTACAACGCTGTCCCAAACTAGAATCCCTAGATTCTTGTCTAGGTTAACTCATAGGAAGTGAAAACTCAAAATCTTAGTGGGATTATCAATTTGCATTTCTCAGCACCTGGTTGTGTGTAATTTTTGCGTCACTCCCCCCTCATTCCCAGCAATTCTGCATGGGCAGAAATGGGAGCATTTCCCGTTTCATGGCAACAGAGCTGTGCAGTGGAGGCTCCACAAAGCCACATGCATTATGATTTTTATCCCCCGTTGCAGGCTGGTGGTAAGCTGCTTCTTCCCAGTCCTCTCTGACCCTTTTTGGATGCAAGCAGCTACAGTGAATATCAAACATGACTTTGTTTGCCGTAGCTATCTGTCCCCCCACCCTAGTCCTTAAGGCTGTTGGCAATTTCTCCGTTGGGGTGCTGGTGACCCAGTTCCCGAGTCTAAAGGCATCGTGGAGCATAGGGTAGCTGCAGTGCCCAGCAGCTCTGTTGAAGATGAGTGCTGACAGCCGGGAGGCAGCAAGGGTTGAACACAATTGCTTCTGAAATGCACACTGCGCACTTCTCCCCAGCAGATGCTTCTGCCATAGCTGTGTGACAAAGTGTGCTCTCGGCTCATGAGGCCAGACTCCTCGCAGGTGTAAACTGGCTCAGTGCTACTGGCTTCCATTTATTCCTGCCGAGGAGCTGTCCCTGCACTCTCTGCCAAAAGCCTCCGAGGACCCTATTAAGCGGCAGGCTTCTAGACCTTTTTTCTGAAGAGTAGCTTTATATAAGCAGCCTGTGCCACATTGATGCAATTTGCACTGTTGTCCTTTTCTGGCTGATCCTCTGAGCATTTCATTGTGGCCTCCTGAGGTCACCGGTGCTGCTGTGCTAGCTCCTACCTGGTGTGCTCCTCCCTCAGCTGAGCTCAGCCTGCCAGAATAGTAAATTTGTCTACCGGGGGCACTCATGCTGACTGCTGGGTGCAGCTGGCAGAGCTGCAATTGTCCCTCCTTTCAAAACCACCAGCTATTTGGTTTTCTTTTCTCAACTTTAAATACCTGTTTCCAAGAATACTGGGTGGTTACGAAGGATGCTGTGTGCAAAAGACCCCCAAGGATGTAAACTCTCATGTCCTTTGTGCTTTGGTGTGTTAGTGGATGGAGTACTTGGGCATGTCACAGTGCCTGAGAGTCTGTCTGGCCTCTGAAGCTTGACCCGCTGTCCGCTGCTGATTTTCCAGAGCAGAAAGTCTTCACAGGGCCATGAGTCTAGGCAAGGTCTTGTGGGTGAGCGAGGTCTAAACTCCAAGTGACCACAACCCTCTGTGCTACATATTTCACTGCACAGGCTTGCTCAGCCACAGCAGAAAAACTGAACAGTGCATTGTAGCTAAGTACGCAGCTTTGTCATCTTCAGACTCTCCCCAAATATGCGTCTTTGATTGCCAGGTATTGTCTTGCCTCTGGGTCCCAGATAGTTGCCTTCAGTTTGTCCCATACTCCTGGCTCCCTTCAGGGCAAGGCTATCTCAGGGTGCATGCAGTCTCCTGCTAAACATGCTGGAAAGAGGCTGTGGGCATCTAGTCCTTGGGCTTGAACTGGAGAGTATGATCCTATTTCTCTAGTAAGGGTACGGGTTCCTACTGCAAATCCCTGTCCTAAATCCCACCATATTCTGTCCAAGGGAAGCCACCAGCTGCCATGTCATCCCGTGGCTTGTTGCAGGGTCGCTGTCTTCAGCAAAGCACGTATCTAACGGTATTTGAGCATTCATTCAGACCCTGTCTCCCTGGCAGGGTCTTTTCCACAATTCCTACCCAGGTGCTAGCTGCAACAAGTGTAATCAGGCAGCGGGACAAAGACTTGATTAAAAATTCTCAGCAACATTTATTTGACACATCCATCCACTGTGATCAAAGTCCCTGTCCTAATCCTGTTGAATTTAATGGACATTTTGCTAATAAGGTCTCTCAGGAGACCAGGATCCGACTCTCCCTGATTTCTGGCAAGACCATTATAGCTTCGGGAGAAATTAAATCCCTTGCCCTACTCTTCCGGTGGGGAAAAAAGCCATGTATCATGCTTCCTCTTTGGGTGATGCCCATTTTCACAACTGGCAATTATCTGAGACAGTAGCTGATGCAGCATGTGTCAGAGGACTGTGGTGTTGCAGTTTCTCTCAGGATCGTATATTTAGCCCTGATTCTGGAAGACAGCTCATACTAGACAGAACTGAGCTAAGGTTACCTCCATGATTGTAGCCATCTGTTTCTAGTCCATGCAACCGCTGGTACTCCAGAACCTGGCTTTGAACTTCCACTTCTTTTTATTTTTCACTAGCAGGCTTGGTAGAGAAAGGGGTGTTGAGATGATTTCTTTGTCTTCCCCAAAGATTTATATTTCTGGAATATGTCTCAAATGTACTTAGGGAAAAGGAATGAAATTCAGCAGTATGACTGCACCAGCTGAGCAAACGCTTTGCTGGTGGTAGCTCTTTCTCCCTTCATGTCAGCACTGAATTTGTTCTGGTATTGCTGAAATGCCTTTAAACACTTATTTGCTTCTTTAGAGTGAGCTGAGATGGTCACTTGTGTGAAAGTTAGCTTTGGGAAGAAGGCACTAAGCCTCTTACAGGAGCAAAGCTGTGCCTGTGTTTAGACTCATTCCATCACCCTCTGTGGCATTTGAGCCGATTCCTCTTTTTATGCCTATCACCTTCTCATTTCCTTTGGCTGGGATCCCTGTTTCTTACTGCTGAAATGTTTGGAGGGCAGGCAATTCTCTGGCTGCCTGCAGATGAAACGAGATCAGCTTTCGGCGTTGAGCTGTGTAACAGCTGCCCACTGTCACTACAGAGCCAGTTTTGGGACAGTGTCATCAGCTTTGTCAATCCATATGTCCCAGGGAGATTTTTACTGGATCAAAGCTTAAATGCACATTAACTGGATCAAATTCTTAAATGTGCATCTGAGATCTTAAGTGACAAACGGAATACCCATCTTTCATCAAACAAAACTAATTCATTGATGTAAGCTGAAAGTTTCCATGAATTCCAGCTATCCATAGGTACATGACGTCTGATAGGTTGTCCCATGCTCACTCTGGTCTGTATACGAATGTGTGTGAATGAGCAAGAAAAGTTTTAGTATTCTCTTTGCAAATTTAGCTTTGTTTTTTAATAAGGGTTATAATTGTCAGGTTTGTGCTTGTGAAAAGCATTTCACAAAAAGACCAGTATGAACAATATCAGGTCGGCAGAGCAAGCGTAAAAAGGCCTGGTAGAAGCTTGCAAAGGTGTATCATAGCTTTCTAATAATAAAAATGTCTCCCTCATCCTAGATGTGGGATGCTGCGTCCTGGAAGATGGCCTGTTGTTACCTAACAGCAGAGCCTCCTCCAGTGAGGGCGTGCCCTAAATTTCTTTTCACAATTGAATTCATTTCTGAACAGGGCGACAAGACACCAGGGCTGGTAGGTCAGCACCGCACAAGCTGCGTCAGGTCATGGGTGGCTTCTGCTAGGAGAATCAGCATCAGCCTGTCCTGTCTGCACGTGCCAAGTGGCTGATGGGCTGCTGAGCAGCATGTGGAGCTCAGACAGCTCATGATTTACATAAGTTTGCATAGACAGCAAGATAGATTAAACAGCATGTGCTTCCAATAAGTCATCCGCAGAGACCCTGCTCCTGAAAAGAAAGTCTCAGGGCTGAGTTTGGACATATTTCTCTGTGTCTAAACACAAAAGTATGATCAATTCAGCTTGCTTCTCTTAGCTGGTTTGCACTAGTTAAATTTTTGTATGATATTCTTCTTTCAGCCAAACGATGGCTTAACTTCATCCATTATCTTAATATTTCTTTAACTGACTCAATTTAAATAAGAAACTAACCACAGCTGGTGCAAAATTTGCTGAGTGATTGAGACGTGGGCCTGCTCAGTAGCTCATGGTCTGACATTAGCTCTAGGTCACTTCTCAATAGGCTTCTGAGGATCCACAACATGACAGCTGCCTTCAGGGTAGCCAAAGGAATGAAAAAATTAGTGCTTATTTATTTTATTTTAAATAACCTTCTCATGCTGTAATTAAACTAATAAGCATACCTTAGCCAGACGTGCAGCATTTATAAATCAGTATAAGTAGCTCTATTTCTCTGATAAAGTCAAGTGGTGTATATTGATTTGCATCTTCCACCAATCAGACTTGCCTGCATGAGAGTAATGCCTTGAAATTATCTTGTCTTTGAAAAGTGAATTTGGCTTATTTCTTTGCAGCACTAGGTAGCTTTTAATAGGAAATGTCAACCCAGCATTCTGGGTGCTTTTGGACCATGGGTTTCATTATGGAAGTTCCCATAATAATTTTTTCAAGGAATAAGCTGTTTTTTTCAGGCTGGATAAATTCCAGCTCAAGTAATTGCACTCAACCTTCCTCAGCTCCCCCAAAGGTCCAATTAATTCAGGAATTCTTAGCATAAAATTGTTACATGCTGCTACTGTACGTGGCTAAACAGCTGTTATACTTCCCCCCAATGACAAATCCATCTTAGTGGTACGTGAACTGATTCCCTTACACCCTCTGCTGTGGTGTGCCCAAACGATTCCAGTGTTCGCAGTGCTCCAAGAAAAAGCACATTGGTTATGCATACTTTTATCACGGTCTTCCTAGTCCTGCTAGCCTTGCTCGTCCTTCTTCACTGGCTTTCTCATTCAGATAAGAGAATGGGAAGAGGCGAAAAGTCCTGCTGGTTAAATTTGCTTCTGGATCTTGAACCGCCATAGGTGGGGAAGGTGTCAGAGCAAAGGGTGGCCTGTTGCCAGAGGTGCCAGGTGGACCGGGAGGCTTTGCTCACACGGCACATGTTGTTCTGAATACCTGAGACGGCCCGCGCTACTGAAGTAATTACTTACATCTGGGTTGCTTAGCAGACGCGTGACACCGGTGTGTTAGCTGTTGTCCCTCTATAGTGCAAGAGGGTTTTAAAAACCCAGAAAGTTAGTGGAGGTAAGAAGCCTACGACTGCAGTAGAGCCTGTTCTGCTTTTTCTGTTGAAAGCGTTTTTACCCCTGTGTTTTTCGCCAGGTCTCAGTGTGGTCATTGCAGCAGGAGTGCTCTGCTTTGATGCCCACCGGTTCCCAGCTCTAATGATCTCGTGCAGCTCCTCTGTTTTATGAAACCAGCTGCAGTGCTCACACCTTGCTAGCAGATGGGAGTCAGCTGTCCCACCAGGAGCTCACAGTTCATGAATGGAGGGCTTTACAGGCCTTGTCCAGCTTTGAAACACTTGCCCATGTCATAACCACTCTGGTAGCCGTTTCAGCATCAGGGTTGGAAGGCACAGCCTCTTGCTTTTGTAGTTTGAATAGCTGAAAAGCAGTGTGCTGCCCAAAGGTGGGACCTGTGCGCTACTGGGGCGGCAGCTTATGGCAGGAGGACTGGAACGAGAGAGGGTCTCAAGAAAATTAAGCCAACTATGAAAAGGATCAGAGGGGGGAAGTTTGCTGTTTGACCTTCAGGGATCCTATTGGGCATGCTGTAGGATTTCCAGTTGTGTGTGTCAACGCCCAGCGTCTGCACCCAGGTCTGCAAGATGCAGTGGGGACAATTCGTTTCGTGGTGATGCAGTAGGCCAGGATAATCCACACTTCTGTCCCTTCTGCGCCTGTGGATGCATTTATCTTTCAGCCCACGAGGGGCTCGGTTCACCTTCTTGCATTGCTCAAGGGATAGGATTTCAGCTGGCAGCTTCAGGGTCAGGCTGGCTTCGGCAGGCTGAGCAGCTCTGGGAGGGAGATGGTTCAGCACAGGGTGTCCTGCGTCGTTCTGTCTGGGGGGGTCTCACTCAGTGCCGGCTTACAGCTTCCTTCCTGCATGGCTGGCAGGGGTAGCTGTCATCCTACCGGACCCCTCTT